>Ga0209706_10000491_pt1 | contig 23010 bp, 20 predicted proteins | sample PPLLaktember2015_6_FD_187263 | JGI IMG/M metagenome (GOLD analysis project Ga0209706, IMG submission 187263) | Freshwater sediment microbial communities from Prairie Pothole Lake near Jamestown, North Dakota, USA - PPLs Lake P8 Core (1) Depth... | ecosystem: Environmental > Aquatic > Freshwater...
GGTTAAAAGATCTGAATAGTTCCGGAAGAGGCAAAATACTGCAGCATCTTGTTACACAACAAATTCAGGCACAGAACCCCTCCCCTCTCTTTAAGCCGGCTTTCTGGGTCAGGGAGAAGGCAAACAGCAATGCAGAAGTCGATCTTGTATATCAATATGAAAAATACCTGATCCCTGTCGAAATCAAATCCGGAGGTCATGGAACTCTGAGATCACTCCACCAGTTTGTTGAACGCAGCGCTCACAGGTATGCCGTCAGGTTGCTGGCTAATTACACACTGGTAGAAAAGGTAACAACACCCGGAGAGACTCCATATCTGTTATTGAATATGCCTTATTATGCGGCAACAAAGATCTCTCAATATATAAGATGGTTTGTGGAAAACAACAAGTGAAGTAGGGGGCAGGGAGCAGAGGGCGAGACAAGGAGCCCCGCCTTGCGGGGTAAACTTCGCGACGCAGTTTCGCGAAGCGGAAGGGAAAGAGAAGGGATTTTCTGCGATGATCTGCGAAATCCGCGGGAAAGAATAATTGGATTTGAGAGTGCGAGGGCGCCCCGATGTTAACGATTACTATCCAGTCTTCTCAGTGGTTTTATCAGTCTGTATATCAACCTCTTGTTATCTGTAATAATATCTGCTGTTCCGGTCATGTCATTTATGAAACCTATATCGATTCCGTAAGAGGATCGCAAACCGTTTACAGGATCTATTTCTGCAATATAACCTTCCCCTGCCGGGACAAGAGAGATAGATCGTATCTTTCCTTTTATGACTCCGAATTCCATATAGGGGAATCCCGAGAGTTTTATATTAACCTCCTGACCTGACCTGACACGGCCAAGTCCCGCTGCCGGTACTATGGCTCTTACAATAATCCTGCTTGGATCCTGAGGTATAACTGTAGCGACAATATCTCCTGCGCGAATCACCTGATTAACGTTCCAGAAGGCGGTAAAGGTTATCTTTCCATTTACCGGACTTATTATCAGGAATTTCTCCTTCCACTGCCCCAGGGAAACATTAAGTAACTGTAATGCCTCTGTGAGATCAGAATTGAATTTATTAACCTCCTTTTCGTACTGTATCCTCAGGTCAAGCCCCGATTCCTTCATCTTAAGAGTGGATGATTCAGTATTCTTTATTGATGATCTGAGACTGCTGAAGGAAAGCTGCTTTTGAATAAGTACCTGTTTTGATCTTTCAAGCTCTGTAACAGATATCGAATAATTACTGCTTGCGAAAAGGTTTGAATCACGTCTGTAACTGTTGATTGTTAATTGAAGATCTTCTTCTGATAGTTTTAATTGATTCTTCAATTCGACTATATATTCCTCCTGCCTGGCAATCTGTTTTTCGAGAAGATCTGTTTTGGAAGGAATATAAGCCTGGCGGAGATAATCTATAAATTGTTCTGACAGTGTTACGAATCTTAAGTAATTGCCCTGAATATCTCCGAGAGAGAGTCTTTCATGAGGTGTTAAAATATTAACAATACCATGCCATGCTTCCGGGTTTCCGAGTGAATCCAAAAAGGAGGTCAACTTCTGAACATCCTCCCACCTTGCCTGGTTTCCGATAAGTGCGACAGGCTGGTTAACAGCGATTTCATCTTCGTTCTTTACAAAAAGCTCGGTTATTGTACCACCTGATCTGGCAATGAGTGATGCAGGGGAATTGAATGTAGTCAATGTTACCGGTGCTGTGACAATATCAGGATAATTTATAAACCATGTTACCAGGAGGATCGATAGAACAATGCCGAAGAACAAAAATAATCCCCACTTCAGGAAGGTTCCCGGGATTTCGGACATAACCTCCTGCATCTCCGGGCTTCGGATCTCGTGTTTGTTTAATTCAGGCATAATGGCTCAGAGCTCAGAGCGCAGGGCACAGAGCTATATCTTGGTCATTTTTGATTCAGGGATTTTCTAAAATTGGTTATTTTTTTACTGAGCAAAAGGAGCTTGGGTTTAATAGATTTCAATTCATCTGATGAAATGATTTTTCTTCGTTCGAAAATGTGAATAATATTTGCACATTCGAAAACTGAACGTCGGGCAATATTCAGGAAACTGGCAAATTCCCTGTCAGAAAATGACCCGGATCCCTCGGCAATATTATTTGAAATACTTAAAGTGGCAGCCCTCAGCTGTTCAGCGAACTTAAAAAGTTTCTTGTTATCAGCTTTATCTGCATAATCAAACAGCGAATCTGAAATCACAATTGATTCTTTCCAGATATCAAGTTGCTCAAATCTGAAATCATCCATGGTATATAATAATTAATCCTCCCTATTCTCTGTGCCCTGTGCCCTGTGCCCTGTGCCCTGTGCCCTGTGCCCTGTGCCCTGTGCCCTGTGCCCTTTCAATTCCCCAATTCCAGCTGGTCCTTCACCAGGTTGAAATATGCTCCCTTCGCTTTGACCAGTTCTTTGTGTGTTCCTTTTTCAACTATTTCTCCTTTTTCAAGGACAACTATCTGATCTGCATTCTTAACAGTGCTTAGCCTGTGTGCTACAATTACCACTGTTTTCCCTTTGAAGAAGGTTCCCAGATTATCCATAATTGTTTTTTCATTCGTTGCATCGAGAGCATTTGTTGCCTCATCGAAAAAAATAAAGTCGGGTTCTTTATAAACTGCCCTGGCAATCAATAGCCTCTGCTTTTGTCCGGTGCTGAGACCATGACCGTCATTCCCGATCCTTGTATTGTAACCCAGTGGCAGACTCTCCACAAAATCTTTTATATTTGCTGTTACAGTTGCCCTGTCGACCTTTCCTTTGTCCGGGATCTCATCAATAAGCGCTATATTCCCGGCAATTGTATCAGAAAAGACAAAGCCCTCCTGCATGACCACTCCGCATTTTCTTCGCCATTCCGACTGGCTGTAACGATTGAGAGATACACCCCCAAGCATGATGTCTCCTTTAACCGGATTGTAAAATCCTAACATCAGCTTTATAAGTGTGGTTTTTCCGCTACCGCTTATACCTACAACTGCCGTTATTTTTTTTGCAGGGATTGTAAGCGATACACTATTCAACACCTTCTCCGAATGCGGACCCTCATACTGAAAGAGCAGGTTTTTTATCTCGATATCCTTATCAGAGGGTATTTCCCTCAATTTGTCATCCTCCGGTTTTTCCTCATCTTCCCTGTTATGTATTTCCCCAAGCCTTTCGAGGCTTATCCTTGCATCCTGAGCTGCCTGTGTGAAACCTATAAACTGCTGGATCGGCGCATTTAACTGACCAATAATATATTGAATAGCCATCATCATCCCAAGGGTCATCTCTCCCTGTATGACTGCTCTTGCAGAGAGAAAAGAAATAAAAATATCCTTTGCCTGATTGATAAGGGCTGCCCCAATCTGCTGGTTCTGGTTGAGTATCATACTCTTTATGCTCACCTTGAAGAGCTTTATCTGGATCCTTTCCCATTCCCACCTCTTCTGTTTCTCGCAACTATTGAGCTTTATTTCCTGCATTCCGGTTACAAGCTGGACAATATTGCTCTGATTCGCGGCGCTTTGCTGGAACCTTTTATAATCAAGCTCTCGTCTGCGTTTGAGGAACAAAACCACCCATCCAATATACATAGCGCTGCCTAGCATGAAAATGCCAAGTATTCCCAGGTTATATGATGCCATTATTATGGTGTACATTACCAGTGTGATGGCAGCAAAGATTATACTGATAAGCGAATCTGTCAGAAATGACCTGATCCGGTTATGATCGCCGATACGCTGCATTATATCCCCGACAAGCTTCACATCGAAGAACGAGATAGGCAGCTTCATAAGCTTGATAAGGAAATCGGAAATAAGCGAAATGCTCACCCTACTTGTAACGTGGAGGCTGATCCAGTTGCGTAGAAGTCCGTTTGCGGTCTGGCTGAGAGTCAGGATCAGTTGTGCAACAAGAACCATAACAACAAAAGCCAGGTTGCTGTTCCCGATACCTGTATCAACGAGCGACTGTGTAAGAAAAGGAAAGATGAGGCTTATGATACTGGCGGTGAGCATGCCCAGCATAAGCTGGAGGATGTACTTTGTATATGGACGGATATACCCAAGAAGGTATAGAAAGTTCAACTTACTTTTTTCTTCATCCTCCTGTTTATAAAATTCCGGAGAAGGTTCAAGCAGCAACGCAGCGCCCTCATCGATACCATCGCTCTTAGTCGAATACCAGCATTTGCAAAACTCTTCTTTTGTGTATTTTAATAGTCCAACGGCAGGGTCGGCAACGTGTACAGTATAACCAGACTGTTTTTTGTCTTGCAAGTCCTGCAGGTCGTGCGGTCTTGCAGGTCTCTCTCGACTTGCACGACTTGCACGACTTGCACGACTTGCATGACCTTTTATATCGTACACAACAACAAAGTGTCTCTGGTTCCAGTGGACAATGCAGGGAAGCGGGACCTCATCGCGGAGCTGTTCCCAGGTGAGCCGATAACCGCGCGTTCTAAACCCGATGTTCTCGGCTGCATCGCTTATGCCAAGCATTGATACACCCGATTTTGTTATGAACGATTTTGATCGGAGAGCCTGTAAAGAGTATGATTTACCATAGTACTTAGCCACCATGCGAAGGCAAGTTGGGCCGCAATCCATCGAGTCGAGTTGTTTAAATATGTAGAATTGCCTCATTGTCGCGTTTTAATAGGGCATCTGGTTGAAGGAGTACTGAATATTGAATATTATTTGAGCTAACAGCGTCAATAATATAGTAATTGTGTTACCTCTGGCTCATTTAAATCTACCAATTAAGATGAAAGGATTATCAAAAGGAGATATTGTTTTGATATTTTCTTGAGATTCAGGAGTCATAATTTTCAGTATAGATAGCTTTAATAAAGGTTCATTTAGCATTTGGCTGATCTCTTCAGGCTTTAACACTATTGCAAAGAGATTATCAGGAAAAAGATGAATTTCTTTATTATTTAATAACATCTTTTTATCTTTAAAATATATTTTTTTCACAGCAAATATTTTATTGTTGACTCTATCAATAAGGCAGATTTGATCTCTCCCACCAGAATACATATTCCTCTGATACACACGATGTAATTTAGATAATAGAATAGTATCTTTTGAATAATGTATTATTTCTACATAGGGTACTTTTTGTGTTGAAAGTTGCTCATTAAAATTAGTTTTATAAAAATTTCGCCACAGTGTAAATAATCTTTCATTTGAAATACTCATTATTGAATCACATCTGGGGCTTGATATCAATATTTCTTCATGATTTTTAAACATCTGATAATCATGCGGAGGGATGACCCTATAACTTTTATGTGAACCTAAAGAGATCTTACTTAAAAGTTTTCCGGCAAAATTCTGTCTTATAAGGGAATAATCGGCTATATAAGATGTGTTTTGATATGTCTGACTAGTCCTACTATGTGATATCATCAGAAGTGTGGAATCTGTGTCAGGAATCAGAACATTTATTATTTCTCCATTGGTTTTTGGAATACTTGACAATTTCCCGGATAATAAATCTATGGCATAAACATAATGGCTGCTTTTTCTGCCATCACTAATATATATAACATCATTTCTTATGGCCATTGATATAGTTGGATCAATAAATTCATCAGGACCTTTCCCAATCTTTAAAAGGCGCTTTAAATACTTACCATTTCTGTCGAAAAGGTAATAATCATTTCGAGCTCTCATTACAATAAAGTTTTCACCAATAATTGGACTACCCCCATCCAGAAAAACTGACCCATAAGTTTCAAAATTCACAATGTGTAAATCCTTAGAAATATCACTCAAATCTATTTCAATAGAGTCAAGAACATCTTTTTCTATTTCAATTGAACTTATATACAACTCCTTTATCACATTACTCTGATTACATGAGTAGACACATAATGAAATCAAGGATAATTTGATAATTCCCTTCATTATTAATTTATTGGAAATAAAATTCTTTGATTTCATGATGTAGAGTGTATAGAGCAAATTTAAAGAATTAAAGAAATAAAATGGTTATGAAATTAACGATTTATGTACCATCAGAATATAAATGAAAAATCGAAAATTTTCAACCATTGGCTTTGGCGTTAATAAGAAAATTCTATTAACCAGAAGACTGAAAGATAAGGAAACAGTATCTGTTCCCTTATCTTAAAATAACTAATCCAATCAGCTTTCTAGCCGCAGTAGGTAGTTTCATAACAATGATCACAGCACCAATGAATATCCTGACACGAATGTGCATTGCATTGAACAAGGTATGCCTCAACCGTAGACAAAGATTGTTGACATCCACCTGCTTCCCAACCACCATCACATTGACTACATTGGAAACCACAGGTGCCACTTTCATCATAACCACCTCTCAGTGTAACTAATTCATCCTTCTGCATCAGCTTCGAAGAATTGATTTGTAATTTACCAAGTTTCTTCATTTCTTAATAGTATTAATTGTTAAAAACTGACCGTTTGACTTTTCAAACTGCATAAGTTAATAATGGTCTGGCTGTCCATTAAAGGAATATTCTATCTTTGCCAGATTACCTCCTTTCTTGTTAGAGAAAGGTCCGGGCAGGGGATGAGGCTCAGAGCGCAGAGCACAGGGAAAAACCCCGCCCTACTCTTTCAATCTATTTCAATTTTAATAATACCAATACTGGATTATCGGTTTCTTTCAGACTATTTGCAAGTTTTTCGAGTTCTATTTTCTTTTCAGGGTATTTTGGAGTTGAATTTTTAAAAGCTTCGGAGGCAACATGATTTTTTAATTTAATGGCATCAATCCAACTGATTACAGTTTTATCATCTTTTATTGTTTTGGGTAAAATGTCTGGGCCCCCGTCCAGATCATTAATTAAACCTTGTTCTGCATTAATGAAAGCCTGAAAATCAGTTGTTTTTGATCCTATAAAGCCATATATTAAATTGTTTGTTCCAGGTATAAACCTATAGGTATATTCATAATAAATATAATCGTTAAATTCAAACAAGTGTATTGGACGAATATAATTTTCCGAGAGATAGGGTAGATCAAACTGAGCACGTGCTTCGGGGGTTAATAACCTATTACCCACTCCAATGATTAAGTGGGGTTTAAAATCCATGTTTTCAAAAATATATACCGTATCAGAATATACTTCTTTCTTAAAAAGTTGATTATTAAATTGATAAAATAAATTTTCTCGCCCAATACCGATGCCACCTTTTTTATTGGGAGTGAAAGGATACCTGTTGGGAAAATTTTTAATAATTCTCCCCAAAGTATCTATCACTAAAAAGCTATTTTCTATATTACCTTGATTATTTTCAAGATAGCACAAGATATTACCTTTGTATATTCTGAATTGCATAGGAGCATGAATTGGAATCTTGAATGTTTTTACAAATTCTCCGCTTTCAGAATAAACATTGAATTTCTCCTGCCATGCGGAAACCAGATATAATATTTGATTTTCCTTATCTAAATCTATATCATGGGCAACCTCAAATTCATTTGGTCCTCTTCCTAAGGTTCCGATCCTGGTTAAAAAAGTTCCATCACTTTGGAACTTTACTATATCATTAAATAGTTTAATAATAAAAAAACTATTACCAGCTATAAACCTATGCGTAACTGCCCTTAAATCAAAACGCCCAATCGCACTTTGTTCATTAGTTTCCAATGGGATATAATCAATATCGACAAATCCTAAATCGGATAGCTTTACGTCGGAAATTTTTGGCAACTCCTTTAAATCAAACGTTCTGATTTGACTTTTTTCCTTATTATTAGCGCTTTGGCAACTATTTATGATTAAGGAAATAATAAGAATTTTTATAAATGATTTCATATATACGCTTATTTGATTTTCTCAAGTTAGAAGTATTTTAGCAGGATTGAAAAATATCTAAAGAAGGGAACCAAAGTTCCCTTCTTAGAATTTATACTACCATCCTACACATATAAATTCTGTATAATTTGGACAGTAATATGCACAATACTGCTGACAACTACCATATCCTGTACCGTCGCAAGTTTCTACAAAAGCCTGTTCGCAACGAATACCATTTATTTGACATCCACAATAACCACCATCGTATCCGCCTCTCAGGGTCAGCAACTCGTCATTTTTCATTAACTTTTCTGGGTTAATCTGAAGTTTGTTTAATTCTTTCATACTTATACATTTTTAAGACTTTAAACATTCATTTACTTTGCCAGCTTGCCAAACTGATTCAATTATTAAATATCTTTGGCATTAACCTCCTTTCTGTTAAGGAAAGGTCCGGGCAGGGGCTGAGGCTCAGAGCACAGAGCACAGGGAAAAACCCCCTGCCCTTCTCTTTCAAATAGGTAAATTAAAAATCATTCTTTTATCTTTTTCATTTCTAATATTCAGTGGGTTGATTTGACAAACTGCCGATCACTGCCGATACAGTTACTTACTGGCGAGAATTATCCTTACATTTTCCAAAAGCAATTATTGGATTGCTGAATTCATCAATTTCTTTTAGCCATGGTTGACTTTCTCTAAGTTGGATAGCTTTTGGGGGATTTTCTTCAAGCCAGTTTTTTAAATCTAACGGCTTGATTATGTAAAACATTTCGTTATTTTGAGTGAAACCTAGCGGAATGACATCCATTAAACCGCTAACATCATCAGTTAATGCTGATTCTCCAGAAGGACCTGTCATGCAGGTCGTTACATTATTGTTTTTCTTGTCAATTATGCCTAACCAGATTTCTTTGTTAAAAAGATAATTAATGAAGATATAATTCTGGTTCTCACATATACCCAATAGGAAGAAATACTCATCCCAGTGTTTATTTAACATTATATCAGGTTGTTTGGAATAAGGAGGATTAAATTTTCCAAAATTGAAATAGTATCGAGGTATCATTTTATCTTTTGTAATGTGATAAAGTGTATCACAAAAAGCCTCAATAAAATAAAGTTCATTATTCCATTTGTAAAATTTAGAAGAACCACCCGGTGGTTGCCAGGAATGTCTCGAGTTATCATAAGAATATTTAAGGTAATTTGGGAAAACTCTCAAAAAACTATTCTTCGAAAAAAGTACAATTTTTCGTTTCTCGAGTCCGGACATATTACGAACGTATCCAACAAAAATATTGGTATCAAGTGTATTATAATATTGAACATATACAGATTGAAGAATATTATAAACATCACTACTAACCTCTGATTTCGCAACACTTATATCTCTCCAAACAGGAAGGTTGATCTTGTCAGAATTATTTCCGGATAAATCGTAAACAATAATTTGTCGCGATGGGCCTAATGCATATATTTCCCTTTTAACAGGATTGAACGGGATATTACTAGGAAAAAGATATTCATCCGGACCTATTCCCGATTTCCCTATTTCTCTGACAAATTTGCCGGTCGCTCTGTCGAACAGTAATATTTGGTATTTCCCATCAGATTTGCCATTTTTCACAATAATAAACTCATCAGTAACATTGAATTCCGCATTATCTGAGAATATTGTTCCCGGGGATGTTTCAAGTGGAATATAAGAAATGTGTTCAACAAATCTGCTGAGTGGTACATTTTCTTTCTCTTTAAAGGACTTAAGAATATTGATATCAATCAATTGTGATTCCCGTCTATACTGACCAGCTAATGAGTGATAACCAACAAATAAGGTAATAAATACGAATATTAGTTTCATCTTACCCATGCTTAAGTGCTAAAAATAAATTCAAGAGAATAAGTGACCATATAATTTCAATTTTTAAGTAAATTATTATTATCAATAATCTGCAGAAAACAGTAATGGCACATTTTCCCATTGGAAAGGACTTCTTTTCTTTATAAAGGCAACATGTTTTTATATTAATTTAGGTTGATTCAAAGAAGCCCTTTCAATATTATGAGGTACTAAAGTTACAAGCAATAACAAGGTAAACCCCAATAAATGGTACACTCCGCCTGGACAGTATATAAATCCAGCCCACATAGGTCTTCAATATACACTGTTTCACCACACGATTTTACTTCACAAGTCCAACAATCATACCCACCCCTCAATTTAATTAATTCATTATTACTCATGACCTTTTCCAAATTGATTTCCAATTTATTAAGTTTTTTCATTTGTAGTCTTTTTAGATATGAAAATAATTCATTGTCTTCCTGATTTATCCTTTCACAGGCCGCAACCGTTGTTACAGAAAAGTTTAATCTTCGCATGGGTACACCCCCTTTCTGTTAAGGAAAGGTCCGGGCAGGGGCTGAGGTTCAGAGTGCAGAGCTCAGAGCTCAGGGCAAAACCCCTGCCCTTCTCTTTTGATTTAGTCTTGCATCAAGAATTATATATTTCTTGTATCTGACCGGAATTAACTGTCGTACATGTCATGCAGACATAAGAATAAAGTGACGAAGTCCCGCATGGTGTGATCGTGCTGGTCATACAGGTCCACTTCATTTTGAGACATGCAGGACTGACAAAACTAACCAACCTACTGTGAAGCTCCATCTGTATATTATAAATATCAAAAATCTATTTGCAACTACCAATTGCAATGACTGGATTACTGAACTCATTTATATGATTAAGCCATAGTAGTTTAGACTTTGCCACTGCAGCTTTTTCAGGGTTTTCTTTAAGCCAATTTATCAAACTTACCGGCTGGACAATCCAGACCATCTCATTATTTTGAGTGAAAGACAGAGGTACAACATCCATCAAACCCGATATATCATCGGTCAAACCTGAATAATCAGAAACTTCTTTTTTACAGAATGTTATATTATTATTACTTTTATCGATGAAACCGGTAAATGTGTTCTTATTATAAAAAAGTTGTATAAAAATAAAATCCTTATTCTCATCTATGTCAGTTATAAAAAAGTATTCATAAACATGAGTATTCTTCGACAGATCAGCTTGTTTTGAATAAGTAATGTGAAATTTGCCTGAATCAAAGAAATAGCGTGGTAATAGTGATTCTTTTGTAACCTGGTATAGAGTATCGCAGAAGGGTTCGATAAAGTTAAGCTTGTTATTCCATATGAATAAGTTAGCAAAATTTCCCATTGGTGGGATGATAATTCCTTTAAAGTCTCCTCTATTCCAAGTCATATAATTAGGGAATACTTTTAAAAACCCATCTTTTGAAAAAAGTACCAGTTTTCGCCTCTCAAAACCGGAAATGTTTGGGATGTAGCCGACAAAAATGTTGTTATCAAGCATGTTTTCAAATATTATGCTTGTTGAAGTCAAAATTTCGTTCTTTATCTTAGGATCAGGCACTTTTATCTTATCAATATTCTTTCCGAATAAATCATAAACAAGTATTTCCCTTGACGGACTTATGGCATATAATTCGTTCTTTACTTCATTAAAGGGAATGCGACTATAGATTGAATATTCTCCAGGACCTCTTCCATGTTTACCAATCTCCCTGAGAAATTTCCCTGAGTTCCTATCGAACAGCAGTATCTGATATTTCTGATTGTTGCCTCCTTGTCTGACAATAACAAACTCATCTGCGACTTCGATATGGGCAGTTCCTGAAATTACAACTTCCGGATTTGTCTCCAATGGGATATAGGAAATTTTGTCTATAAATCGGCTGAGTGGCACCTCCGATTGTTGTGAGAATGCTTCCGGGAGGTTTAAGTTCGTTAACTGTGGTTTGTCTCCTCTCTGAGACGATAATGTTACAATAAACAAAAGGGCGAAAAAAGGGAATAATGATTTCTTCATTCGTATACTATTTTAACTTATAGTTATATTATAATCTTACATTATTCATAATCAATTGTATTCTCACATACTTATTTTTACCAACAATCATTTATGGTTATAAAATAGATATTATTCAAAATGCTTTTTATTCTATTGAGATCATGTGGAATTGACCAGATATATGTATGTCATTGAAATTTAAAAGAAGATGATGGCTATATTCCTTATAACCAAATATATTATTAAGATAATCATGCATAACATAATTCCTATAAAATGAGCTTCTTATTGGAAGATAAATTAATTAAGTATTTAAAATCACAATAAATAAGAAGCTCATGTTAAATTATTGAAATCAAGAACTAACAATAAGGGCAATCCGCGCTCCAATCACTTTCTGGATATAGATATGCAAATGCATTAGCAATGTTAGCCTCTGCTTCAGCTTTATCAGATCCACACATTTCAGTTTCCGTGGTAGTATAATAATTTCCATCACGATAAACATAACAACCGGTATAGCAATCATAACCACCTCTCAGGATTACAAGTTCGTCATTTTTCATTATTTTTTCGGAATGGATATGTAACGAATTAAGTCTTTTCATAACAGTATCTTTTTAGTTAATAAATCATCCAATATTTTATTTACCTGAAATTATCATTTCACAGGCCGGAACCATAGTTACGGAAAATTGTTATTCTCGCATGGATACACCCCCTTTCTGTTATAGGGCCGACCGTTAAGAAATTGCCCGGTGGGCAATTTCAGGGAGGAGCCAGCCTGCAGGAAAGGTCCGGGCAGGGGATGAGGCTCAGAGCGCAGAGTACAGGGCAAAACCCCTGCCCTTCTCTTTCAATAGTTTATTTTTTATAAATCAATATCTTCATCTTTTTAATGATCTTAAATTCAGGTATTGTAATAAATAAGATTTCTCAAAATATTTTGCATCCATCTGCAGCCAGGTGGGGCCGCAATCCATGGAATCAAGCTGCTTAAAGTGCGGGAATTTCATCTATGCTTAAATGTCACGACCATTAAGACGGGATTATCGAATTCTGAGAGACTGTTGGCAAGTTCCTCAAGTTGTCTTTTCTTTTCAGGGTATTTGGGTACATTGTTTTTAAAATCTTCACTTGCAACGTGGTACTTAAGGTCCTTCGCGGATATGGTCATTACCATGGTAGAATCATTGATTAGTTTCCTTGGGAAGAACCTTGGTCCTGCATCTATATCATTATAAACACCTGAGGTAAAGAGCGGATTATCTGTACTGGTGGGTTTACAGAAATGCAGTTCCCGGTTTATTTTGTCGTAAATTCCAAGGCAGAATGTTGTATTAGTCCATACTCTGATGCTATTTGTCGATACTGTCCCGGGAACAGGTGATTCAACAGGTCTGGCAGTAAGCCTTCTGGCAGGAAACCTGTTTCCGAAGTTAACTTTAAGGAGAAGATAATTCTCAGTCTGAAAGATATCTTCAATAGCAACATAGTCGTTTATTTTTGCAAAGTATTCATAGAAACTTACCCTGACTGAAACCGGCATTTTAAGGTTCCCGAGATTAAAACAGTACTCCGGAATAAGTTCATAATCAGCATTGAGTGAGAATAATGTATCATTGAATTGCTCTTTAAAATAAAGCGTCCTGTTGAATTTAAAAATTTGTGTAAATCCATCCACAATCCTTGATCCCCTGTTTTCGAGCAAATCATAGTTCTTATAATAACGTTTAACTTTTCCGTCCCTGTTTATTAGAATTGCTTTATATTTGGATTGTCCTGAATTGTTTTGGATATGACCCAAAAATAGTGAGTCATCAACTATGCACCATTGATGCAGATAAAAAGTCTTATCAACAAGCATGCACCCTGAATACTTATAAACGAATGAACCATTCGAGTTAAACTCGAATAAATCGGCCATACTATGGAAATAAACCTTGTTGGCATTACCAAAAGAAAGATTATTAATATTTTGATATTCTTCGGGGCCGCGACCCACTGTACCAAATCTTACGATTAAATGACCTGCAATGTCAAATATTACCAGGGACGATTCCCTGTCAGAAGTAAGTATGAGATTATCTGCTATTTCAAAAGATGGATAATCACTAATAGTAACATCTTTTCTGTTCTCAAGAGCAATATATTTAATATTATCAGTAAACCGGCTCAGATTGATTTGTTGCATATTATTGACATTCGATACAACATCAATAGTCCGGAGTGAATTTTCAACCTTGTGCGGGTTATTGCAGGAGGCAGTTAATATCAATAACAGAACTCCACTAATACTACTTTTAAGGTTCATTTAATAAATTTTATTGATTTATATTATTCTTTGGGAGTAACAACGATTAAAATATGACTATCCGGATTCTGCAGGGAATCAGCGAGCTTTTTAAGGTTTTCTTTCTTTTCAGGATTGGCTTCAGAATTTAAAAACCCTTCACCGGCAACATGTTCCTTAAGTTTTGATGCACTGATCCAATAATACAACTTGCTTCCGTCACAATATTGTGGCATAAAATCCACACCACCAGCTATATTATCCTTAAGGTACAATGAACTGTTACTAAAACTGTAATATTTATTCAACGTCTTATCATAGATTCTGAAAATTTCTGCTTTCCTGTATATGATCAGGCAGAGGAGGTAACGTGAAGTTTCCGATATAGATCCTATGTTAAAATAATCCCATAGTTGTTTCTTATTTTTTCCCTGTTGTAAACGTGCCAGAATTTTCAGTGATACCTGTTGTCCATGAGAGTCAAGTACCAGGTATGGTATGATATTATTAAAAATGTCAACAGCATAAATTGTGTCATTAACCATTTCTTTGCAATGAAGAGCATTGTTGTATTTATAATGAATAACCATTAAAGGGAAAATACTGCCAGGTCCCCTTTTTAAAGGGTGATAATTAGGCCTGACAGCAAGAGTATCTCCATCAGGATTAACCAGTATATCAATGAAAGGCTCAGTTCCCAGGTTAAAGTTTGAAAGTAACAGATTGTTACTCCCGGGGACAAAGCTAAAGGTAAATTGATTGTTAATATCTATGGATCTCAGAAAGATAAAGCTGGTACCCGTGTTTTCGTATATTTTTACTGCCTTGTAAGTTGCAATTGCCAGCAGTTTTCCATCCGAATTTACATCGAAATTGTTTAATGATATATACTCATCGGCTGCGGTCCCTTTCTTTGACAACTTATAAAGGTACCTGCCGTTCTTATCCAGGCACTCAATATTTTCAAAATTACTTTTTATATAAAACCTGTCATCAGTTATTCGTATTTCATCAATCCATGAACCTGAAATTTGAAGCGGAATATATTCAATATCGCCGGCAATTTCGGAAAGGTTTGAAATTTCGGATCCGGGATTTGAATAAAAGTCGATAACATAAAGGTTTAGAGTGTCAGGACTCTGCTTACAACCACAGCAGATCAGGATGCAAATTATCATAAGACCTTTTTTCATTTAAAAATTCTATTTAACCATCTGTTTTTAATTAGGAGATGCTGTAATGAAGAAAAGTGTGATATTAAAGTCTCCGAAAAACTTAATAGAGTATCCCGGAATGTAATACTCAAGACATATGACCCTTAAGCGATTTTCTCAAAGTTTCCAGGATACTCTGAATAGATTACTTAAACTACTGCCAATTAATAACCATTATTACAGAAGCAATAATCAGCGGAATAATAAGTCGCACAAGACTGATCTACCCACCAATCATAAATACACAATTCCCCCCAACAAAACCAATCTTTCAACCCTTCATATTCACCGTCCTTATAAACGGCGCATTGACCAACCCAACCCCCTCGAAGTTTTTGAAGTTCTTCATCTTTGAGAAGGTTTTCAGGTTTAATATTTAATTTACCCAGCTTCTTCATAATAAATAATTTTTTATAGTTAAAATATTTTGTTCATTTGCCCTGATCTATCCATTCACAGGCCGCAACTATAGTCACGGAAAATTATTATCTTCGCATGGGTACACCCCCTTTCTGTTAAGGAAAGGTCCGGGCAGGGGCTGAGGCTCAGAGCGCAGAGCTCAGGGCACAGGGAAAAACCCCTGCCCTTCTCTTTCAATTGTATTATTTTATGAATCAATATTTTTTTCTTATTAAAATACTTGAGTTAAGTTCCTGCATTGAATAAGATTCCTATAATATCCAGCCACCATTCGCAGACATGATGGACGGCAAAGTATAGGATCGCCCGATTTTATAATAAAAGATCTTAAACGGAGTAACTGGAATGAATATTTCTTCCAATGCTGCTTTGTAATAATGCGGAGGAAGTGGGGACCGTAGGTCTTAAAATCGAGTTGATTGTAAAAAGTGAATTTCATTTTGTTTTAAAAGTAACGAACATATAGACAGGGTTATCGAAAGAAGCTCTCCTTAAGCTGTCCACGAGCTCTTCAAGCTGCTTTTTCCTTTCAGGGTATCTCGATGTGTTGTTTTTGAAATCATCACTTTTGACAAGTTCTACCAGGTAATCAAATCTGATTTTCATGACCATTGTCGAGTCATTTACCATTTTATCCGGAATAAATCTAGGGCCACCATCAAAATCATTATATAATCCTGAGGTTAAAAGATGATTATCAGTACCAGTAGGTTCAGAAAATACAAGATCTGACGTGCTTTTATCATAAATTCCAACTACAATAGAGGTATTCATCCTCATTATAATATCTTCATGACCTGGAAGTCTAATTATTTCTGGCGTTAATCTCTTGGTTGGGAAATACTTGCCAAAATTGCATTCCAGAATCAAGTAATCAGTAGTTTGAAAAGCGGCACTTAATCTTATGTATGATGAGAAATCTCTTTGAGACCATGGTTTCCCGGTTTCAGAGAGTGGTTCCTTGTACTTGCCAAAATCAAAGACATAGGATGGATTAAGTTGATATTGATCATTAATCCGGAACAAGGTGTCATTTAGAGGCTCTTTATAGAAAACTTCATCTTTGTATTTATAGATTATCACATTGCCACGGCTTTGAGCCCGACCCAGCCCCGGCTTCAGATTGAAAAAAATAAAATTCTTATAATAATACCTGACTTGCCCCTGTGTGTCTATGATTAAGGCTTTATATTCATCCTGGCCTGACTGATTTTCAAGATGACCGAAAATCAGGGAATCATTTATCATGATTGATCCGTTATATTCCAACCTGTACTTCTCCTTTGTGGTAAAACCACTGTTATACCTTTTTACAAATGTTCCATCCACCTTGTATTCAATCAAATCATCAGTGAAGTAATCGTGTATATAAACTTTTTCGCCGATCAAAAACACGCTGCTTATACCCATATACTCTCCCGGGCCCCTGCCATTTGACCCTACCTGTCTAAGAAAATGTCCCTCGTTATCATAAAGCAGACATACTCTTCCATCTGAGTCTAATATGTTACTATTAGAAAAATCAGCATAAAAATGCGTATTCCAAGTTATTGGATGGATTAAATCACTTTCAAGTGCAATATATCTGATAGTACGTGCAATCTTACTTAGATATACCTTTTGAAAAATGTTAACCTGAGACTTAATATCGATCAATGGCAAGGCATGGTTTGTTTTTTTCTTATTCAAACAGGAAGAAATCAAAAGGATAATGAGGCAATTAATGAAGATAAATATTTTATTCATTTTATTGTATATAGTTGATCCTTATTAATATCTGTTTTTCTTATATTCTGTAGCGTTGGATATTACCGGGGCTAAAATAAGACTCTGTAAAATCGAGCAAAAAATTAAATCTAGTATTTTTTGTTTCTTTAGTCTCATCCATTTGATCAGAAATTTAATTTTGATTTTAATGGTCTGATCGAATCCACATGTTAGAATACTTGCGCTTAATACCTGCATCCTGAAACATGTGGGTTTCTTCATATTATATGCTGCAGCAGCCAGTAATGTGTTGATCTGATCACCTGCTGTGCCACTGAGGTGGTTCCTTATCATCCTGTGATCAAGTTTCAGGTGTTAGATCAGTCCTTCTACTCCGGCTCTTGGCCTGCATCGTTCTTCCCGTTTCTTCTTTTTGTAATAGCTTTAAAGGATTAACCTGTAAAATAATCCTTTATGTTAAAATTTTGCTTAAATGCGGCATGTCCTAAGGAAAGTATCGACCTAAGTCATTCAAATGACCTTTACTTTATAATTGATTTTACGATTAGTTAAGGACAATATCTCTTAGACATGACGCAAGAAAAAATAAACAACTTTTCTAAATCAAATTAAATGAGTTCATTACTGGATCGTATATTTTTGTTCTATACGCACCAATATTCCTGACAATCACACTGACAACCTGTGAACTGTTGCCCAAAAAACCAAGCACATTCATTATTAACGCACCATGGATAATATGGCCAACAGGATGAGGAAAAGTTGAAATCTTCTTCATGATAGCCATCACAATTTACAGTACAACAGTAAGTACCACTGTATCCACCTCTCAGAGTTATCAACTCTTCATTTCTCATCAATCTTTCAGGATTAATCTCTAATTTACCAAGTTTTTTCATTTTTTAAAGTTTTAATTGTAAAAAAATTGATCGTTTGATTTTTCAGACTGCACAATTTATTCATCGTCTGACTGTCCATTCAGGGATACATCTATCTTTGCCAGGTTACCTCCTTTCTTGTGAGAGAAAGATCCGGGCCCAAAATGGCGCTGGGCGGGGGACGGAGGGCATGGAGCTGACTTATTGATTTCTTTTGCTTCTTGCTCCAAGCCCCCAGCCTTCGCTGACCTACGGCCAGCTATGGCTGGCAAAGCCTGCTCCCTGCGTTTTTTCTTCCTGCCCTTTTCTTTCAAATGAGTGACTTAAAGATCATCCTTTTCCTATTTCCATTTATTAAAATCAAAAATATACAAGTAGTTATACTTTAACTTTCGCTATATCGTTAAAAATCTCTGATAAATATTTAATATCATCAATATCATACTGATTGGGAAGCTGAAAGCCATTAATAAAAAAGGCAGGTGTGCCAAAAACATTGCACTCTTTAAATAGCTTTTGATTTTCATTTCCAAGATCCTGAGAGAGTTCTTCAGGTTCCAGGAGACACAAACCCTCAGTCAGTGTCTTCCTGGAAATTGAATCCGTACTATACCATTTGGCAAGCAATTTTATAGCTTCATTATCCTGATTTGTACTTTTAAAATGGCATAAAGCATTTAGCATTTTACTATCGGATGCAGCCAGTACAATATTTATAGCTGCATCAGCGCCGGATTGGAGGATTTCTCTTATTTTTTCAAATGCCTTTGAACAATGTGAACAATGCATGCTGAGAAAAGCAGTTATCTGTAAATTGCTCTCCTTTTGACCAAAAATCAGACTATGCCCGGTAACAGGTATTTCATAATGTTCCCTTTTTAACAGAAGTGCTCTTAATATCTGAGGATTTCTCCTGAATCCCAGGTATTTATAATAATGAACTTCGTTTGACATACTTTCCCGTTTAAACATGATAACCAACGAATAAATTATTCCTGTAATGAGGGAAATCAGGATAAATGTTGAGAAACTCGAAATAGTAATAGTAAGATTTGAAAAAGCAGGCATCAGTAAAACGAATTCGGCTATTAAAACCAGCTGTACGGCAACACAAAACGGGCACCATTTTTTGAGCACAAATCCCTGGTAATAAATTGAAAACAGAGGATACGGTAATGATAATGCCGAAAGGATGGCTAATAAAGATAGCTCGGCACCTTTAATTCCTGTAAGTAAAAAGGAAAGTCCGGCAGTAAAATAAATAAATCCTGCATCGGCCCAGCCGAACCATCCGAATATTTTAGATGCTTTATCATTTAATACGGTTGTACAACTGGTAGCTTTATTTAGATGGCAAATTTTATCTGTAACGGATGTATGTACTTCAAATTCCTGCAGAACCAGGAGCAGCGACAGAATGAGCCCTGTTACTTTTGTCAGTATCAGTAACTTATTTACACTCCATAAACCCGAAATATCTGAAGTAAATAATGAAAGGAACATGAATGTTAAAAAAGTCAGGACTATACCCGGAAGAATTGAATTGCTGATTGCCTCATCCTGCCATTTTTCCCGGTAATTCTTTTCACCGGATCTTTCATCCGGATTCAGCATTATGACTGCTCCAGAAGTTCTTTTAATAAAATCATCAAATCCTGTTTCTCTTTTCGTTTGATATGAATCGTAATAGGTTACCTTATTGTTTTTAATCTTTGTTACAAAACCAATCTGACCCCCTCCGCTATTAAAATGTATAATGTACGGAGGCTTAATTTCCTGTAATTCTTCGGATTTATATCTTAACGGATAGTGTTCTATGCTCCATTCATTTAATGTATCACAAATACATTTAAATGTCGGATATGCCGGATGCGATTTGAGCGCCTCCTTTACAGAGCTTTTCATTACAGGTATTCTGAAATGCCTTACAGCCCGCTGAATAATCCCGACTGTATTATCTTCTCTCGCTCTTTTCATATTCTAATGGTGAAGCTTTTTCCCGTGTCAAAGAGTTAAAAAGGTTATTCATTTCTTCTGCCATCCTGGCCGCTGAAAACCTGCTTATAAAATGCCGGTGTGAATTAGTTGCTAGCTTTGTCCTTAATGCCTTATCCCCGGCAAGGGTTAGTAAAGCCTGTGACAATTCTTTTATATTAAAAGAGATATCACCCTCAGCACCGATTACAGGATTAATGAACAGACATTCCTCATCGGTGAGCAATTCGTCCAGACCGTTTATCCTCGAGACTATCAGTGGTATACTATTCGCCATCATTTCAAGTATAGTATAAGGGCAGTGATCATAGATTGAAGGCGCTATGCCAATGTCGGTAATTTTGTAAAACAACGAGACTTTTTCTTTCGGTAGAAATCCTGTATATGTAACTTTCCCGAAGAAAGATTGGATTCTCTTCTGACAATCCTGGGTGAAACCTTGCCCTAATAATACTAATCGTAAATGGGAATTAATCTTACAGGCCTCATCGAATGCTTCCATAAGGTATATTACACCCTTGCAGGGATCTATTCTTCCTGAAAAAAGGATAATCAGTTCATCTTTTCCAAAACCCAGATTCTGTTTCAACTCAATTTTTTCAACTTCAGAAACTTCATCAGGATTATTTATACCAAATCCATTTGGAATAACTGAGATTTTATCAGCCTGAATCCCATACTCATTTACCAGGAAATCTTTCATATACCGTGTCACCGACACGACATGATCAGAGAGCCTGTACATTTCCCTCTCCTGAGCTAATGTGAACTCGGTATTGTTCGAAGGTTTGTCTATATTAAGACTTGCAAGTTTCTTCCTGTTCCCTTCGAATATCTGCTGCCACTGGGCAAAATGAACAATGCTGATAACCGGATAATCAAAGCATTCTTTAAGCTTGGTTATAATCGGAAGATCATCAATATAATTGAACTGAAAAATAACCTGTCCGTCTTTCGGAATCAGGTCAGAAATCATTCTGACAACATTAGCTGCATATCTTTTCTCAGAATTGTTATTTTGACCAACATGAAATAAAGGTCCGGGTATACTTATCTCTGAAAATCTTTCTGACGCTTCCCGTATTGAGAACTCCTTACACTCTATGTTCTTATATGAAACGAGAAATATGTAAATACCGGGAAATTGAAGCAACGCCCCGGTAAGCTCATGAATATAAGTGCCAATTCCGTATTGCATCCCCCTGGAATTTGATCTGAAGATAAATAGTGATATCATTAAATTATATTTGCTTACTTGTATTCAACTTTTCTACATGTTAATTGCAGAACTTGTCTGTTTATCCTTTCAATATCCGGATTTGCAAACCAGCTATTCTTTTTCATCGGATGCCAGAGATGAAAAAGGATACCGTTTGAGAGATAAATCGGGAAGACTTTAGTTTCCAGTCTCCTGACTCTTTCTGTGTCTTCAGGTCCCCAGCCATAAATGTTCTCGTTCTCACCACCTGCTTCAAGGTATTTCTTTTTATTTACCAGAAAGGCCCCGCCAACGGAATGATATCCATGCATCAATGTCATAACCGGTATTCTTTTTAACAGAATCTCAATGTTTAATAATCTTTTAAATAAATCACAGCTGACCTTGTCACACGAAAAAAAACGTCCATCGTAAGGGAAAGCAAGCGCTTCTGTTTTTTCACGAAGTTTGTTTACTGCATCCATAATCTGTCCGGGAGGGGCAATCGCATCCGCATCCCAGACCCCTGTAAATGGTGTTTCAGTCATCGAAATTAATCTGTTGATCCATTTTGTTCTGTGGAACACATTATCAGTATTTTCAACAAATTCATATCTGAAGCCCTCAGGTATGGTCTCAGGATAAAACTTACGCACGGAGTCAGCTTCAAGCACAATGAATTTTGTTGTGAAATGCTGAAATGTATATCTAATCAAAGTTTCGATATTCTCTCTGCGTTCCCCGGAATCAATATGAAGCGGAACGAGGAATGTAACGTCCGTTAAATCTGCCCTGCAGTCTTGCGGTCGTGCAGTCAGGCAGTCATGTCCGGAAATTTGACTCTCATTCACTTTAATTAGTTTCACTTTACTTCTACAAAAACCAGAACTCTTACTTTCCTCTGATTTTAAGTTACTTTTGTTTTACCCTGTGCTCTTCCGCTGCGCGGAACTTCGTCGCGGAGTTTACCCCGCAAGGCGGGGCTCCTTGTGTTCCTTGAGCCCTGAGCCCTTTGCCCTCTGCTCCCTGCCCCCTGCCCCCTGCCATTAATAGTCCCAGTCCGGCTAATCCTGAAAGTCCCAGATTGTTTTTATTCAATGTATCAATCCGGTTGTTCCAGTTCTCTTCATTATCAATTATCTCAAAAATCCTTTCTTTTGTAATGAGTTTATTATCAGAAGCTTGAATATATGGAGCGTATATTAATCTCTGCCAGGTCGATTTTGTAAAGCTGTTTATGAGATTTTCATCAGTCAATTCTATGTCAGTCTTCATGCCACAACTCTTCTTTGAGAGGTTTATATAAATATCCCTCACATTTGAATCTTTTACACATGACCCAATATGATCAATGAAACATAACATATTATCAATGCCGGTCATATCTGTTTGCGGATTCTGTATAAGAGATTCAAAGTATTCAGGAAGAGCATGGAAGAGTTTCTCAACCTTAAATGGGAATATCTTCCACTTGTACATTTCCAGCAGAAACCATGAAAATGAGTTGACTGCATCAACACTTAACGACTTGATATTGAAATCAATATATTTCTTTTGAATAAGAATTCTCTCGCAATCGTCCGTCAGGTAAATC
>Ga0209706_10000494_pt1 | contig 22887 bp, 20 predicted proteins | sample PPLLaktember2015_6_FD_187263 | JGI IMG/M metagenome (GOLD analysis project Ga0209706, IMG submission 187263) | Freshwater sediment microbial communities from Prairie Pothole Lake near Jamestown, North Dakota, USA - PPLs Lake P8 Core (1) Depth... | ecosystem: Environmental > Aquatic > Freshwater...
TTGCGGGCGCCGAGCAGCACCGCGGCTCCGGCGGTGAAGCGCTGCACCAGCGCGGTGGGGTCGTCCGAGGCGCGCCGCGGCGCCAGCAGGTCGATGCCCTCTTCGCGCAGGCGCGGCGCCAGCTCCTCCGCCACCTGGTCCATGCGCCGCAGGCTGGTGAAGAGGCCGAGCGTGCGCCCGCCGAGGCGCTTGCCCAGCTCCTCGAGCACCGCCGCGGTGTCGCGCACCAGGTCCCCGGTCTCGCTGCGCAGAGCGAGCACGCGCATGTGCGTGGCGTAGGGGAATGGGCTCGGCACGGAGTCGCGCTGCAGGCGTTCGCCGGCGCGCTGCTCGAGCTCGAGGTCGCCGAGGGCGGCGAAAGCGCTGCCGCCGATGAACAGGCTCGCGGACACGCCGGCGAAGGACCGCACGCGCTCCATCAGGCCCGCGTGGAACGCGGCCGCGGGCGAGACGAGCCGCACCGCGAGGCGCCAGCGGTCGAAGGGCGGGTCGACGCCCTCGAAGGCCGCCACCGCCTCGGGCCGCTCGCCCGCGAAGGCCAGGCGCAGGGTCTCCGCCGCGCCGCGCAGCTCGGCGAGGGCGCGTTCCAGCGCGGGGGTGGACTCCGCCTTGCGCTCGGCGTGGTCCGCGGCCTGCTCGAGACGCTGCGCGGTCGTCTCGGCCATGCGCGCCGCCGGCGCGAACGCCGCCCCGGGCGGATCGGGAACCTGCACGTCGCCGAACTCGCCCACCTCGGGCAGCAGCGCGCGCCCGAGGCCGCGCAGATCCTGGTCGAGGGCGCGGCGCCAGGCGGCCGCGTCGTTGCGCTCGGCGGCGGAGGAAAGGGGCACCAGCCCGTCGCCGCGCCGCGCGCGCTCCGGGCGCGGCCGGCCGTAGAGCTCGTCGAAGCGCTCGAGGATCTCGTCCGGACGCGCCTCGAGGGCGTAGGCCTCGTCGGCCACCTCGGCGAGCTCGTGCACCTCGTCGACGATCACGTGCTCGAAGGCCGGGTAGTCGGCCGGCCAGCGCAGCAGCAGGTCGTGGTTCGCGATCACGAGGTGCGCCTTCGCGAGGGCGGCGCGGCGGCGCCCGAGCGGGCACCAGCGCTCGGCGGCGCACTGCTCGCGCGTGCACTGCTCGGCGCGGGCGGCGACCGAGCGCCGCAGCAGCTCGCGCAGCGCGGGATAGCGCCGCAGCAGCGCCGCGGGCACGCTGCCGACCTCGCCCCACGGCCGCGTGCGCGCGCAAGCGTCGAGCACCGCGTGGGCGGCGCGCCGCTCGGGGAAGAGCTGCGGATCGCGGCCTTCGGCGAGCACGCCCTCGAGGCGGCGCGCGCACACGTAGTTGGCGCGCCCCTTGATCGAAAGCGCGCGCAGCTCCGGGTAGCCGAGGAAGCGCGCGGCGGCGCCGATGTCCTTGCCGAGGAGCTGGTCCTGGAGCAGCTTGGTGCGCGTCGAGATCACGATCGGCGAGCGAATGCCCTGCTCGGCGCGCAGGACTGCGAAGGGAATCGCCGCGGCGAGGTAGGCGAGCGACTTTCCGACGCCGGTGCCGCCCTCGAGCAGCAGCACCTCGTCGTCGGCCAGGTTCTTCGCGAAGCGCAGCGCGAGGCGCACCTGCTCCTCTCGCACGCGGTACCCGGAGAAGTGGCGGCGACCGCGCGCCTCGTCGCGCAGCGCGGCGGCGATGGCCTCGGGGTCGAAGGGCACCGGCGTCTCGCGGCTGGCGCCCACCGCGACGAAGGGGGACGGCTCGGCGAGCGGCTCGGGCAGCGCCTCCTTGCCGAGCAGCGCCAGCCACGGCGAGTCCGGCGCGAAGCTCTCGAGCGCGCGCGCGGCGATCCGGAAGCGCGCCTCCCCGGCGGCGGCGCCGGCGCCGGCGGCCGAGACGACCCGCGCCGTGTCGAGGGCGTCGTCCAGGGCGCGGTGGCGCTCCTCGCTCCCGAGCAGCATGCGCGTGAACGACTCGAGCCTTAGATCCGGCGCGTCCGGGTGGGTGACGGCCAGCAGGTCGAGGCTGTCGAGGTAGTCGGCGTCCGCGAGCTCCGCGCCGACGAAGCGCGAGAGGAAGTGCCGCTCGAACTCGGCGTTGTGGGCGAGCAGCGTGCGGCCCGCCAGCAGCTCGCGCAGCGCCGGCGCCACGGCTTCGAGGGCGGGCCCGCCGGCGAGGTCGGCGTCGCGCAGCCCGGTCAGCCGCGCCACGGCGCGCGGCAGCGGCCGCCGCGTTCGCAGCAGCACCTGCGCCGTTCGCACGCGCGCCGCGCCCGGCTCGACGAGCAGCGCCCCGAACTCGAGGATCTCCGCCTCCGCGTCGGTCTGGAGGCCCGTGGTCTCGAGGTCGACGATCGCCAGCGGCCCGGTGCTCGCGACGAGGCGCGCGAGCGCCTCGCCCTCGATCCCGAGCTCCGCCGGGCTCCGCTCCTCGAGCCTCGGCTCAGACGTAGATGCCGCCCTTGTACTCGCGGTCCTGGCGGATCACGACGTTGACGAGGGCGGGCTTGCCGCTCGCGGCGGCTCGCTCGAGGGCCGGCCGGATCTGCTCGGGCCGCTCCACCAGCTCGCCGTGGCCGCCGAGCGCCTCCACCACCTTGTCGTAGCGCGTCGGGTTCAGCAGGGTGGCCTGCAGCCGGTCCCAGCCGTAGACGGCGCCCTGGGGCCGCATCATCTGACCCCACGCCGCGTCGTTCCCGACCACCCCGATGATCGGCAGGCCGAAGCGCACCGCGGTGTCGAACTCGAAGCCGTTCAGGCCGAAGGAGCCGTCGCCGTAGACGATCACCACGCGCTTGTCCGGGTTGGCGAGCTGCGCGGCGAGGGCGAAGGGCGCGCCGACGCCGAGCGTGCCGAGCGGGCCCGGGTCCATCCAGGCGCCTTCGCGCTTCACCGGCAGGATCTTCGCGGCCGTCGCCACGATGTCGCCGCCGTCGCCGATCACGATCGGGTCGCCCAGGGTGTCGAGCCAGTCGCGCACCTCGCGGCACATGCGCTGGGGGTCGATCGGCGTCTCGTCGCTGTTCAGCGCCGCCTGCACCTTGGCCTCGGCGGCGTTCTCGATCGCGCGCAGCTCGTCGCGCCAGGCGCTGAAGTCGAGGCGCACGCCCTGGTTCTTCATCTCCTCGAGCAGCAGCTCGAAGCTGCAGGCGAGGTTCCCGACCAGACCGACGTCGGACGAGCGGTTCTGGCCGATGAGCGTGGCGTCCATGTCGAGCTGGATGATCTTCGCGTCGGCGGGGATCGTCTTGCCGAACGCCATGCGGAAGTCGAGCAGCGTGCCGGCCAGGATCACGCAGTCGCTCTGCTTCAGCGCCTCGCGCCGCGAGCGGTTCAGGAACTCGGGCGTCTCGGGCGACACGGTGCCGCGGCCCATGCCGTTGGTGAACGTCGGCAGGTGCAGGTCCTGGAGGAAGCGGTTCATCTCCGCCGCCGCCCGCGACCACTTGACGCTGGTGCCGGCCATCAGCATCGGGCGCTTCGACTTCGCGAGGATCTCGATGGCGCGGCGCACCTCGAGCCGGTCGGGCGAGAGGCGAGGCGGCGCGGTGCGGATCTTCGGGATCGGCGCCTGCTCCCACTCCGCCTGCCCCATGAACACGTCCATCGGGATCTCGAGGTAGGCGGGGCCGGGGATGCCCGACACCGCGTGGCGGATCGCGAGCTCGACGTACTCGGGGATGCGGTGCGTCTGGTAGATCGCGTCGGCGAACTTCGTGATCGGGCGGACCACGCCGATGTGGTCCATCTCCTGGAGCGAGCCGCGCCGCAGGTTGGCGAAGGGGCCCTGGCCGCCGAACACCAGGATCGGCGAGTTGGCGCGCCAGGCGTTCGCGATGCCCGTGACGCCGTCGGTGACGCCGGGCCCCGCGGTGATCGCCGCCACGCCGATCGAGCCCGGGCGGCAGCGCGCCCAGGCGTCCGCCGCGTGCACCGCCGCCTGCTCGTGGCGGACGTCCACGATGCGGATGCCCTCGTCCACGCAGCCGTCGTAGAGCGGCATGATGTGGCCGCCGGAGAGGGTGAAGATCACCTCGACGCCGGCTTCCTTCAGGGCGCGGGCGGCGAGCTTTCCGCCGTGAACGGACATGGGGGGCTCCTTCGCTTCGAGGGGGCGACGGTACCACAAACACGAACGGCGGACGGGGTGGCCCCGTCCGCCGTCGGTTGCGAACCGAAACGCTTCAGGTCAGCGCTTGATGACCTTGAACTCCGCCCGGCGGTTCCACTTCCAGGCCGACTCGTCGTGGCCCTGCACGCCCGGCTTGCTCTCGCCGAAGCTCACCGTGTCCATGCGCGCGGAGGGGATGCCGAGGTTCGAGAGGTACTGCTTCACCGAGGTCGCGCGGCGCTCGCCCAGCGCGAGGTTGTACTCCTCGCTGCCGCGCTCGTCGCAGTGACCCTCGATCACGACCGTCGACCACTCGCCGTGGCTGTTGATCTGCTGCGAGTTGCCGCGCAGCGTGCCCTTCTGGTCCTCGCGCACGTTCGAGCGGTCGTAGTCGAAGTACACCGCCTCGAGCTCGGCCACCGACACCGGCATGCCTCGCTCGTCGCCGCTCATGTCCTCGCCCGAGTCGAAGCCGCTGCTCTTCGTCGCGTCCTCTTCTTCGCCACCACCGAACAGCGAGCAGCCCGTGGAGAGCGCTGCCGCCGTGAACGTCACCATCGCCAAGCGACCGATCTGGAATCGCATCTTCCCGTTTCTCCACAAACGCGTTGCGCGCGCCGAGGCCACACCTCCGGGCCCCGTCCGGACCCCGCCTGCAGGCCCCTCCCGCAGGCGCGCGCTTCACGCGTTCTCCAAGTTCGGGCGCAGAGTTTGGGCACTCCGCGCGCTCCCCGCAAGGACGCCCGCGTAAATTCTTGTGAGCTGGCCCACTGAAATCCCCCGGGGGCTCCGTGTCGTAATTTCGCCCCAGCAGTCCGTTCAGCGGCCGGCGAAACGGGGCGAGCGCTTCTCGAGGAAGGCGCGCACCCCTTCGCGGTAATCCTCGCTCTCGAAGCACGCCAGGATCGCGCGGCGCACGGCCGCTTGATCGCGCTCGGCGGGATCGCGCGCCAGCTCGCGCAGCGCGAGCTTGGCGCTGCGCAGGGTGAGGGGCGCGTTCGCCGCGATCGTCGCCGCGATGCCGCGAACCTCGCGCTCCAGGTCCGCCTTCGGCCACACGGCGTTCACCAGGCCCAGCCGGAGCGCGTCCGCGGCGGGGTAGCGCCGCGCGGTGAACAGGATCTCCTTGGCCGCCGCCGGCCCGACCAGGCGCGAGAGCGCGTCGAGACCGGCCATGTGGTAGCCGAGCCCGAGCCGCGCCGCGGGGATCGCGAAGACCGCGTCCTCCGCGGCGTAGCGCAAGTCGGCGGCAAGTGCGGTCGCCATGCCGCCGCCGATGCAGAAGCCGTGGACCATCGCGAGCAGAGGCTTCGAGAGGCCCGAGAGCGCGTCGAAGGCGCGCGCCGTCGTGCGGTCGTACTCCGCGGCCGCGGCGGCCCCGGTGCGGGCGTTCTCGAACTCGGAGATGTCGGCGCCCGAGACGAAGGCCTGCTCGCCGGCGCCGCGCATCACCACGACGCGCACGTCCTCGTCGGCCTCGAGGGCCTCCACGGCGCCGGGCAGCGCGCGCCACATCTCGGCCGAGATGGCGTTGCGCCGCTCGGGATGGTCGAAGACCAGCCACGCGAGGTCCCCCTCCCGCTCGACGCGTACCCGACCCGCCACGGAGCCCAACGTAGCGCGCGGGTCAGGCTCCGAGGAAGCGGATCGATTCGAGGGAGGCTTCGGCGAAGGTCTCGAGGTCCGGGTAGGAGAGCTGCGCCGTTCCCTCGCGGGCGAGGGCGCGGAGGCCCGGCGTGTGCGCCTCGGGCGCCACGCCGAGCTCGATCGCCCGCGCGAGGCGCGACGCCTGCGCCGGCTCGGCCTCCAGCCGGCACACCACGCACTCGGGGCCGCGCACCGACACCGCGAGGTCGAAGACGAAGGAGTGGCCCGCGCCGGGCTCTCCCACCTGGGCGGCGAAGGCCCGCTTCACGCGCGCCCAGGCCAGCAGGAACTGCTCCTCGCCCTTCAGGTAGAGCACGCCCCGATCGGTCGCCTTGGCCCGCGGCAGCAGGTGCACGCGGTAGCGCGAGGGCACCTGCTCGTCCGCCGGCCGGGTCTGGGGCAGCCGCTCCATGGACCTCTCCCGACCCGCGCGTTCGGCTTGCGGCAGGACGCCCTTGACCCCGGAGGGGTAGACTCGGCCTGTGCTCTCGAGCCGCCGCCCGCGCCTCGACTCTCCGTTCCGGAGCGAACGCTCCCTGGTGCTCGCCCGGCGCGGCATGGTGTGCGCGAGCGTTCCGGCGGCCGCTGCGGCGGGGGCCGGGATGCTGGCGCGCGGGGGCAACGCCGTGGACGCGGCCCTCGCCGCCGCGGCGGTGCTCTGCGTCGTCGAGCCGATGTCGACCGGGGTCGGCGGCGACGCCTTCGCGTTGCTCTGGTCGGCGCCCGAGGGCCGCCTGCTGGGCCTGAACGGCAGCGGCCGCGCGCCGGCGGCCGCCACCCTCGAGGCCTACCGCGCGCGGGGCCTCGAGGCGGTGCCCGCCACGGGCATCCTCTCGGTGACGGTCCCCGGCGCGGTCCACGCCTGGGAGACGCTCTCGCGGGCCCATGGACGGCTCCCCCTCGGCGACGTCCTCGAGCCGGCGCTGCGCGCTGCCGAGGAAGGCTTCGCGGTGAGCGAGCTGGTCGCGCACTACTGGTGGGGGCTGGAGCGCGCGGGCGTGCTCGACGCCGCCGCACGCGCGAGCTGGGCGCCGGGCGGGCGCACGCCGCGCGCGGGCGAATGGTTCCGCGCGCCCGGGCTCGCACGCACGCTGCGCGCGCTGGCGAAGGGCGGCGCGCGCGCCTTCTACGAGGGCGAGATCGCCGACGCGATCGTCGGCGCGTCGCGCGACGCTGGGGGGCTGCTGGCCCACGACGATCTCTCCGCCCACACCTCCACCTGGGTGGAGCCGATCCGCACGACCTACCGCGGCGTCGAGGTGGCGGAGCTGCCCCCGAACGGCCAGGGCATCGCGGCCCTGATCGCGCTCAACGTGCTCGAGTGTCTCGATCCCGCCGATCCGGCGAGCGCGCTCCACTGGCACCGCCGCATCGAGGCCGTGAAGCTCGCCTTCGCGGACCGCGATCGTTTCGTCGCCGATCCCGAGCACGCCGAGCTACCGGTCGCCGCGCTGCTCGACAAGGGGCTCGCGCGGCGGCGCGCGGCGGGCATCGGCGAGCGAGCAGCGGAGGCGCCGGCTCCCGGCCTGCCGAGCGACACCGTGACGCTCTGCGCGGCCGACGGCGAGGGCAACCTCGTCTCGTTCATCCAGAGCCTCTTCACCGGCTTCGGCTCGGGTGTGGGCTGCGGCGAGACCGGCGTCGTGCTCCAGAGCCGCGGGGCCGGCTTCCGCCTCGAGGCGGGTCATCGCAACGCGTTGGCTCCGCGCAAGCGGCCGCTCCACACGATCATCCCGGGCATGCTGCTGCGCGGCGGCGAGCCGTGGGTGGCGTTCGGCGCGATGGGCGGGCCCATCCAGCCCCAGAGCCACCTGAACTTCGTGGCCAACCTGGTCGACCTCGAGCTGTCGCCCCAGGAGGCGCTCGACCGCCCGCGCTTCCGCTTCCAGGGCGGACGCGAGGTGTTGCTGGAGGCGCCGGATGCGGCCGTCTCCGAGGGCGGCACGCTGGCGGAGGCCCTCGCAGCGCGCGGCCACCTCGTGAAGCGGCCGTCCCCGATCGCGATGGACGCCTTCGGCGGCGGCCAGGCGATCCAGCGGCTCGCCGGCGGCGTGCTGGCGGGCGCCAGCGACCGCCGCAAGGACGGCTGCGCGCTCGGGGTCTACTGAGGCCCGACGCGGATCGCGCTCTCGACGGAGGCCACGCCGTCGACCGCGCTCGCGATCGACACCGCGGCGTCGCGCGTCTCCTCGTCGGGCACGCTGCCGTGGAGCGTCACCTTGCGCTCCGCGACCTCGGCCTTGATCGCCACCTTCGCCAGCGCGGGCGCGTCCAGCAGCTCCTTTTGGACGCGGCGGAACACCTCCGCGTCCGAGGGCGGCGGCGGCACCAGCGAGGCGAGCCTCTGCTCGGCGTCGCGCAGCGCGTTGCGCGCCTGGTCGTAGGCCTCGGCGGCCTGCTCGAGGGCGTCCTCGGCGGCCTCCTTCTGCGCCTCGGCCGTCTGGTTCGCCTGCTCGGTCTCGGCCACCCGCGTGCGGAGCGCCTCGACCTCGCGGCGCGCGCTCTCGAGCTGGGCCGCGACCTGCTCGGCGGTGCGGGGCGGCGGGGCGGCCACCTGCTCTTCGGAGCCGCAGCCCAGCGGGGCGACGGCGAAGGCCAGCAGGAAGGCGGAAGCGAGCAAGCGGCGAGGTTCCATGGCGTCCTCCGGCGAGAATCGGAGTTTCCCCCGAAAGACGCCCCGCGCAACCCCCGGTTGCTAGCCTGCCCCCCGTGGACACCGGCACCCCCCTCGCCGTCCTGCGCCTCTCGGGCGAGCTCTCGACCAAGGCGCGCGCCACGCGGCGGCGCTTCCTCGGCCAGCTCGTGCAGAACCTGCGCGAGGCGCTGGCGGCGGAGGGCATCGCCGCCGCGGTCGAGCGCGCCCACGAGCGGGTCTACCTGGTGCCGGGCGACAGCCGCGCGGTCGAGCTCGCCGCGCGCGTCTTCGGCGTCCAGTCGATCTCGCTGGCCGAGCGCGCCGACTTCGAGGGCCTCGCGGGGCTGGTCGAGGTCTGCGCCCGCCGCTTCGCCGCGGAGGTGCAGGGGCGCTCCTTCGCCGTGCGCGCGCGCATCGTCGGAGGGAAGGACACCGCGCCCTTCGGCGCGCGCGACGTCGAGCGCGAGCTCGGTGCGGCGCTTCTGCCCGGGGCGCGGCGCGTCGACCTCTCGGCCCCCGAGGTGACGGTGCGCGTCGAGGTCCACCGCGGCCAGGCGCACCTGTTCCGGGACTCCCTGCCCGGCGCGGGAGGCCTGCCCCTCGGCACCGAGGGCCGTGCGGTGGCGCTCGTCTCCGGCGGCTTCGACTCGGCGGTCGCCGCCTTCCAGCTGCTGCGTCGCGGCGTGCGCCTCGACTACGTGTTCTGCAATCTCGCCGGCCGCACCCACGAGCTCGGCGCGCTGCGCGTGATGAAGGTGATCGCGGAGCGCTGGAGCTACGGCGACCGCCCGCGCCTCCACGCCCTCGACTTCCGGCCCGTGGTGCAGGAGCTGATGGAGCGCAGTGAGCCGCGGCTCTGGCAGATCCTGCTGAAGCGCGAGATGCTGCGCGCCGCGGAGGCGGTGGCGCGCGCCGTGCGCGGCCAGGCGATCGTGACGGGCGAGGCGCTCGGGCAGGTGTCGTCCCAGACCCTCGCGAACCTGGCGGTGATCTCGGAGGCCACGTCGCTGCCGATCTTCCGGCCGCTGATCGGCTTCCACAAGGACGAGATCATCGCCCTCGCCAACCGCATCGGGACGGGCCCGCTCTCGGCGGCGGTGGGGGAGTACTGCGCGATCGTGCCGCGCCGCCCCGCCACGGCGGCGCGGCTCGCCGACGTGCTCCGCCAGGAGGAGCGGCGCGACGGCGCCGCCCTCGAGCACGCGCTCAAGACCTCGCTGCGCGTCGACCTGCGCAGCTTCGACCCCGACCGCGAGCTGCTCGGCGACCTCTCCGTCGACGCGCTGCCGCCGGGCGCGGTGCTGCTCGACCTGCGCAGCCGCGAGGAGTTCTCCGCCTGGCATCCCGAGGGCGCGCTGCGGCTCGACTTCCCGGACGCGCTGCGCGCCTATCCCAGCTTCGCCAGGGAGCGCGAGTACGTGGTCTACTGCGCCTACGGGCTGAAGAGCGCGCACCTCGCCGAGCGGATGCGCGAGGCGGGCTTCCACGCCCACCACTTCCGCGGCGGGAGCCGCGCGCTGCGGCGGGCCGCGGGCGGCGCCGCGGCGGGCTGAGCGGCGCGTCCGTCACAGGACCGTGTCGGACTCGCCGGTGCGGGCCTCCGCGGCGAAGCGCCCTGCGTCGGTGGTGAGCGTGCAGCGGCAGGCGATGCGCAGCCGGCCCGCCCGGCCGGCGGCGTCCTCGCGCGCGAAGAGCGCGTCGAGCTCCGCGGCGCGCAGCGCCTCCGGGCCCAGGCCCGCGCGGCCGAGCGCGGCCTCCAGCTCGCGGCGCAGCTCGCCCGCGATGAAGAGGGGCGGCAGCGGCTCGCCGTCGCACCAGGCCTCGCCGGAGAGGACGTCGACGCGCAGCGAGCCCTCCTCGAGGGCCACGAGCGCGTCGTAGTCCTCGCGCAGGCGCCAGCCGAGGAAGACGCGACACAGGTCCGCCGCGCAGCGCTCCGCGTCGAAGTCCGCCACGGCCGGGAGCCTAGCCCGCTAGCGAGCGGGCGGTGCCGGGCGCACGGTGCGGAGCCGGGCGAGGATCTCGCGGCGCTCGTCGCTGGAGCGCTCGGCGAAGCGCTGCTCGACGAGGGCCTCCTGCTCCGCGGCAGAGAGGGCGCGGAAGCCCCGCAGCCTGCGGCGCAGCGTCTCCCGCTCGGCGGGCGAGCGATCGCGCCAGGCATGCAGGTTGTTCGCGAGCCGCTCGCGGCGCTCCACCGCGCGCGGGCTCGGACCCTCGCCGCGCGCCATGCGCTCCACCTCCTCGCGCTCCTCCGGGCTCAGATCCTGGAAGCGGCTGAAGAGCTTCGCCCGGCTCTCGGGGGACATGCGCCGGAGGCGCTCCTCGACGCCGGGGCGCTTGTCCGGCGGCACGGCCTCGAGGAACGCGCTCCAGGCCTCGGAGCGCTGCTCCTCCTCCGCTCCGGCGGGCGCCGCCAGCGCGAGGAGCAGCAGACACGGCGCGATCCAACGCCTCATCCGCGGCCTCCCTCGAGGTCCCCGAGCGCTTCGAGCAGGTCGAGTAGCTCGATCACCGCGAAGTCCTCGAGGGTCGGCGCGTCCTCGACGTCCTCGGGCAGCATGGCCTCCTCGGTGCGCGGCTTCGGGGGCGGTGGCTGGACTTCGGCCGTCGGCGGCGTCGGGGGCGGCGGGGGGGCCGGTCGCTCGACGAGCGGCGGGGGAGCGCTGCGGGCGGGCGGCTCGGCCGGAGGCCGCTCCAGGCGGCGCGCGAAGAGTGCGAGGCCGAGCACCAGCGAAACGCCGACGGCCGCGGCGATTGCGAGGCCGCGGCGGCTGCGCGGGAGCGGCAGCGAGGGCCGGCGCGCCGCGTTCGCGGCGCGCCGGCCCTTCGCCGCGCGCGCCACGGCGAGCGGCACGCTGCGGAGCAGGGCGACGCTCAGCTCCGGCTCCGGGAGCGCGCGCAGCGCCTCGCCGGCCGCGGCGTCGCCGCGGGCGCGCGCGACCCGGGCCGCCACCGCGTCGACCGGCGCCTCGAGGGCGAGTGCGACCTCGCGCTCGCCGAGGCTCTCCACCGCGACCAGCCAGAGCAGCGCGCGCTCCGCCTCGCCCGCGGCTTCCTCGGCCAGGCGCGCGCGCCAGACGCGCGTCGCGGTGACGGATGCCCGCGCCGGAGCCGGGAGGGCGGCGAGATCGGAGTCGCCGCCGCTGCAGAGGCGCACGAGGGTGTCGCGCGCCAGCTCCTCGGCGAGCCCGGGGTCGCGGGAGAGGTAGCCGAGCTGGCGCAGCAGCGGGCGCCCGAAGCGCTGGAGCGCGGCTTCGGCGCTCTCCCGATCGCCGCGCTGCGGGTCTTCGGATTCGCCCGGCTGCATGAGCCCTCCGCGTTCCGAACCCGGACGCCGGCGACCGGTTGCTAGCGCCCGGCCGCCGCCGACTCCGGCGGCAGGCCCGCGAGGAAATCCAGCACGGCGCGGTTGAACGCCTCGGCCTCCTCGACGTTCACCACGTGACCGGCGCGCGGCACCAGCACGTGCTTCGCGCCGGGGATGCGCGCGGCCATCACCTCGGCGGCGCGCAGGTAGTCGGCGTCCTTCTCGCCGACCAGCACGAGCGCGGGCACGCGCAGGCCGCCGAGGGCGTCGATCACGCACGGCGCCGGCCCCGCGACGCGCCGCCCGAAGAGCGCCACGCTGCGCGGGTTCTGGGCGACGATCGCGCGGCCCGCCGCCTGGGCGGCCGGGAGCTCCGGGCGCAGGCCGATCGCCGTCGGCGCGGCGCGGCCGTCGACGTAGCCCTCGAAGCCGCGCTCCTCGAGCCGCGACGCGATGCGCTCGACCTGGGCCTGCCAGCGCGCCTGGGCTTCCGGGTTCTTGAAGCCGGGCCCGCTCGCCACCAGCAGCAGCGCGCGCACCCGCTCGGGGTGCGCGAGCGCGAAGTGGAGCGAGGCCAGGCCGCCGAAGGAGAGCCCGCCCACCACCGCGCGGCGCCCGGGCGCGGCCCAGTCGAGCACGGCGCCGAGATCGTCCACGACCTGCGCCATCGAGTAGCGCTCGGCCTCGAGGGGCGCGCCCGACAGTCCGTGCCCGCGATAGTCCCAGAGCGCCACGCGGAAGCCCGCGCCCACCAGCGGCTCGACCTGGGGGCGGAAGTTCTCGTGGGTCTGGCAGTAGCCCGGCGAGAGCACCAGCGGCGGACCCTCGCCGTGCGCCTCGGCGTAGAGCTCGACTCCGTCCCCTGCAGCGATCCGGGCCACGCGCGGCTCTACGCGCGCTCGATGCGGCGCCGCAGCGCGTCCGCCATCTGCTCGATCTGCTCCTGCATCGGGCCCTTGATCGTGAACTCCGGCACCAGGCCCTTGGTCTTCCCTTCCATCTCGATGCGCACGAGCGTCGCGCTCTTGCCGCACGCCTCGAAGGAGAGGTTGCCGTCGAGGCGCCGCCAGACGCGCCCGTCGCAGACCTTCTCGAAGGCGACGCCGCCGTCGGACCGGAAGGTGAAGTGGAAGGTCGCCTCGCCTTCCCGCCCGAGAGCGCGGTAGCGCGAGCGCGCGGTCTTGCGGGTGCCGCGGCTCTCCACGATCTCGGTCTCGGTGCCCGGGAACAGCCCGACGAGCGTCTCGTCCTGGGCCACCACGGCCACGGCCTTCTCGAGGGGCTTCTCGACCTCGAACTCCTTCACGAGACGCATCAGCGCACCTCCGCGAAGACGGGGGGGATGAGCAGCGGCGCTCCGGCAGGCAGCTCGCGCAGCACGCCCACCACGCCGCGCGCGCCGCGCGGCAGCAGGCCCTGCGCGAGGGCGTCCGCGCGCAGCGACACCGCTCCCTGGAAGGTCTCGCGGAGCTGCTCGACCAGCGGCTTCGGCGGCGGGAACGGCACCAGCACGACGTCGGCGTCGGCGGGCAGGCCGACCAGGCCCTTGGCCTCGGCCACCGCCTCGCGCAGGCCGCCGAGCGTATCGACCAGGCCGGCCTCCTTCGCCGCGGCGCCGGTCCAGACGCGCCCGCGTCCCACCTCGTTCACGCGCTTCTCGTCGAGGCCGCGGCCCTCCGCAACCCGCGCCACGAACTGCTGGTAGATGCCGCGCACCTCCTCGCGCATGCGCTCGCGGGCGCCCTCGGAGAGCGGCTGCGTCGAGAGCAGCAGGTCGGCGTGCTGGCCCCGCGTGATCGACGCGAAGCCGATGCCCAGCTTGTCGAGGGCGCCGGCGATCATCGGGCGGATCACGAACACACCGATCGAGCCCGTGATCGTCGAAGGCTGCGCCACGATGCGGTCGGCGCCCGCCGCGACGTAGTAACCGCCGGACGCGGCGACGTCGGAGAACGACGCCACCACCGGCTTGCCCTTGGCGCGCGCCTTGCGCACCGCGCGCCAGATCAGATCGGAGGCGAGCGCCGAGCCGCCGGGGCTGTCGATGCGGAACACGATGGCGCGCACTTCGGGGCTGGCGGCGGCCTGCTCGAACGCCTCGGCGAGGTCGACCGAAGCCATCACCGGCCCGCCCGCAGGCCCCGCGCGCCCCTCGCCCACCACCACCGAGCCGGCGCCGTAGATGAGCGCGAAACTCGCCTTCGGCGCGAAGCCGACCGCGCTGGCCGGGACCTGCGCGTAGACGTCCGCCTTCACCAGCGGCGGCTGCTTCTCCTTCTCGAGGATCTCGTCGAGGAACGCTGCGCCGTCGATCAGTCGGCGCGCCTCCAGCTCCGCCGGCGAGGCCGGCGCCTGGTCGACGATCGCCTGGAGCTCCTCCCGGCCGATGCCGCGCGAGGCCGCGATGTCCGTCAGAAACTGGGACTGGATCGAGTCGAGGATCGCCTCGGACATCTCGCGGTTCGCGTCGGACATCTCGCGGCCGGCGAGGCCGTCGACCGCGGTCTTGTACTTGCCGATGCGCTCGTACTCGAGCGACACGCCGAGCTTCTCGAAGAGCCCGCCCAGGAACAGGTACTCGGCGGCGAGCCCGACGAACGGGCTGCGCGTACCGGGCGCCACGTAGACCGCGTCCGCCGCCGAGGCCACGTAGTACTCGAGGTTGGGCCCGTACTTCTCGAGCTCGAGGTAGGCGACGGTGCGCTTGCCCTTCTCGCGGAGCCGCTGGATCGCCCGGCGCAGGTCCTGGGCCTTGCCCCAGCCGACGTCGAGGCTGCGCACGCGCACCAGCACGCCCGCGATGCGGGCGTCGCGCTCGGCCTTGCCCAGCTCCGAGAGGGTCGAGGCGAGGGTGTGGGCGCGCCGCCCGATCACCCTCTGCAAGGGGGAGGGCTCCGCCTCGACGTACTCTCCCTCGAGGTCGAAGAGGAGCCAGCTCCCGTCCTGGATCGGGACGCCGGCGCCCCGCCAGAGCAGCGCGGCCGCGAGCGCGAGGAGGAGACCGGCGGCGAGCCACCAGCGCAATCTCGACATCGGCTACATCAGGATCACGCCGCGCGCGTTGACACCCTTCTGCATGTCTTCGAAGGCGCGGTTGATCTCCTCGATCTTGTAGGTCGAGGTCACCAGCTCGTCGAGCTTGAGGCGGTTCGTCTTGTAGAGGTTCAGAAGGCGCGGGAAGTCGACGGACGGCCGCGCGGAGCCGTACATCGAGCCCGTCAGCACCTTCTCCTGGAAGGGCAGCAGGAACGCGCCGATCGTGATCTGGTCGGTCGCCTTGGTGACGCCCACCACCACGCAGGTACCGCCCTTGCGCGTGGCGTTCCAGGCCTGCTCGATCACCTTGGGCGCGCCGATCGCCTCGAAGGTGTAGTCCGCGCCGCCGCCCGTCAGGGCCATGATCTTCGCCACCGCGTCGCCGTCGCTGCTCGGGTTCACGATGTGCGTGGCGCCGAAGCGTTGCGCGAACTCGAGCTTCTTGTCGGCGAGGTCGACGGCGATGATCTTCTCGGCGCCCGCCAGCGCGGCGCCCTGGATCACGTTCAGGCCGATGCCGCCCGCTCCGAACACGGCCACCGTCGAGCCGGGTCGCACCTTCGCGGTGTTGATCGCGGCGCCGACGCCCGTCATCACCGCGCAGCCGACCAGCGCCGCCTTGTCGAGCGGCACGTCCGGGTCGATCGGGATCACGCTGTCGCGGTGGAGCGTGGCGTACTCGGTCATCACGCCGACGCCCGCGAAGTGGTTCAGCGTCTTGCCGCTCGCGTCCTTGAAGCGGCTGGTGCCGTCCGGGAGCGTGAGGGTGGCCTTCGCGGCGGCGTCGCACAGGGCGGGGCGGCCCTCCACGCAGTAGCGGCACTTGCCGCACATCGGGATCCAGGAGATCACGACGGTGTCGCCCACCTTGAGGTCGCTCACCCCTTCGCCCACCTCGGCGATGATGCCGGCGGCCTCGTGGCCGATCACGGTGGGCGGAGGCATCGGGATCGTGCCGTTCGTCGCCGAGAGGTCGCTGTGGCAGACGCCGCAGGCCTTGATCTGCACCATCACCTCGCCGCGCTTGGGCGATTCGACCTGAATCTCCTCGACCACGACGGGCTTGTTCCACTCGCGACAGATGACGGCCTTGGCCTTCTTGCCCATGGCTAGCGCTCCTCCAGGGCGCCAGCGGGGCGCCGTTCCGGGATCAGGCGGGGTAGACGGGAAGTCTAGGAGAGCGCCGGTGGCGCTGCCACGCGGCGCCGGGCGCGGGCGTATACTCGGAGGGTGGAGATCCGCCCGTTTCGCGACACCGACGCCGCCGAGCTCGCGCGCCTCGCGTCCTCCTGCGCCCGCGGCGAGGCGGACTTCGTGCTGCACCCGCTCTGGGAGAGCGAGGACGAGCTCTACGCGGAGTTCGAGCTGCACGGCATCGAGCCCGAGGACCATCTGCTGGTGGTCGACGGAGGCGACGGCGCGCCGCTCGCCACCGCCGGCCTGCTGCGATTCCCCGGCGAGACCACGGCCGCGCTGATCCCCCCGGTGGTGTCGCGCAGCGCGCGCGGCAAAGGCGTGGGCGGAGAGCTGCTGCGCCGCGCGCTCGAGCTGGCCAAGCGCCTCGACGTGAAGCTCGCCAGCGCCGCGCTCGGCTCGCGCAACCGCTCCGGCTACGCGCTGCTCGCGGCCCACGGCTTCCGCCCCGTGCGCCAGCACTTCTTCATGCGCTGCGACGGCGCCCTCGGCCCGGCCGGCGCGCTTCCGGACGGCGTGACCCTGGACGCCGCGCGACCCGAGGATGGGGAGGCCATCCACGGCCTCTACCTGGAGGCCAACTTCCCGGCGCGCACACCCGACGCGAGCCGACGCGCCCTCGAGGACGGGCGCCACGCCCATGCGGTGGCGCGCCGCGGCCACCAGGTGGTCGCCTTCGTCGAGCTCGACACCCACTGGCCCGAGCGCCCGTTCGTCGCGTTCGTGGGCGTCGACCCGGCGCTGCGCGACCGCGGCGTGGGCACCGGCCTCGTGCGCTGGGCCCTCGCCCGCGAGTTCGAGCGCGGCGCCCGCAGCGCCCTGCTGCTGCTCTCGCCCGCCAACCGCTCGGCGCTGCGCGCCTACGAGAAGGTGGGCTTCCGCCGCTACCGCCTGCTCGACGTCCTCGAGCGGGGCCTGTAGCCGAGCAGGGTCAGGCCCGCGGCCAGGAGCAGCGCGGTGCCGGGCTCGGGAACCAGCGTCACGACGTCGCCGTCGACCCCCAGGTTCGCTCCGGTGCCCGCGATCACCCAGCCGCTGTCGTTCCCGAAGCCCGAGTAGTCGGTGGCGCTGGTGTAGTCGTAGCCGTAGAGGCGGAAGGTGACCGTGCCGCTCTGGGTCCCGAGGGTGGAGAGGTCCACGGTGAAGATCACCTGGGTGTCGGCGCCCGAAGCGGTGATGTCCAGGGTCTGGAGCAGGACGTCCGAAGCGCCGAACCCGTCGGTGCTGGCGCGCAGGTCCCAGAGCTGGGCGCCGTGGTTGGCGCCCTGGATGCCGCGCAGCAGCGCCAGGGTGAGCGAGTCGAACTGGATCGCCGTGCCCACGCTCGCCGTGATGCTCCACTCGAAGTAGCGGCCCGGGTCGGGGGCCGCGCCCGGGGCCCAGCCGGCGGCCGCCACGAAGCCGTTCTGCGTCGTGTTCGGCCAGGGCGTGACGCCCACCGCCACGAGATCTCCGGCGCTGATGCCGGGCGCCGTGAAGCCGAGCGTCGCGCTCTGGCCGGTGGCGGCGGCGATGTCCCAGACCGCGAGGGGCACCGCGCTCGCGCCGGTCGCGACGGCGAGCAGCAGCGCGAAGGCGGCGAGTCGAGCGGCGAAACGTTTGGGGAAGGACATGGTCCGGCGGAAAAGCAAGCACCATGCCGTGCGCGAGCTGCGCGCGCACGCACCGGCAGCAGGCGCTGCGAGCTCCGTGCGGGAGCTGCGGAAGCCGCCGCCGCCCGGCCGCGCGCGGCCCGGCGCGCTACGCGGCCAGGTGACGCAAAACGCGTCCCTCGGGCGCCCGGGGGGGCCTCCGACGCGCTACTGGATCGCCAGGATCTTGACGTCGAAGTGCAGCGCCTTGCCGGCGAGCGGGTGGTTCATGTCGACCACGATCTGGTCGCCCTTCACCTCGTGCACGCGGACCTGCTGGCGCCGCCCCGAGCCGTCCTCGGCGATCATCACGGCGCCGGGCGTGCGGCCCTCCGCGGGGATCTGCTCGGCGGGCACGCTGTGGAACGCCTTGGGATCCACGGCTCCGTACCCTTCCTCGGGCGACAGGTCCACTTTCCGGGTGTCGTTGACCTTGAGCCCGACGAGCTGCTTCTCGAGGGCCGGGAGCATCTCGCCCTTGCCCTGCTCGTAGACCAGGGGCTCCTGACCCACGTTGGTGTCGGCCGTGCTGCCGTCGTCGAGCTTCAGGGTGTACTCGATCGAGACCTTCGAGCCTTCGGCGATCAGCTTGGGGGCCGCTTCTTCCGCGCCGGCAGCGCCCGCCAGAAGGGAAAGCGGAAGGAGGGCCGCGGCGGCGCGGCGGAGCAGCGGGGACATCGCATTCTCCTGTTCCGAGGCGCGCCGGATCGGTGCGCCGACGCCGGGGAGCGGGGAGGTTAACCGAGCGCGGCCCCGCTCGCCCGGAGCCGCCGGCGCAGCCGCGCCTTGCGCAGCTCGTCGAGCGCGATCAGCGCGAGCGCGAAGGGCACGGGCACCAGCCAGGTCCAGAGGTCGAGCGGCGTGGTGCCGAGCAGCGCCTGCCCGCGGGGCGTGTAGACGAGGAAGAAGGCCAACGCCAGCTCCACGGCGACCCCGGCCAGGATCAGCCGGTTGTCCAGCAGCGCGCGCGCGAAGATCGACTCGCTCGCGCTGCGGCACACGAAGACGTTGGCGACCTGCATCACGATCACGGCGCAGAAGGTCGCGGTGGTGGCCTCCAAGTAGAGGGGGTCGCCGGCGGCGAGCGGCGCGCCCGACCAGCCCGCGCGCTGCAGCACGAAGCCGTAGGCCGCCATCGCCGCGGCGGCTTCGAGCGGCCCGAGCAGCAGGTAGGCCCGCGCGAGCAGCGCGCGGTTCAGCAGCCGCTCCGCGCGCGGCCGGGGCGCGCGGCGCATCACACCGGCGTCGGGGCGCTCGGCGCCCAGGCCGAGGGCGGGAATCATGTCGGTGCCGAGGTCGATCGCGAGGATCTGGAGGATGGTGAGGGGGAGCGGAATGCGCGCCAGGACGAACGCCAGGTAGGGGACTGCCTCGGGCACGTTCGAGGTGAGGATGTAGGTCATGAACTTGCGCAGGTTGTCGAAGACCGCGCGACCCTCCTCGATCGCGGCCACGATGCTCGCGAAGTGGTCGTCGAGCAGGACCATGTCCGCCGCCTCCTTGGCGACGTCGCTGCCGCTGACGCCCATCGCGATGCCGATGTCGGCGCGGCGCAGCGCCGGCGCGTCGTTCACGCCGTCCCCGGTCACGGCGACGATCTCGCGCTTCGCCGAGAGCGCCTCGACCACCGACAGCTTGTGCTCGGGGCGCAGGCGCGCGAGCACGATCTGCGGCGCGTCGAGGGCGAGCTGCAGCTCGGTCGGCGTCAGCCGATCGAGCCGATCGCCGGTGAGAACCGTCGCGCCGTCCCCCGTGATCAGCCCGATCCGGCGCGCGAGCGCGACGGCCGTACCGGGGTGGTCGCCGGTCACCATGATCACCCGCACGCCCGCGTCGCGGCAGCGCTCGATCGCCTCGGGGACGTCCGGGCGGGGCGGATCCTCGAGGCCCACGAGACCTGCGAGCACGAGGTCCCGCTCGAGGTCGTCGCGCGGCTCGCCGCCCTCGACGGGCCGCCATGCCACGGCGAGGACGCGGAGCCCCTCGCGCGCCAGCGCCTCGTGGCCCGACGCGAAGACGGCGCGTTGCGCGCCATCGAGGAGCGCGGGGCCGTCGGCGGACTCGAAGCGCGTGCAGCGCGGCAGGATCACCTCCGGCGCCCCCTTCGTGAACAGGAGCAGCTCGCCGTCGCCCCGGTGCAGGGTCGAGAGGCGCCGCCGGTCGCTGCTGAAGGGAAGCTCGTCGAGCTTCGGCCGCGACGCCGTCACGCCCGCGGCGAGCGCCCCCTCGACCAGTGCCAGCTCCATCGGGTCGCCCGAGAGAGCGCGCGCTCCGTCGCGCTCGACCTCGCGCAGGTCGTGGCAGTGGGCGATCGCCTCGAGCAGCCGCCGCGCCTCGGCGGCGAGCGGCGCGCCTGGCGCCAGCGCTCCGGGATGCGCGGCGCCCGAAGCCAGGAACACGCGCTCGAGGCGCATGCGATTGCAGGTCAGCGTGCCGGTCTTGTCGGTGCAGATCACCGTCGCAGCCCCCAGCGTCTCCACCGCGGGCAGGTGGCGGATCAGCGCGTTGCGGCGCGCCATGCGCTGCGCCGCCATCGCGAGCGAGAGCGTGACCGTCGGCAGCAGGCCCTCCGGCACGTTCGCGACGATCAGCCCGACGGCGAAGATCGCGCTCTCCGGCAGCGAGATGCCGACGGCGCGGCCGATCGCGAAGAAGACCACGCCGAGCACGGTGGCGAGCGCGGCGACGATGCGCGAGAGCCGCGCGATCTCGAGCTGGAGCGGCGAGGGCGACTCGTCCGCCGCCCCGCTGAGGCGCGCGATGCGCCCGAGCTCGCTGCGCCCGCCCGTCGCGAAGGCGACCGCGGCGGCCGTACCCGCGACGACGGACGTGCCGGCGAGCAGCGTGTTGCGGTTCTGGAGCGCGTCGTCCTCGTCCGACGCGCGCTCGTCGCGCCCGACGGGCCGGGACTCGCCGGTGAGCATCGCGACCTCGAGCCGCAGCGCCCTGGCCTCGATCACGCGGCAGTCCGCGGGCACCTCGTCGCCTTCGGCCAGCAGCACGACGTCGCCCGGCACGACCTCGGCGGCGAGCGCATCGACGGCGTGCCCGTCGCGCAGGAGCTTCGCCCGGTGCGGCAGCAGCCGCTCGAGGGCCGCGAGCGCGCGCTCCGCGCGGTACTCCTGCCAGAACGAGAAGACGCCGTTCACCCCGATCACCCCCAGGATGGCGACGCCGAGCGTGCGCATGCCCTCTCCGGGCCGGAGCCACTCCACCGCGAAGCAGAGGCCGGCGGCCAGCCAGAGGATCGCCGCGAAGAGGTGCGTGAACTCGCGCACGAAGCGCAGCAGCAGCGGAGCGCGTCGCGCGCGCTCGATCTGGTTGGGGCCGTACTCGGCCAGACGCCGGCGGGCCTCCTCGGGCGAGAGCCCCCGGGCCGAGCTCCCGAGGCTGGCGAGCGCCTCCTCGACCCCGAGCCGATGGATCGCCATCCCGCTCCTCGCGCGCCCCGCAGCTCGGGAGGATGCTAGCCGGGAGCGTCCGGGCGCTCGCGGATCGCGTCCTCGTAACGACCGCTCACCTCCTCCGCCGCCGTCACCCCGAAGCGGAGGTCGCGGATCAAGCCGTCCTTCAGCCCGTAGATCCAGGCGTGCACCGCCAGCGGCTGCCCGCGCCGCCAGGCGTCCTGCACGATCGTGGTGCGGCAGACGTTCTGGGCCTGCTCGACGGCATTCAGCTCGCAGAGCCGGTCGACGCGCGCGGCCTCGCCCCCGCTCGGCAGCCGGGCGTCGTGCTTGTCGGCGACGTCCTGCACGTGGCGCAGCCAGTTGTCGATCAGGCCGAGGGCGTCGCGGCGCAGGGCCGCCTGCACGCCGCCGCAGCCGTAGTGCCCGCACACGATCACGTGCTCGACCTTCAGCACGTCCACCGCGAACTGCAGCACCGACAGGCAGTTGAGGTCGGTGTGCACCACGACGTTCGCCACGTTGCGGTGCACGAATAGCTCGCCGGGCGCGAGGCCCACGATCTGGTTGGCGGGCACGCGGCTGTCGGAGCAGCCGATCCACAGATAACGGGGCGTCTGCTGGCGCGCGAGCCCGGGAAAGAAATCGGGGTCGGCGCGGCGGGTGGCTTCGGACCAGGCGCGGTTGCTGGCGAGGATGTCGGCGAGCTCGCGCACGGCGCGCCTACGATGGCATCCCGCCGCGGCGCTGCCAAGCCAGGGCCGCCTCCAGCCGGTCGTTGCCCCAGAACAGCTCGTCCCCCACCAGGAAGCTCGGCGCGCCGAACAGGCCGAGGCGCTGCGCCTGCTCGCTCTGCGCGCGCAGCGCGTCCTTCGCCGCGCCGCTCTGGGCCTCCTCGAGCCGGGCGGCCGGCTCCTGCCCGGCCCGAGCCAGGCACTCGGCGACCACCGCCGGCTCGGCGATCTCGAGGTCGCGGGCGAAGTTGGCGTCGTAGACCGCGCGCACGAACTCCGGCAGCCAGGGCTCGCCGGCGAAGCGGCAGGCCACGCGCGCCGCGAGCAGGCCGTTCCTCGGGAAGCGCGACGGCCGCTGCAGCGGCAGGCCCTGCGCCTCGCAGATGCGCGCGAGGTCGCGCCACATGTAGCGGCCCTTGGCCGGGTAGAGGTTGAACGGCGAGTCGTTCCAGCCCTGGTCCTTGAAGATCGGCCCCAGCAGGAACGCGCGCCAGACCAGCGGAACGCCCTGCTCCCGCGCCAGCCGCTCGATGCGCATCGCCGCGGGGTAGGAGTAGGTGCTGCCGAACTCGAACCAGAACTCGAGGGGCGCCGTCACAGGGATGCGTAGAGCGCCTGGGCCAGCGCGAACGCGCGGGTGTCGCCGGTCGTGCCCGGCGACATCTTGTTCATCACGTACGCCCAGGAGAGGCGCGCGTCGGGGTCGGCGATGCCGAGGGAGCCGCCCCAGCCCCCGTGGCCGAAGGCGCGCGGGCCCCCGAGCGGGAGCCCGGGGTGCGAGAGCATGAAGCCGAGGCCCCAGCGCATCGGGAGCGGCAGCACCAGGTCCTGGCCCATGCACTGCTCGGAGCGGGCGCGCTCGAGAGCGGGCGCGCCCAGCAGGCGCACGCCGCCGAGGCTCCCGCCGAGGGCGAGCGCGCCCATCACCCGGGCGACCGAGCGCGCGTTGCCGTGCCCGTTCGCCGCCGGGATCTCCGCGCGCCGCCACGCGGGCGTGTTGGCGAAGGCCGGAGTCAGCGGCGGGTTGCCGAGCACCTTGCCGAGCAGGGAGGCCGGATCCGGCTCGCGCTGTCCGGCGGCGGCGGCTTCCGCGGCGCTCGGCGGCACCAGCTCCGCCACGCGCCCGTCCTCGCTCTCCGGCAGGCCGATGTGGAAGTCCGCGCCGAGGGGCTGCGCGACCTCGTCGCGGAACAGCGCGCCGAGGCTGCGCCCGGCCGCG
>Ga0209706_10000495_pt1 | contig 22798 bp, 11 predicted proteins | sample PPLLaktember2015_6_FD_187263 | JGI IMG/M metagenome (GOLD analysis project Ga0209706, IMG submission 187263) | Freshwater sediment microbial communities from Prairie Pothole Lake near Jamestown, North Dakota, USA - PPLs Lake P8 Core (1) Depth... | ecosystem: Environmental > Aquatic > Freshwater...
GAGCCGCACGACAGCGAGGTCATGAGTGGGCACGATGAGCACGGTTTGGCCGCCGACCCCGGACATGTAGTACGCGCTCGTGGGGGCGGGGAACGACGACTCGCCGTTGAGCCAGAAGAGGCCGCCATAGATGCGTCGCCCGTCGGCCTCCCAAGCCGGAGCCAGCGAGCTCACGAAGTCCACCCATCCTTCGGGCAGAAGGCGCTCGCCGTTCCACACGCCGTCCTGGAGATAGAGGTTGGCGACACGAGCCCAGTCACGCGCCGACGCGAGCTCGTAGCCGTGCGTGAGGAAGTTGCCCCACGGGTCCGTCTCCATGACGAAGCTGCGCGCCCCGATGCGGTCGAACAGCGCCCGCGTCGGGAACTCGTGATACCGATCGCCGCGCGCCTCCACCGCGAGGCGCGTCAGGTAGTTGACGAGCACGGGGTCGGTGTTGCGGTAGCGGCCCACTGTGGCCGGCGGCCACTGCTGCGCCCGCGTCGCGGCCCACGTGAAAGCGTTCGAGGTGCCGGTGTAGAAGTAGAGGTGGTCGGGATACGGACCGTCTTCGTCGTAGTCCGGATCCTGGGGCGCGATGATGCGTAGACCGCTCGACATGTTCAGGATGTCGCGGATGCGAACCCGCGCGCGTGGGTCGCCGGGCTCCTGCCATTCGGGGATCGGCGCGGGCTGGTCGAGCGTGTAGGCGCCCTGGTGGATCAGCATAGCGAGTAAGGTACCGGAGAGGCTCTTGCCCATGGACCAGCTCTCGAGTGGCGTGGACGTCGTGACGCCCGGCCCGTAGCGCTCTGCGATGATCTCCCCCCGGTACGTCACGACGAAGGCGGCCGTCATGCCGGCGGGCGCGAACGCGGCTTCAACCGCCGCGTCCACCAGTGCGCGATCGACCGTGTTGGGCCATGCGGCTTCCGAAGGCAGGTCGCCCATCGGCCACGGAAGCGAAGCCGCGTCCGGCAGCCCGCTCCTCACCACGGTGGGCGTGAAGCGCGGCTCCGTCTCGCCCACCGGCAGCGCGACGCATCCTTGGCTGCCGAGCTGCCGGGCCAGGCGCACCGTCCCGTCGGGTGTCGTTACGGCCACGGATCGCGCCTGCCGGTCGATCGTCACCCGCGGGAAGGACGCGCGCACGTCGTAGGGCGCGGTGAAGTACCCGATATTCTCGGCCACGAACGCCGAGTCGAACCCGCTGACGAACATGCCGGAGCACATGATGGTGGCGTAGCCCGCCGCATGGTGCAGGATCGGGTCACCCGGAACGGGTTGGTAGCGGGTGGGCAGCTCGAGCGAGCGGGCGCGGGCGATCAGCGCCTCTCGGGTCGGACTCTGCCCGTAAACCGCGGTTCCGGTGGCAGAGATCGCGAGGAGGGCGGAATAGACCAAGCGACGGTTCATGAGGCCTCCGATGTTCGAGACAGCATGAGTCAGGTCCGGGCGATTCGCTACCCGCTCAGGGACCCCTCACGCGGAGCCAGAAGCAGCTCGATTGACTCTCGAGTCCGGCTGGCGCGATGCGGCGCCAGACGCGTGCGGTCTCGGGCCCCAGGTCCGCGTCGGTCTCGCTGAAGTGCCCCGGAAAGACGATCTCGTAGCGCCGGCCGGCGTCGGCCGTGAGGAGCACCGCCAGCATGTACTGCTCGGAGTAGTACCGCGACCGCCAAACGTCCGGATAGTCGTCCGGGAGGTAGATGTCGTGAAGGAAGACGAGCACGCCCGGGCGAAGCCTGGGAAGGACGTCCAGGAAGGCGACCGTCACGTCGCTGTTCTGGAAGCATCGGTGCGATCCGTCCAACATCAAGATGTCGTTCGGCTCGAGCGCGTCGAAGATCTCGAGAGGAGCGTCCTCGAGCCCCACGCGAATGACCTCGTCGCAGACGTCGTCCACCCCGGACCGCGGCGAGGGATCGATCGACGTGATGGTGGTGGGGAGGCCGAAGTCCTCCACCGCTCGTCGCACGAACCTCGTTGAGTTGCCCGAGCCGACCTCGAGGTATCGCCCGGCCCCGAGGAGCTGCGGGAAGCAGTAGAGCGTCGCCGCGTCGATTCCGCTCATGTATGGGTTGTCCCAACATGGGTCGCGGTCCGTCGCGGCCGTGCGCGGAATCCGTGCGAGTCCTTCGCACGCCGACTCGAGCTTCGCCAGAATCGAGCGACACGAGCCGCGGTGCTCGGCCAGGAGATCTGCGAGACCCGGGTGACTCGGACGACCCCATCCGTATCGCGTGGCGGCGTGGACGGGATAGTCCAGGTAGATGGCCTGGCCTCCCCGGTTCACGAAGTCGATGTGGCGTCCGAGGCCGCGCAGGAACCTGAGGTGCTTCAAGTGGGCTCCAGGGCAGCCGGAGGGACGCGTCGGCGCTCATTATGCGCTGTACCGTCCTTCGCTGCCACGCCGGGAGATGACTCGCCGGCACCAGAGCGCTACACGCTAGAGCGGCGAGCGGTGGACAGCTCTCCAGTCCGCCCCCGCGTGGTCGAGATGCCACTGCCGACCATCCGGGATGGTGATCTCACAGGGAGCGTGCCGGCGCAGGCGGTCGAACGCGAGCTCGATGGTCGCGTCGAGCACGGGGTGCTCGGCAATGATCTCGTCGTTCTCGACCCCGCGCGCCACGAAACGCGCTCCGGAGTCGTCGAGCTCGATCACGTACTGGCCGGGGAGATGGGTCTCGTGGTTCAATTGCATGGAGTCATTCTCGGTTTGCGACTCGTGGAATGGGGAGCTCGGCTGGGGCGAGATCGTCCACCGCGGGCCCGTTCACGACGCTACCGTGGGGACTGAAGCGCGACCCGTGACATGGACAGTCCCAGGTCCGGGCGGACCTGTTCCAGTGCACCAAGCACCCCAGGTGAGTGCAAACCGCCGAGCACGCATGCAAGTCGCCGTGCGGATCGCGGTACACGGCGATCTTCTCGCGGCCACTGCGCACGAGCGCGCCGTGACCCGGCTCGATGGAGGCGAGCGAGGACACCTCGGAAGGTTTGATGCGGTCACCGACGAGGTGTGTCGCCGCGTCGAGGTTCTCCTTCGCGAAACGAGGGAGTGACCTGACGGTGATGCGCGCCGGATCGTATAGGGATGCCCACGGGTTCTCGACGCCTCGGACGAGGTCGGCGAGCAGGATGCCCGCGACCGTGCCTCCCGTCATGCCGTTGCCCGAGTCGCCGGTGACGATGAAGACGTTTTGCTGACCGGTCGGATCCGGCCCGATGAACCCGAGGGAGTCCACAGGCTCGAGTACCTGACCGGACCACCGGGCCACGACGTCACCCATGGAGGGGAAGCGCTCTCGGGCCCAGGCCTCCAGCCGGACGAACCGATCGGCCTCGTCGAGGGCCTGCCCGGTCTTGTGGTCCTCGCCCCCGACGATCAGAACCTCACCGGTCGGGGCGTTGGCTATCCGCACATAGTGATACGGGGCACCCTGTTCGCCCTCGTCGTCGGCACGCTGCGCCGTGTCCCAATAGAGCGCGCGCGGTACGCTGCCACGCGGAACGGACGCCGCGATGGCGTACGTACGGTACGCCCCCTGTTTGGTATGGATGGTCACGCGTTCGTTCATCGGCGCGTTGGTCGCGACGACGACCACGTCGGCGGTGACCACCGCGCCGCCCTGCGTGAGCACTCTCGCCGGTGAGCCGCCCTCGACCTGCATGACCCGGGTGTCGCCATGGATGCGAACGCCGGCTCGTTGGAGCGCGGAGAGGAGGCCGGACACGTACTTCAGTGGATGGATCTGCGCCTGGTGCGGGTAACGCAGACAACGGCCGGTGTCGAACGAGGCGATCGGCGCGCGCGGGACCCACTCGACCTCCGACAATCCGGCTCGATGCGCGGCCTCGATCTCACGCTCGAGATGCGAGCCGTCCGAGCCAGGTGGGGCGAAGAGAAATCCATCCACCCACTCGAAGTCGCAGTCGTGGTCGAGGGAGCGGGCGAGCGTTTCGATACGTGTGATGGCGCTCGTGTGACTCTCGGCTGCGAGGCGGGCACCGTCCTCACCGTGGAGCTGGATGATGCGGTGGTAGCGATCGTCCAGAGCGTGCGTGAGGTGCGCCGTGGTGCGTCCCGTCTCGCCTGCCCCCGGGCCTCGTGCGTCGAGGACCGAGACGGAATGATCGGCGGACAGCAGCTTGGCGATCGTGAGCCCCGCGATGCCGGCGCCTATGATGCACACGTCCACCCGCGCATCCGCCACCAATCGAGCCGGCCTCGGAAGGTCCACCTCCATCGACCAAACAGGCGGAAGCTCGGCGCGCGCGATCATCGTATCACCCATCCGCGGGGGATCAGCCCGAATCCCGACGGTGTCAGCACTCCGAGTCTCGCCATGTGCGCCTCCTCGACGAAGCGAGTTTGCAAGCACTAGGCCACCCCGCGCCCGTCGACCGCGCGCGACGGCACCGGGTCAGGAGCGCGCGGTGGGGCGGGGCAACCGCTGGCGGACGTCGAGGAGGTCCCGCCAGGGATCGACGCGCCCGCGAGGCAGCCGCTCTCGCTCGTCCGCCACGCGGAACGCATCGGAGCGCAGGGCGTCGGAGAGATCTCTCCATGCGATGGGCATCGACACGGGCGCGCCCGCGCGAGCACGCGCGGAATACGGAGCGACCCACGTGGCGCCGCGAGTATTTCGCAGCGTATCGATGAGAATCCGACCGCCGCGCTTGGCCTTGGAGACGGACGTCAGATAGAGATCCGGGTGCTGACGCACGAGAGCCTCCGCGACGGCGCGTGAGAACGCCTTCACCTCGTCCCAGCCGCTGCGGCGCTCGATCGGGACGACGAGGTGGAGTCCCTTGCCACCGGTGGTCTTGAGGAACGCGACGAGCTCCAGCTCGTCGAGCAAGGTGCGCAGGCTATGAGCCGCTTCGACGACCGAGCTCCACGGGACGCCGTCACCCGGATCCAGGTCGAACACCACCCGGTCCGGCCTCTCGAGCCGGTCGGTGCGGCATCCCCAGAGATGGATCTCCAAGGCGCCCATCTGCACGAGCGAAACCACCCCCGCGAGATCACGGAGCACGAAATATGGCGCGCGTTTGTCCCTTTCATCGATGTCGATCGTTCGGAGGGCCGCCGGTACCGAGCTGGATGGATGCTTCTGGTAGAAGCACTGCTTCGCTCGCCCTCGAGGGCATCGCACCAACGTGAGCGGCCGATCGACGACGTGGGGCAGCATCCGCTCGGCAACCCGCTCGTAGTGGCGAGCCAGATCCAGCTTCGTGATCCCCTGCTCGGGATAGAGCACACGCTCCGGGCTCGTCAGCCGGACGCCCGCGACCGTGGCCGGTACCGCGGAGCTCTCCGTCAGAGACTCCGCCCGATGGCCAGGTGGAGGTGCCAACGCCGAATGCTCTCCGGGGGCAGGTCGGCCAGGTTTCCTCCTGCGGCCAAGGTGCGCGCTACGTCGTCCGGGGCGAGGAGATCCACACGCGACGGGTTCAGCTTGTAGCCCACGCCGAGGCGCACCGGCCCGAACGGGGTCGAGACCTGCACGCCGCCACCGGTCCCGAAGCCCCAGGATTCGGTGTTCAGACCGGCGTCGTGCGGTTGCAGGTAGGATCCCGGGGTCCACACTCGCCCGGCGTCCAGGAAGACGAACGTTCGATGGCCCCCCGAGAGGAGCGGGAAGGGAAGGACGACCTCGAGACTTCCGATGAGGCGTACGAGGCCCCCAACCGGCGCGTAACGGTCCGCGATCGCGGCTCCCGTTCGTTCGTCGAAGCGAACGTCGGGCAGCTTGGGTCCCAGCATGCCGTTTGCCCACCCCCGCACGTCCGCCGTGCCGCCGGCGGTGAACATGGCGTCGTGCAGACCGACGGCCACGTCTCGCGCGAGGTCGGGCGCCGTCACGTCGCTCTCGCCGAAGGGGTAGAGTCGGCCAGCTTCGGCGCGCGCAAAGATGCCCACGCGTCTCGAGATCGGAAGGGCTCCGATCGTTTTGATGCTCATGCGGAAGTACTGCACGTCGCTGATGAACCCCGGCCCGGTGATCTCCAGGGCCGGCTCGATCAGATACCCGCGACGGGGGTTCAAGCGGTCGTCCAGGTAACCGAAGCTCCCGCTCAGTCGGGCCAGGCTGCGCACGAACGACGGCGAGTAGTCGCGAGTCCCCCGCGTCACGAGGTCGGCTACGGGAACGAGCTCGAGTGCGTTGCTCACGCGGAGCCTGGACAGCTCCAGCTGGAGCGTGAACATCTGGAGCGCGCCGGCCTTGTAGATCGCCGCCGTCTCCACGCCCAGGAGGAACGAGCGATCGCGGATGTCGTCCCTGGCTCGCAGGAACGGGCCGACCGTCCCCGAGATGCGGGTATGCCACAGATACGGCTGGCGCAGCGTGGCGGACGCCCCGACGTTCCAGCCGCGTGACGGTTCGAGGGCGCCCCAACCCGTCTCGACCGCCGTCGAACCGGTCAACGTGCGAGCGCCGCCGAAGAAATTCCGGTGAGTCCAGTGACCCTCGCCCGCGACGCCCGCCTCGGAGCGCCAGCCGGCACGCCCCCAGATCGTGCGCGGAAGGGTTTCCTCGATGCGATAGCGGAGCGTGACCGTGGTGTCCCGCGATTGGCCCTGCGCGACGCCGCCGAGCGCGCGACGGATCAGTTCCAGCTCGTACAGCTCCGCTTCGCCGGCCGCGACGGCGTTCTCGTCGTACCAGTCCCCGGGCGCGATCGGGATCTCACGGCGGACGATGGGGTCGGTCAGCCGTTCGTGTCCCTCCACGACGATGGAGTCCACGCGGGCGCGCGGCCCCGGCGTGATGACGAGCTCGAGATCCACGGCCCGCTGCGTCGTATCGCCGGGCTCGGAGCGCACGAACACCCAAGGATATCCGCGGTCCAGGAACCAATGCGCCACCTCGATCTCGATGCGCGCGCGCTCCGCGTCGCTCAGTCGCGTCCCGCGGGCTCCCTCCAGGCGACCGAGCTGCCTCCCCCAAGCGTTCTCGAGCTCCGCGGGCCAAGGCTCGAGCGCCGGCGGCTCGACGTCACCCGGCGACGCGACCTCGTCCGCCCAGCGGACGCTCACGGTATCGATGACCAAGGGCAGCCCCTGATCCACGACGAAGTCGATGCTGATGCGATTGGTGGCGGTGTCGAGACGCGCCTCGTAGTCGACTGCGGCATCGACGAACCCGGCCCGCATGTACTGCTGGCGGATACGTGACACGTCCTTCTGCAGAGCGAGCGGACTGAAGAGCGGCCTCATCGGAGTCCGGATCCCCGGGATGAAGTCGAGCGCATCCTGGATGCCGGTCAGCGGACCGGGCGGGCGTGTGGCCACCTCGGGCCAGAGATCCTGCTCGCCGATCACGGAGCCCGACGGGAACCGAAACCGCACCGACTCGATTCGCGTGTCAGTGTCGACCAGGAGCAGGGAAGGCCCCTCGCGGGCGTCGGCCTCCTGCGCTTGGAGCGCGCCGAAGCTCGCAACGCCGCAGGCCACCGCCGCAAGCGCGAACCGGAGCAGGTCAGTAGACAACGCGACCTCGCAGGAAAACGCTGAGCGACGAGGCCGAGCCCTCCAGATTGAGAAGCAGGTTCTCGAATGCCAGGAACTCGACCTCGATCTCGGAGGCCGACTGGATGGGTTGGGCGATTCCCACGTAGAGCCGGGGCGACAAATACTTCCCGGCAACGAGCGTCGCGCCGCGAATCCCATCGTTCTGTATCTCGACGACGTCCAGCCCCACGCCGGTCTGCGCGGCGGTCTCGATGGAGCTGAGGATCTGTCCCACGGCGATGCCCGCGCCGGCTTCGGCCAACCCGCCACCGGGCGGGTCCGTCTCGGTCGTTTCGGCTTCCGCGTCACCCAGCGCGAACGTGCTGGCCGCTGGCCTACCCGTCGCGATGTAGGACACGATATCGGCGTTCTCCATCGGGGGCTCCGAGGAGAGCGTGAGCGACAAGTCTTCCTGGGTGCCGGTCACACCCAGAACGATGGTCGCCTCGGCGCCGTCCGGGTTCGCGTGCGAAGGGATGGTGTACGAGGCGGAGAGGTCGAGCGCCGCGTCCGCGGGCGGTCCGTCCAGCGTGACGGTGCCTTCCCGGGGAGAGAAGCGCTTGCCGAACTGCGCGATATATCCGCGGTCGGGGATGGTCGTCAGTGTTCCCTGGAGCTGAGGCTCCTCGCCGGGCCGTATCAGAACGTCCACCTCACCCGTGAACGCGACCGCCATCTCGGGTGTCGAGCGGCTGCGGATCCACGAGTCCCGTCCGAACTCGACCGTCACGTCCGCGGTGAGGAGCTCGCTGGTCCGCGGGCGGACGTCGTCCTCCACGACGACGTAGCCGAACCGTTCTCGCAGGATCTCGAGATCCGCGGGCGTCAGTTCGACGTCTTCGAGCCCGCCATCGGACGGGCGCTCGTCGATGTACACGTCGAGGCTCTCGGTCGTGACCTCGCCTTCGACGACGGGCGACAGCGGCGTGCCGCTGGCGCGGAGATCCCCCGAGATCGACGCACGGTAGACGCTGGTCTGGATGGCCTGGAACCGATCGAATCCCGCTCGCAGATCCAACGCGACCACGTCTTCCACCGTGACGGATCCGCCGACTCCCATCGATCCCGAGCCCGACTCGACGCGCGCCGAGTCGATCACCAGTTGCCTACCTTCGCCGTGCGCGACCAGATGGATGTCCTCCCAGGTCACGCCGAGCGGTGGGATATCCGCGAGCCCCCCCAGGAGGGTGAGCGGACCGTCGAAGCCGATGTCGTCCCGTGGGCCCGTGACCGTGAGCTGGGCGTCGATCCACCCCTCGAGCTCCGCCAGTAGCTCCCCGTCGACGAAGACGACCGCCGGCGCGACGGAGAATGCCTCGGCATCGAGGCTCAGGTCGACCGCTCGTCCTTCGGCAATGGGAACGAGCCCGGAGACCGTGAGCGAGCCGCCTCCCGGACCGACGAGTGAGACGTCCGTCTCGACCAGGCTTCCGTCGGAGTCGAGGGTGATCCGCGCGGTTATCGGTGGCTCGTCCGTCTCGTGGAAGCCGGCGAGCAGGTCGACGGTCCCCACGGGCGCGTCCCGTGTTCCTCTCAAGCTCGCTCGCCCGCCGAGCCAGCCGGCCAACCGCGGGAAACCTGCGAGGTCCGCCACGGTGCTGACGTCCGTGGAGTCCATGGCCAGCTCGAGGTCGAGCGCTCCTTCCGCCGTCATGCCGCCGTCGATGCTGATCGCTTGCTCACCGGCACGCAGCTCGAAGCCCCGGAGCGCGAGGCCGTCCCGGAAGGAGAGGACGGCCGGCTGGATCAGCTCCCATTCGTCTTGGTCCAGCTGGAGCTCGAGGCGATCGAAGTCCATCGTCCTGCCGTCGGGGGTGGGATCGATCCGGGCCTCGAGCTCGGCGCCGCGGGCCTCGTCCACCACGGCGGTGGCCTCGAGCCTCAGGCTGTCCGGGGTCCCGTCGGTCGTCACCGTCAGGTTGCCGATCTCCACATCGGGAAGGCTGATGCGGTCGAGCTGCACCGAGGCGTTGACGGACACCAGGCTGCTCAGATCGACGAACGGTGGTCGCAGAAGCGCCTCCCCCTCGGCCTCGAATCCGCTCGCGCGGATCTGGCGATGCACCAGCGCCGTCATGGAGGCGGTCATGCTCACCGAGACCGAGTCCGTCGTCCCCGAGATCGTCGCGGCGAGCTCGTTCCCTCCGATCGTCGGAAGCTCGGCCTCGGTATGCCCTCGCATGGGCTCGAGATCGAAGTGGGCTGTGAAGCGGATGCTGCCCGTGTCGGCCGCCGACGCCGGCAGCCAACCCGAGCCTGCGAGTGTCAGCACGTTCGAGTCGAGTGACAGCGTGTCGAGAACGAGGCCCGACGAATCGTAGTGGAGGTTACTGCGCAGCGTGTCCGCCTCGACGCCGCGCCAGAGCCCGTCGGTGACCAGCAGCTCGGCGGCGGCGCGACGCCATCCGTCCGGGCTCCTGGCGCCTGAGCTCTCCAGCGCGATGCGCGCGATCGATCCGCCGCGCAGCAGCTCCGTCGGCGTGTCCAGCGTTCCCCGAGCGTCGAAGACGAACGAGAGCGCGCTGTCGGCGACGGTGGCGCTGCCGCTCAGGTCGATGAGCCCTCCCTCACCGGGGAGGATCCGACCGTCGAGCATGAGACTGCCCGGCTCGGAGGCGGAAATCGAGACGATCGCGCTGTCCACCACGCCCGACCTCGTCGAGCTGTCGGCCTCCTCAAGGTGAAAACGGGCCGCGTGGATCTCGACGAGTCCGGTGGCTTCGCTCGGGCTCATACCTCGGACGGCGGCCGTGGCGCGCACGGTGGCGGGCGCCGCCAGGATGTGCGAGAGCTCCGCGCTGGCGGTCGCCGCGACGCTGTCCCCGAGCAGCTCCCCCTCGACCGTCGCGTCGATCACGCGCGTCGCGCCGATCGACGCGGTGTCGAGCGACATCGAAAAGGCTCCGCGGCGCGTCTCCCCGAGCGCCCACGTGACCACGCCGCTCCCCAGCGCTCTCCATGCTGGAGGAGCGTCCTCCGTGGCGGCGCTGTCGCTCATCGCGACGCCCTCGAAGCGGGTGACCGTGGCCTCGACCAGCGAATCGGCGAGAAGGACGCGGTACTCCGTGTCGAAGTGCCCCGCGTCGGACTCGATCGTCGCCGAGCCGGTGATCGATCCCGCGACGAGGTCGGCGTTCACCGATGCCGCATCGATCGTCGTCTCCGCGAGTCTCGACGAATCGAGGCTCATCGCCACTCGTCCGGCGAGCTCGGTGATCGAGCTTCCCGCCACGCGGCCCTCCACCCGCCCCTCGATCGCGGTCGCGGGCATCCGTGCCAAGACCGACGAGAGGTCGAGCCGCCGCACGCTGAGCGCATCCACGACCAGCTCGCGCGCGTCCTCCGCCCACGAGATCTCACCCGTTCCCTGGACGGCGCCGGAGTCGAGAAGGAGATCCACCTGCCATCTCGAGCGGCTTCCCTCGACCTGCGCGCTGAGGGCGCCCATCTCCACCCACTCCACCTCGGCCGGGACGGCCTGGGTCGAGGACCGCGGCCGAGGGGGACGGTAGACGAAGGCGGTCGCTTCGATCGATTCGGCCGCCGTGTCCGACTCGGAGGGTCGAAGCGCCATGCGCGTCACGTCCACGTCCACGCGGAGGGCGCTGCCCACGAGACCCGCCGGCGCCTCGGGAGGCGGGCTGTGCACGAGCGTTCCTTCCGCGTGCACCGCCGACGCTGCGTCGAGCGCGTCCAGCGCGATCTCGAGGTCGGCGCTCAGCTGGCCGGCGTAGGGTGATGTCGCCCACTCGGCGAGATCCAACGACAATCTCGCGTCGAGCCGGAGCGCCGAGCTGTCGGTGTGCGAGTCGGCAGAGCTTTCCGTCGCGGCCCGGAGGAGTCCTTCGGCGCGCGCGGTCAGGGATCCTGGCCCGTTCGCTCGCAGCGCGACCGCCACCCCCTCGGGGGGTCCGGTCGCCGTCAGCTGCAAGGTCAGACGAGGATCGTCGGCGAGCGCCGGCGGGAGCTCGAACGGGAGGTCGCGCAGGTCGAGTGGATCGGCTTCCAGATGAAAGTCCACGTTGTCGACATAACCCGTCCCCGCGCCGGCCGGCGCCGCGACCAGCAGATTACCCGCTCCGCTGACGTCACTCCGTGCGGAGCGCAGGCCCAGCGAGATCACGTGGAGGGTACCGTTCTCGAGGCTCGCCTGGAGGCGGAGATGAACGTTGCCGGACTGGTCGTGACCGGACTCCCACCCGGTCGAGTCCCGTTCGGAGCGAGGGGGCGTGCCCTCGACGACCAGCGAGTCCACCGTGATGGCGGTGCCGTCCGGTGACAGCATGGCCCCGCCGGCGAGGTCGGCGCGCGCGATCCGATAGGCGCCGGTCGATCCCTCGAGAACGGCTTCTCCGCCGTCGACGCGCAGCTCGCCGATCCGCAGCGTCCACTCACCGAGGGGCGATCCCGACAGGATCCGATCGATCGCGCTCGGCTGTTCGGACTCGACGGATGGCGCGTCGGTGGAATTGCCGCTTCCTGGTAGCGCACCTTCGAGCGTCGGGCTGGATACCTGCACGCTTCGCACGTCGATCGTGCGCTCGAAGAGCGGCAGGAGGCGGTACTCGAACCTGAGCGCTTCCGCTCTCAGCATACCCTGCGGGCCTTCCATGGCGAGATCCCGAATGTGCATGCGTCGGTGCCAGGCGCCCTCGACGGAGCCGACCCGCACGGTCCAGCCCTCCGGCGCCGCGCGCGCCAACGCCCATGGAACGACGAGCCCCATGCCGATCCCTCCGGCCACCACGATCCAGAGGAGCGTGATCAGCACGAGGAGCGCGAGCATGCTGCGGAGCAGCACCCGTCGCGCCGACGGACCGGCGGACGAGGGGTCGCTCACAGGCGTCCGGAGTCGCGGGGAGCGACCCCCCTGGTACGAGGCTTGCCTCGCCATGGCGACGACCACCCCGACAGGAGGCGATCATGCGCCGCGAGAAGACTTCGCGAAGGCAGGAGCCCGTGACGTATTCCCCCGGCTCGCCGGTCGAGCCCCGCAGCGGCGTCCGGCCGTACCGCCGTATTCTCGTGCCCCTCGACGGCACGCCCGTCGCCGAAGCGGCGCTGCGACCGGCGGCGGAGCTCGCCGTACGGGCCGGAGCGACTGTGAACCTCGTCGGGGTCGCGACCGAGACGGTGGGCACGGCCTTGCCCGCCGACCCGATCCACGTTCCCGGCGTCGCCGAGGCCATGGATCGCAACCAGGACCGCGAGCGGCTGCTTCGCGAAGCGTGCGTCCGTGTGCGTGACGAGTGGGGCTGCCGCACGACCTATGAGCTCCTGACCGATACGTCGGTGACCGACGCGATCATGGACGCGGCCGAGCGCCTCGAGGCTGACCTCGTCGTCGCCGCCACGCACATGCGCGGCTGGCTGTCCCGAACGATCCTGGGGAGCACCGCCGAGGATCTGGTGAAAGCAGGATCGTTTCCGGTGTTGATCATTCCGGCGGAAGGTCCCGAGCCGGACGTCGCCACGCCGATGCAGGGCCCGGTCGAGTCCATCGTGGTCGCGGTGGATCCGGACGCTCGCACGGACGACCGCGCGATCGCACACGCCGTGCATTGGTCGCAGCTGTGGGGTGCGCGCCTCACCCTCGCCCAGTCGGTGATGGTGATGCCGCTGCCGGCTCCCGGTCCCGAGGCCGGAGGGCCGATCGCGCCGGTGCCGCCCCTCGTTCCCGGGTACGACTCCGGGTACGACCCGCGCGACCTCGCATCCGCTAGGCTCGCACCGATCCGTGACGCGCTCCGTCAGCAAGGCGTGGATGCTCGGGCGGAAGTGCTGGACGGCGACGGACCCGCGGAAGCACTGCTCGATTACGTGGAGACGTCGGGTGCCGACCTCCTCGTCGTGGGCCGCGATCGAAAGAGCTTCTGGGAACGTCTGTTCGAGGGAAGCGAGTCCAGCAAGCTCGCTCGGCGCATCCGCGGCGCCGGACTGCTGGTGTGCCACGAGGACGCACGCTGACGCCACGGGGCCGCGCCGGGCTGATCCTGGCGAGGCCGATCGGCGCCTACGCAGCCGTTCCATCACGGCACCCGAATCGTCACGAGCCGATCGTTGCCGTCGGCGCCTCGAAGGAGGAGGGACGTCACCTCACCCGACCCCACGTCGTCCAGCCGGTCGGCGACTTGGTCGGGGGAGTCGACCGGCTCGCCGCCCACCTCCAGCACGACCGCCCCGGGCGCGATTCCTCGCCGATAGGCTGCGCTGAACGGTACGACCTCGAGCACGATCGCGCCTTCGATATCGTTCTCGAGCTCCAGTTGACTGCGAATTTGAGGAGTGAGCGGGCCGACCGTCATGCCGAGCCGCTGCACCGCGTCGGCGTCATCCGGCTCGATTGGCCCCGTCGGGATGTCGAGATCCACCTCCTCGAGCTCGACCTGGACCTCGCGCCTCTCGCCGTTCCGAAGCAGCTCGATGGCCACGTCGTCGCCCGGGCTGCGCTCGGCGATCTCCTGCTGTAAGTCGCCGGCCGACTCGAGCGGCTCGCCGTCGATGGAGAGAAGAACGTCGCCCTGCTGGATGCCGGCTTCCGCCGCGGGGCCGCCCTCCTGCGCGTTCTGCACGAGGACTCCACGGACCTCGTCCAGCCCGAAGAACTCCGCGTCCTCGGGCACGACGGTCGAGACGTTCACGCCCAGGCGTCCTCGACGGACTTCGCCGTACTCGACCAGGTCCTCCACCACACCTTGGACGAGGTTGGACGGAACCGCGAAACCGTATCCGAGATAGTAGCCGGTCGTGCTGGCGATGGCGGTCGTGATCCCGATCACGCGACCGTTCAGGTCGAGGAGCGGACCGCCGGAGTTACCTGGATTGATCACCGCGTCGGTCTGGATGAAGTTCTCGATCGCGTACCCGGCGACGTCGCGCGTCTCCGGATCCGCGAAGAGCTCCTGGCTGAGCAGCTGGAGCGGTCGTCCCATGGCACTCACGATGCCGGCCGTCACGGTCTGCTCGAGCTGCCCGCCACCCACGCCTGGACTGCCGATCGCCATGACCCAGTCGCCTACGTGCACCTCCTCCGAGTCCCCGAGCGGAAGGACCGGCAAGTCGGAGGCGTCGATGTCCAGGACGGCGACGTCGGTGGTGGGATCGAGTCCGACGACCTCGGCCTCGAACGAGCGACGGTCATCGAGCCAAACGGTGAGGTCACCTCCGAGGACGACGTGCGCGTTGGTCAGGATCCGACCGTCCGAGCTGACGATGAACCCGCTGCCACCGGCGATCCTCGGCATTCCCTCCGGCATGGGCTCACCGGGGGTACCCGGCCCGAAGAACGGCTCGAAGAGGTCGGGAATATCTCCGGGGCTCATGGGCGCGGTGGACTCGCTCTCGATGCGCACGACAGCTGCGGTCGCCATGGCGGCGACCTCACGGAAGCGGCTCAACGCTCCGATGTCGGCGGTGAAGTCGGTCTGCGCCGCGTACGCCGTCTCGTCCCTGGCGTCGTCGCTTCCGCTGAAGATCGGGACGAGAAGGGCGATCGCGATGACGGTCACGAGCACGGCGAGAGGCGCGAGAAGCGGCTTCGTAACGCGCGAAGGGCGGCGATCGGATTCGGCCATGGGGCGACTCCGTAGGGTCGTTCGGGTCCTGTAGGAGGACGGCAGCGCAACATGCATACCAGCGGAAAGCGCGGGCGGAGTGCGGTGAACGACCGGTTTGGCGCGACGGATGTCGCGGGGGGACGGCAGCCGGTGTTCCTGCTTTCGCCCGCGTCTCTATCGGGCGTCCGGGGCCGGCGCGTGCTCGAGGGACTCGGTACGGCTCCCGCCGCGGTACGCCTCGCTCGCGGCGAGCGTGCCTCGATCGGTGACGTCTATGCGTCGATCAGCTCACTCTACTTCCGAGGCAAGCTCGCGTACGCGCGCCGATACGCTCGCTTGCCGCATGCGGTGGGAGTGCGCGTGATCACATCGGACCGCGGTCTATACGCTGCTGACGAACCCGTGGCCCTCGACGACCTTCGGCGGATGGCGTGCGCCGCGATCGACGAGCGCGAGCCAGCTTATCGGCACCGCCTCACGGAATCCGCGCGTGAGCTGGTGGATGTTCTCACGGACGACTGCATCGTGGTCCTGCTCGGCAGCGTCGCTACGCGGAAGTACCTGGGTCCGCTCGGTGAAGTGCTCGGCGACCGCTTGCGAGTGCCGAGAGAGTTCATCGGGCTCGGGGACATGAGCCGCGGCAGTCTCTTGTTGCGCGCGGCATCCGAAGGACGGGAGCTCGACTACGTCTACCCGCCGGTGCCCCGAAGTCGGTCATCGGTCCGGACGGGGAAGGGTAGGCGCGCACCTTAGGCGCTAGCGTCACGCCCGCCCCCACCGCGAGCAGTCAGGAACCGGCGATGGCCCGCGCTCTCGCGGCCAGCTGCGCGAGATCGGCGCGAGAGATGCTTCCGACGACGCGGTCGTCGTCCATGACCAGGAGCTGCCCGTCTTCGGCGGAGCGCATCTTATCGAGCACCTCGCTCATCTCCGTCTCCGGGTGCACGACGGTTTGGCGGTCGAGCGAGCTCATCACGGCCCCGACCGGCGTCGCCGACCACTGATCTCGGGGCGTGCGCTGGAGTCGGGTCATCGGAAGTGTGCCCACGATGCGTCCGTTGTCGCGAACCGGAAACGACGTTCTGGGGCTCCGTAGAGCCGTTCCCCTGGCGATGTCACGTAGGCTCATATGCGCATCCACGACCGGTGTATCGCGCGCCATCACGTCCGCGGCCCGAACGCCCGCGAGTGCGTGCTCGAGCACCTGTTGGCTGGCCGCCGTGCCCGCGGCGCCACGCAGGAACGTTCCGATCAGCACGAGCCAAAGGCCGCCGATCAGGGCGCCGAGCAGGAACGCCTCCGCGATCCCCAACGCGATCAGCCCGAGGCCCAACCAGCGACCTCCCGCCGTTGCCCACCGCGTGGCCCGGGCGAGGTCGCCGGTCTGGCGCCAGACCACGGCACGGAAGACGCGACCGCCGTCGAGAGGATAACCCGGAAGGAGGTTGAACACGGCGAGAACGAGATTGATGAAGCCGAGATATTGAGCCACCTCGTGCACCGCGGGACTCCAACCGAGGCCGCGGCCGAGCGCCGCCAGAAGAAGGAACGCCGCGCCGAGCCCGAAGCTGACCACCGGACCGATCCCCGCGATCACGAGCTCGTCCTCGGGACGTCGCGGCTCCTCCTGCGTGTGGGCGACCCCGCCGAACACGAAGAGGGTGATGCCGTGGATACCGATGCCCTTCGTCTGCGCCACGATGGAATGCGCCAGCTCGTGCAGCAGAATCGACACGAAGAAGAGCAGCGCGCCGACGAGCCCCATCGACAGATACGCAACAGCGGCGAGCCCCGGCGCCACCGCCGGGAAAGTCCCCGCGCTCAGGGACCAGAGGATGAGCACGAAGAGGATGAACCACGACGGATCGATGCGGACGTCGAACCCGCGGATCGATGCGACCCTGAAACCGCTCCTTCCGTCCACCGGATTTCCTCGCGCACGCTCACGTCGCTCGAGGGCCAGCGGCTGCAGGAATCGTTCCGTGGCGCGACGAGGAGAACGACGTCAGGCCGGAACGACGCGCTCTCTGCGTTTCGACGCTTCGGAGAGCAGGCCCCGGAGGACCCTCAGGTCCACGGGCTTCAAGAGGTGACGGTCGATGCCCACCTCCTCGCTGCGTTGCCGATCGCCTTCCTGACCTCGGCCGGTGATCGCGACGATCAGGGTTTCACGGCTCCACAGCTGGGCGCGCAGCCGGCGCGCCACGCCGTGGCCGTCGAGCTTCGGAAGACCGATGTCGAGCAGAACCGCATGCGGGCGGAATGCTTCCGCGACGTCGAGCGCGTCGAGTCCGTCGACAGCTGTCCGGACTGAATGGCCCCATGCGCTCACGAGCATGGACAGCATATCCGCTGCGTCCTTGTTGTCCTCCACGATGAGGACTCTCAGCGCACCGTCTCGGGCCGGCGCGTGCTCTTCCGGACCGTCCGCCTTTTCGAGGGCAGGGCGACCCTCGCTCAGTGGCAGGCGGACCGTGAACCGTGAGCCCTTTCCAGGTCCTTCGCTCGCGGCCTCGACGGTGCCACCGTGCAGCTCGACCAACCGGCGCACGAGCGTGAGGCCGATCCCGAGCCCACTGCGCACCTGCTCGCTGTCGTGCTCGGCCTGCACGAACAGGTCGAACACGGTCGGCAGGACGGAGAGGTCGATTCCCACGCCGTTGTCCTCGACCGCGATCTTCACGTGGGAGCCCACCACATCGACACAGAGGTGAATGCGGCCGCGCGGATCCGTGTACTTGGCTGCGTTGTCGAGCAGGTTCGCGACGATCTGCGACAGTCTCACGGGATCCGCGTCGAGATGAACCTGTCCCGGAGGCAGATCGAGCGTCACCGTATGGGCATTCGCCTCGAGGGCCGGGCGGCTCATCTCCAGCGCGTCGTCCACGACGGCGGACAACTCCACGCGGCTTCTCCGCAGTACGAGCCGGCCGCGCGTGATGCGGCTCACGTCGAGCAGATCGTCGACCAGCCGGGACATCTGACGGAGCTGCCGCGAGATGACGCCCTGCGACGACTTGAGCTCGGGCTTCGGCGGGGCGGTCATGCGGATGACCTCCGCGGCGCCCTGGAGCGCCGCGAGCGGGTTGCGCAGCTCGTGCGCGAGGGCGGCGAGGAACTCGTCCTTGCGCTGGTCGGCGGCGCGCAGCGCCGCGGTGCGCTCGGTGACCCGCTGCTCGAGCTCCTGGTTGACCTTGCGCAGGGCCTCCTCGATCACCTCACGCTGAGCGATCTGCTTCTGCAGCGCCTCGTTCGCGCGCTCGAGCTCCCGTGACTTCCTGTAGAGATCGGCGAAAACGGCGATCTTCGAGCGCAGGATATGCGGATTGACCGGCTTGGTGAGATAGTCCACCGCTCCGGTGTTGTAGCCGCGGAGGATGTCGCTCTCATCGAGCATATGCGCCGTGAGAAAGAGGATCGGCACGTGCTCGGTGCGTCGCCGCCGCTTGATGAGGCGAGCGAGATCGATCCCCGTCATGCCGGGGAGCCGGATGTCGAGGATGATCGCCGCGAAGTCCTGACTCAGGAGGTGCAGGAGCGCCTCGTCCGCGCTGTTGGCCTGCACACACCGGCAGCGGCCCTCGAGCATGCTCTGGACGCCCTCCAGGTTCACGGGCTCGTCGTCGACGAGCAGGACCGGAACCAGCTCGTCCTGCGTGGCGCCCGAGTCGGCGTTCAACGGTGCAGCCATACGCGCAGGAGAGAGAGCAGTTGATCCGTATCGACCGGCTTGGCGATGTAATCGGAAGCGCCCGCCTGGAGGCACTTCTCCCGGTCGCCCTTCATGGCCTTCGCCGTCAAGGCGAGGATCGGTAGGTACCGATAGCGGGGATGGTTCCGGATCTCCCGCATGGTGGCGTAGCCGTCCATCTCGGGCATCATGATATCCATCAGCACGGCGCTCAGGTCGGGCGTCCGTTGGATCACTTCGATGGCCGCCCGTCCGTTGGTGGCGTTGAGAACCTCCATCTCGTGGTTCTCCAGAAGGGTCGTCAGCGCGAAGATGTTGCGCGCGTCGTCATCGACGACCAGCACCTTCTTGTCCTTGAGCTGCGCGTTCGAGCCATGGAGTCGCTCGAGCAGAGCTCTCTTGCCGTCCGGAAGGTCGCGCACGCGGCGGTGCAGGAAGAGCGACGTCTCGTCGAACAGTCGTTCGGGCGAGCGTACGTCCTTCACGACCACGCTCTTGGCGACGGCCCTCAGCCGCTCGTACTCCTCGTCGTTCAGGTCCTTGCCGGTGAACACGACGATCGGAGTGTCACGTAGATGCTGCTCCGCCTGGATCTTTTCGAGCAGCTCGAAGCCGGACATATCGGGGAGCCGCAGGTCGACCACGCAGCAGTCGAAGATCCGGTCGAACAGAAGGTTCAGAGCTTCACCGCCCGACGCGACCGCCGTGATCTCGATGTCGTCGTGACCCAGGAGCTCCACGATGCTCTGCCGCTCGATGTCGTTGTCCTCCACGACGAGGAGACGCTTGTGGTGAGGCGCCACATAGGTGCGCAGTCGGTCGAGCGACGTCTCGAGCTCGGCGGTGGTGGCAGGCTTCACGAGGTACGAGAAGGCGCCGTGCGAGAGCCCGTGCTGGCGCTGCTCCTCCACCGAGAGCATCTGGACGGGGATGTGGCGTGTGTTCAGGTCCCGCTTGAGGTGGTTGAGCAGCGTCCAGCCCAGCATGTCGGGGAGGAACACGTCGAGCATGATCGCCGTCGGGGTGAACTCGCGCGCCAGGGCGAGCCCGGCCTGGCCGGTATCGGCGACGATTCCCTTGAAGCCGCGCTCTCGCGTCATCTCGAGCAGGATCTGCGCGTAGTGCGCGTCGTCCTCGACGATGAGCATCGAGAGATCGCCTTCCGCGATCGAGTCGCGATCGTCAGGAATCGGCTCGTGGGACTTGGCCACGGCCAGGACGGGTAGCGGCAGAGGCTCCTCGGTCGTGGTGGCGACGGGCAGGGAGCGCCGCGCCGATCCGGAATATGCCATCGGCAGGTACAGCGTGAACGTGCTGCCCTGGCCGGGCGCGCTGACCAGGCGGATCTCGCCACCGAGCAACGTGGCGAGCTCGCGGCTGATCGCCAGGCCGAGACCCGTGCCGCCGTACTTGCGGGAGGTCCCCGCGTCCGCCTGATGGAACGCCTCGAAGATGAGGCGCTGCTTCTCCGGTGCGATGCCGATCCCGGTGTCGTTGACGGCGAACGCGACGACGGATTCCGACTGCGACAGGACGGGGTGATCCGGCGTCCAGCCCTCGGTGACCGGTCGCACGTCCATGCGGACGTGTCCGCGCGGCGTGAACTTGAACGCGTTCGAGAGGAGGTTCTTGAGGATCTGACGTACCCGCTTCGCATCGGTCGTGATGGCGGGGGGCAGGGCAGCGTCGAACGTGAGCTCGAACGCCAGATGCTTCCTCTCGGCCACGTGGTGGAAGGTCCTCTGCGTCGCGTCCTTGAGCGAGGCGAACGTGACGCGCTCCGCCTCCACGGTGACGGTCCCGGACTCGATCTTCGAGAGGTCGAGGATGTCGTTGATGAGCGTGAGCAAGTCCGTGCCAGCCGAGTGGATGTTGCGGGCGTACTCGACCTGCTTGGCGGTGAGGTTGTTCTGAGGGTTGTCCGAAAGCTGCTGGCCGAGGATGAGGATCGAGTTGAGCGGCGTCCGGAGCTCGTGCGACATGTTCGCGAGGAACTCGGACTTGTACTTCGAGGTCAGCGCGAGCTCGGCTGCCTTCTCCTCCAACGCACTCCGGGCCTGCTCCACCTCCATGTTCTTGCGCTCCACCTCGACGTTCTGCTCGGCCAGCTGCTTGGCCTTCGAGGCGAGCTCCTCGTTGCGCTGCTGGAGCTCGGTCTGCCGCGTCTGGAGCTCGAGGGTGAGCTGCTGCGACTGCTGGAGCAACGCCTCGGTGCGCATCGTCGCCTCGATCGTGTTCAGCACGACACCGATCGACTGCGTGAGCTGCTCCAGGAACGTGAGGTGGGTCGGGGTGAACGGCTCCAGCGACGCCAGCTCGATGACCGCCTTGGTCTCGCCCTCGAAGAGCACAGGCAGAACCACGATGCTCTTGGGCTGCGCGTTTCCCAGGCTCGAGCGTATGCGGGTGTATCCGCGGGGCACCGTGCTGAGCAGAATGCGCTGCTTCTCGACGGCGCATTGGCCCACCAGTCCCTCACCGACGGCGAGGGTCCGCATGTCCGAGCGCGCTCGCGCGTAGGCCGCGAGCGGCACGAGCGAGCGTCGTCCGCCCTTGCCGTCCGCCTGGAGCTGATAGACCGTGCCCTGCTGTGCGCTGACCAGCGGCGCGAGCTCGGACAGGAGCATCTCGCCCACCGTGACGAGGTCGCGTTGGCCCTGCAGCATGCGGGTGAACGTCGCGAGGTTGGTCTTCAGCCAGTCCTGCTCGCGGTTCCGCTCCGTGGTCGCGCGCAGGTTGTCGATCATCGTGTTGATGTTGTCCTTCAGATCGGCCACCTCCCCCCGCGCGTCCACTTGAATCGAGCGGGTCAGGTCGCCTTTGGTCACCGCGGTCGCCACTTCCGCGATGGCGCGCACCTGCGTCGTGAGGTTCGCCGCGAGCAGGTTCACGTTGCCGGTGAGGTCCTTCCACGTACCGGCGGCGCCGGGCACGTTCGCCTGGCCGCCCAGCTGACCTTCCACCCCCACCTCACGTGCGACGTTCGTCACCTGCTCGGCGAACGTCGCCAGCGTGTCGGTCATGTCGTTGATGGTCTCGGCGAGGGCCGCCACTTCGCCCTTCGCCTGCATCGTGAGGCGCTCGCGCAGATTCCCGTTCGCGACGGCGGTTACGACCTTCACGATGCCGCGAACCTGGTCCGTCAGGTTCGCCGCCATCACGTTCACCGAGTCGGTCAGGTCCTTCCACGTGCCGCCGACGTCGGGCACCACGGCCTGACCGCCCAGACTTCCTTCGGTGCCGACTTCGCGCGCGACGCGCGTCACCTCGGCGGCGAAGGACCGCAGCTGATCCACCATCGTGTTGATGGTGTTCTTGAGCTCGAGGATCTCGCCCTTCACGTGCACGGTGATCTTGCGCGACAAGTCGCCGCGCGCGACCGCGGTCGTCACCTCGGCGATGTTACGCACCTGAGCGGTCAGGTTCGCGCCCATCGCGTTCACCGAGTCGGTGAGGTCCTTCCACGTGCCCGCGACGCCGGGCACCACGGCCTGCACGCCTAGGCGGCCCTCGGTGCCCACCTCCCGCGCCACGCGGGTCACCTCCGAGGCGAACGACCTCAGCTGCTCGACCATCGTGTTGATGGCTTCCTTCAGCTGCAGGATCTCGCCGCGCACGTCCACGGTGATCTTGCGGGACAGGTCGCCGCTGGCGACCGCGATGGTCACCTCGGCGATGTTGCGGACCTGGCTCGTGAGGTTCGAGGCCATCGAGTTCACGTTGTCGGTGAGGTCCTTCCAGGTGCCGGCTACACCGGGCACCATGGCCTGACCGCCCAGCTTGCCCTCGGAGCCCACTTCGCGGGCCACGCGGCTCACCTCGTACGCGAACGCGTTGAGCTGGTCCACCATGGTGTTCACGGTGTTCTTGAGCTCGAGGATCTCGCCCTTCACGTCGACGGTGATCTTCTGCGAGAGGTCACCGCGGGCGACGGCCGTCGTGACCGCCGCGATGTTGCGCACCTGACCCGTGAGGTTCGACGCCATGTGGTTCACGGAGTCGGTCAGGTCTTTCCAGGTGCCGGCGACGCCGGGCACCATGGCCTGT
>Ga0209706_10000496_pt1 | contig 22794 bp, 20 predicted proteins | sample PPLLaktember2015_6_FD_187263 | JGI IMG/M metagenome (GOLD analysis project Ga0209706, IMG submission 187263) | Freshwater sediment microbial communities from Prairie Pothole Lake near Jamestown, North Dakota, USA - PPLs Lake P8 Core (1) Depth... | ecosystem: Environmental > Aquatic > Freshwater...
CAGACCGAAAGCTCTAAATGATGCTGTTAAGAAAAAAATTGTAAAAAACACGATCTTGTGCATATTGATTTGTTTTTAATTAACCTTTTTTGTTTAACGGAGAGTCACAGAGACTCTTCCCTTCTCCCCTTCTCCCCTTCATCCCTTTATAAACTCCTTCAGTTCATTGTAAACCTGCTGAACCGGCAGACCCATTACGTTAAAGTATGAACCTTCGATACGGCTGCAGGCGGCAAGGCCGATCCATTCCTGTATCCCATAGGCTCCGGCTTTATCATAAGGATGAAATTCATTAATATAAAATTCAATCTCTTCATCTGTGAGCTTTTCAAAAGTCACCTTTGTTGATGAATAAAAAGAGCAGCTTTTCTCCGCTGAGATCAGGCAGACTGCTGTTATCACTTCGTGGGTATTGCCTGATATCTCCCGCAGTATCCTTGTTGCATCAGCTTTGTCGACCGGCTTGTCGAGCACCCTTCCATTGCACCAGACGATAGTGTCGGCTGTAATAACAATCTCATTCCTTCCTATTTCTGAACTGAAGGAGGCTGCCTTTGCTTCCGCAACAAAGAGTGCAATCTCTTCACCCTTCAGCTTCACGGGATAATTCTCTTCCCATTCTCTGCTGACAACCCTGAACTTAAGGCCAAGTTCGCTCAAAAGCTGCTGCCGCCTCGGAGAACGTGATGCAAGTATGATCCTGTATTTATTAAGTTCTTCAATGATCATATCACATCAGGTTCCAGTTCAGGATCACTTTAACGACTACTGAATAGAGAAGACCGGTGAGCATCACAACTTTCATAAGGGTGCTTGCCGTATGAAGCTGTTTTTTACCGGTGCCGGTGATAAGTTTATATACAACCAGCAATAAAGGTATAGTCACTGCACATGAGAGATAAACCAGTGTGATTTTATCATTGAGTAAAAAGTACCATACAAGGTATAGCAATGCCACAGTCATGATAATCAGGCTTACCGACAATATTTTGGCTGTCATTACACCGGTGACAACTGGAATCGTGTTCCTTCCATAAGCCATATCACCCTCAAAGTCTTCGATATCCTTAATGATCTCCCTCGTAAGTGTTGTAAGGAATGCGAAAATGGCAAATCCGCCGACCCAGTAAAAAAGTATTTTCAGCGGAGGCAGCCAGGCGGTATTTACGGCATAATACCTGTAGAGTGCCGGCCACTCAAAGAGAACGACCAACAAAGGCACCACCGCAGTCAAAACTGCAACCACAATATTACCTATCAGAAATTGGCGTTTATAACTGGCAGAATAAAAATAGAGCAATCCCGAGGCTATCAGGAATATTACACCCAGCCAGAAATATCCGGTTCGCCAGGAAATGTAGAATCCTGCAGCAACCCCTGCAATGTTAAGGATGTTGTGCCACATCATGGCCTGGCGTCTCGGTACTTTTGTTCCGACAATCACCTCGCCCCTGTTTATCAGGTCGGTCCTGATGTCGAAGTAATCGTTTATCACGTATCCTCCAGCAGTTATCATAACCGTAGCTGCAACAAGAATCGCAAAATGGTACCATGGAAACTGAAGGACCATCGGAACTTCCGAACCGTCGCCGTTTGTCAGGACTACGCTTATTTTGCTTATAACAGACCCAATAACGGCATATCGCATCAACACCATTGTCAGAATGACGATCAGGATATTTTTCCACCTTATCAGTTCAAGAAATGATTTCATCCTTTACCAGGTAAATGAATCAGTATCCATCCAGTTATTATGCAGTCTTAAAACCTGTTCAATGACATCCCTTACACATCCCTCACCCCCCCTCTTATCTGAGATATATGAGGCGACCTGCTTTATTTCGCTGTCGGCATCAGCCGGACACACGGGCACACCTGCCTCTTTCATCACCTCATAGTCAGGAATGTCATCACCCATGAAAAGAACCTCAGACTTCCTCAGTCCGTATTTATTCAAAAAAATCCTGAAGTGCCCGAGCTTATTCCGGCTGTTCAGAAAGATATCCTTTACGCCAAGCAGTTTCAGTCTCTTCTGATATTCCTTTGAGCTGCTTCCCGATATTATGCCAATGTGATATCCCTTTTTGACGGCCAGCTGCAAGGCGTAGCCATCCCTGAGATTGACGGTACGGTTGGGGACCCCAAAAGCATTTAGATTTATTGTTTGCAGTGAAAGTACCCCGTCTATATCAAAAACGAATCCTTTAATGCCTGCAAGATCTTCCTTGAAATTGTCCATTAATCACCTTTTTTATAAAAACTCATTAGAGATTTTGTCACCTCCCTGTAGAGGTTTTGCAAATCAGGCGAGAAAGATAATAAATCGATATGTTTTTCAATTGTACCTTTGTCATTTCTTATTGCCGGTCCTGTTTGCGAAAATTCTGGCCCCTTCTCAAAGGCTTTCTGAATGGTCTCATTTATTAGTGGTTGCAGGATCTCAAGCCCGAATCCTGCTTCCGAAGCTATCTTTTTGCCTGCAGTAAGCATGTAGTTGTTAAAGTTAGATACAAAAACCGCTGCTGCATGGAGCAGACTCCTGCTTCGGGCATCAATAAAATGCACCTCCCCTCCTATTGATCCGGCCATGTTCTTCAAAACTGCTGAAACCGACGGATCGGATGTCTCAAGAAAAAACGGGATCTTACTGAATTCCAGGCAACGGCCTTCCGAGAATGTCTGCAGCGGATAAAAAACACCAGTGCGCCTGAGATGTGCGGGGAAAATATCAAGACCAAGGCTTCCTGTTGTGTGAACCACGATTGTATCCTCATCGCATCTGAGCTGTTTCAGGACCCCTTTGACAGCGTCATCGGGAACTGCAACAACGATAATGTCAGCACCGGTAAATGCGAGGTCATAGTTTGGTGATGCATTGCAAAGATCAGCAAGGTTCCTTGCGCCTGAGCCGGTTTTTGAAGCCACTTCCCTGATTATGAAACCTCTGTTATACAGTTCCTTCGCCAGAGCACCGGCCACCCTGCCTGCCCCTATAAATGATATCCTGTATTGCTCCACCTGAAATTTTTCAGAAATATACAAAAATGAATTCGAATTGACGGGAGGTATGCTGTAAAACAGAAAAGGGGTGTCAATAACCCCTTCTCCCTTTGATATAGAATATTTGCTAAGCTTGTGCTGTAGGTCCGCCAAATGTTAGAGGCAATGCCGGACCAGATCCCTTTACCTCCTTTATGGTCCCGTGAACAGATTCGTATTTCGAGATATTATCCTGGAGCGCTGCCACGAGTCTTTTTGCGTGTTCAGGCGTAAGGATTATCCTCGATTTTACCTGTGCTTTTGGAATCCCCGGCATGATCCGGACAAAGTCGATCACAAATTCTGAAGCTGAATGAGTTATAACAGCCAGATTTGAATAGGTCCCCTGTGCGATCTCCTCGTTCAGTTCAATGCTGATCTGGTTGGCATTTTTAGGATCTGACATGGTGCGTTTATTTAAGTTTTATCTTCTTGACTCAGGTTCAACTTCAACCGGATTCTCCGTCAGACTTTCATATTCTTCGAGAGAACCGACAATTATGCTGTTGTATTCGCGCAATCCTGTTCCGGCAGGAATCAGGTGTCCCACGATCACATTCTCCTTCAGCCCTTCAAGCTTGTCGATCTTACCGAGTATTGCAGCTTCATTGAGGACCTTTGTTGTTTCCTGGAAGGATGCTGCCGAGAAGAAGCTGTTGGTCTGAAGTGCGGCCCGTGTTATTCCCTGCAAAACCTGGTTTGAGGTTGCAGGAACAGCGTCCCTTGCTTCAACAACCTTAAGGTCGCGGCGTTTCAGAACGGAATTTTCGTCCCTCAGCCTGCGTGAAGTTACGATCATTCCCGGGCGAAGCGTCTGGGAATCGCCGGAGTCGACTATATATTTCTTTCCGTAGATCCAGTCATTTTCATCCATAAACTCAAGTTTGTCAACTACCTGACGTTCAAGGAATTTAGTATCTCCCGGGTCGACTATTTCAACCTTACGCATCATCTGGCGGACAATTATCTCAAAATGCTTGTCATTGATCTTGACACCCTGCAGACGATAAACTTCCTGAATCTCATTTACAATATATTCCTGGACTTTTGTAGGTCCCTTGATTGCAAGAATATCTGCCGGAGTGATTGCGCCGTCCGACAACGGAATACCTGCTTTAACGTAGTCGTTTTCCTGAACAAGAATCTGTTTTGAGAGCGGCACGAGGTATTTCTTGACCTCATCGGTTTTTGACTTGATTGATATCTCCCTGTTGCCTCTTTTTATCTTTCCGAATGTTACTTCACCGTCAATCTCCGATACGATAGCGGGATTCGATGGATTACGGGCCTCAAACAATTCAGTAACCCTGGGCAAACCTCCGGTTATGTCACCCGATTTACCGACAGCTCTCGGGATCTTTGCAAGCACTTCACCTGCTTCAGCGATTTTATCGGCATCGAAGACCATGTGAGCGCCTACAGGAAGGTTATACAGCCTTAGTTCTTCACTTTTAGGCCCCATGATCTTGATAGCGGGGTTCTTTGTCTTATCCCTGCTCTCAATGATCACTTTTTCCTTAAAGCCGGTCTGCTCATCAGACTCTTCACGGAATGTTATTCCTTCAATCAGGTAATCGTATGCTATTTTACCACCGAGTTCTGCGATGATCACAGCATTGAACGGATCCCATTCGCAGATCAGCTTTCCCTTTTCAACATCCTGCCCTGGTTTTATATAAAGTTTTGAACCATAAGGAATTGTATGTGTTGTAAGGGCAATACCGGTTTTCTTGTCAATAATTCTCAGCTCTGCAAGACGGCCGATAACGATATCAATATCCCCTTTCTCAGGGTCTTTTTTGGGAACTGACCTCAACTCCTCGATTTCGGCTATACCGTTATAACGTGCCACAAGCCTCGATTCAGTCATAATGTTTGATGCAGTACCACCGACATGGAAGGTACGCAGGGTAAGCTGGGTACCGGGTTCTCCGATACTCTGGGCAGCAATGACCCCGACTGCCTCTCCTTTCTGGACCATCCGTCCCGTAGAAAGGTTTCGTCCGTAACATTTTGCACAAACACCCTTTTTCGATTCGCAGGTGAGCACCGAACGTATTTCAACCTGTTCGATCGGTGAATCTTCAATTTTCTTTGCCATCTCTTCGGTAAGCTCTTGTCCGGCCTCGATAATAAGTTCACCGGTCAGAGGATGATAGATATTATGCACGGTTGTACGGCCGAGGACCCTTTCGTACAATGATTCAACAACTTCCTCGTTTTTCTTAATTGCCGTGGCGACCAGTCCTCTCAGTGTTCCGCAGTCCTCCTCGTTTATGATAACATCCTGTGACACATCTACAAGACGGCGTGTAAGGTAACCTGCATCTGCCGTTTTCAAAGCGGTATCGGCGAGTCCTTTACGTGCACCGTGGGTTGAGATGAAGTATTCAAGAACTGACAGGCCCTCTTTGAAGTTTGAAAGGATAGGGTTTTCAATGATCTCAGATCCGGAAGAACCTGATTTCTGTGGTTTTGCCATAAGGCCCCTCATCCCAGAGAGCTGCCGGATCTGTTCCTTTGATCCCCTGGCGCCCGAGTCGAGCATCATATACACTGAATTGAAACCCTGTTTATCTGTCGAAAGCTGTTTCATCAGCGATTGTGTAAGCCTTGCATTAACGTGTGTCCAGATATCAATTATCTGGTTATAGCGTTCATTATTTGTAATGAATCCCATGCTGTAATTACTGAGCACTTCTTCAACCTGCTCATAACCTTCGGTAACGAATTTTGTCTTTTCTTCCGGGATGATAACATCATCAAGGTTGAATGACAATCCTCCCTTAAATGCTGAGTAGAATCCAAGGTTTTTGATAGCATCAAGGAAATCGGCTGTTTTTGCCATTCCGGCCAGTTTAAGTACCCGTCCGATGATATCCCTGAGCGATTTCTTTGTAAGGATCTCATTTATATATCCTACTTCCGCGGGGACATACTGGTTGAACAGAACCCGTCCGACAGTTGTCTCAACAATGTGGTTGACCATTTCTCCGTCAACCCTGTCATTAACTTTTACCTTTATGATTGCATGAAGATCAACTTTCCCCTCATTGTATGCTATATTCACTTCCTGGGGTGAATAGAAGATCAGTCCTTCGCCTTTCACCTTATCAGTCGGTGTGCCCTTTCTTCCCTTGGTTATGTAATAGAGGCCAAGGACCATGTCCTGCGAGGGAACAGTGATCGGAGCGCCGTTTGCCGGATTAAGGATGTTATGTGAAGCCAGCATGAGCATTTGTGCTTCGAGAACCGCACTGTTCCCAAGGGGCAGGTGAACTGCCATCTGGTCCCCGTCGAAGTCGGCGTTGAAAGCCGTACATACCAGCGGGTGAAGCTGAATTGCTTTTCCTTCGATAAGTTTCGGCTGGAAGGCCTGGATGCCCAGACGGTGAAGTGTCGGAGCACGGTTGAGAAGAACAGGGTGTCCCTTAAGTACGTTCTCAAGAATATCCCAGACAACCGGATCTTTCCTGTCAACTATTTTCTTTGCAGATTTGACTGTTTTTACTATTCCGCGTTCGATAAGCTTACGGATGATGAAGGGCTTATAAAGTTCGGCGGCCATGTCTTTCGGCAAGCCGCATTCGTGAAGGTTCAGTTCAGGTCCGACTACGATCACTGAACGTGCCGAATAGTCAACCCTTTTACCAAGCAGGTTCTGCCTGAATCGTCCCTGTTTACCCTTAAGACTGTCGCTCAAGGATTTAAGCGGACGGTTGGCATCAGTTTTTACAGCGTTGGCTTTTCTTGAATTATCAAAGAGTGAATCAACAGCTTCCTGGAGCATCCTCTTTTCATTCCTCAGGATCACTTCCGGAGCTTTGATCTCGATAAGCCTTTTCAGACGGTTATTTCTTATGATGACCCTTCTGTAAAGGTCGTTAAGGTCGCTTGTGGCAAAACGGCCGCCATCGAGCGGTACCAGGGGCCTCAGTTCAGGCGGGATAACAGGTACAACCTTAATTATCATCCACTCGGGCTTGTTCACATTCTTTGAATCCCTGAATGCCTCAACCACCTGGAGACGCTTAAGCGCTTCATTCTTACGCTGCTGAGAAGTCTCGGTATTTGCCCTGTGACGAAGAGTGTATGACAGCTCATCAAGGTCGATCCGGCTCAAAAGCTTGTAAAGAGCTTCAGCGCCCATATCCGCTACGAATTTGTCGGGATGATTTTCTTCAAGGAACAGGTTTTCCTTTGGCAGCGATTCCGTTATCTCAAGATATTCCTCTTCAGTGAGGAAATCGAGATATTTGACTCCATCCACCGCTTTAACTCCAGGATTTATGACCACATACCTCTCATAATAGATTATCGAGTCAAGCTTCTTGGTCGGAAGCCCGAGCAGATAACCGATCTTGTTGGGCAGTGAGCGGAAATACCAGATATGAGCGATGGGAACTACAAGCGAAATATGTCCCATTCTTTCGCGGCGTACCTTTTTTTCAGTTACCTCAACACCGCACCGGTCACACACGATCCCTTTATAGCGGATTCTTTTATACTTTCCGCAATGACATTCATAATCCTTAACCGGACCAAAGATCCTTTCGCAGAATAATCCGTCGCGTTCCGGCTTGTACGTCCGGTAATTTATTGTTTCAGGCTTAAGTACTTCACCGCTGGAACGATCGAGGATCTCCTCAGGTGAAGCCAGGCCAATTGAGATCTTGGAGTAACTGGTTTTTGTTTTGTTATCTCTTCTGAATGACATATACTGAATTTTTTTTATTCAAATTTTAAAAAACCTAAACGGACCTGGAGGTTAGTCAAGAATTACACTCAATCCAAGTCCCCTGAGTTCATGAAGCAGCACATTCAATGATTCGGGAATGCCGGGCTGCGGCATTGGTTCACCTTTTACAATTGATTCGTATGCTTTGGCGCGGCCTATTACATCGTCTGACTTGATCGTCAGTATCTCCTGGAGTATGTGAGCTGCCCCAAATGCTTCAAGGGCCCATACTTCCATTTCACCAAACCGTTGTCCGCCGAACTGTGCCTTACCGCCCAGTGGCTGCTGTGTTATAAGTGAATAAGGACCGATTGAACGTGCATGCATCTTGTCGTCAACCATATGACCCAGCTTCAGCATATAGATTACTCCTACTGTTGCGGGCTGGTCAAACCTCTCACCGGTGCCCCCGTCGTAAAGATATGTTTTTCCATACCTGGGAAGCTTTGCCTTTTCGGTGTATTCCGTGATCTGATCGATTGTAGCGCCGTCGAAGATCGGAGTAGAGAACGTAAGCCCAAGCTTCTGTCCTGCCCATCCGAGAACGGTTTCATAGATCTGACCAAGGTTCATCCTTGAAGGAACACCAAGAGGATTAAGGACAATATCAACAGGTGTGCCGTCTTCAAGGAAAGGCATATCTTCCTGCCTTACTATCCTTGCCACAATACCCTTGTTCCCATGGCGGCCTGCCATCTTGTCCCCTACTTTTACCTTCCTCTTCTTGGCAATATATACTTTTGCCAGACGAACAATACCTGCAGGCAGTTCATCACCTATGGTAATGTTGTATTTCTTGCGTTTAAAGACCCCGTCAATCTCCTTGTATTTAATGATGTAGTTATGAAGGAGCTGCTTGATGCTGTCGTTTTTCTTCTTATCAGTGGTCCATTTATTCGGGTTGATATTAAGAAAATCTACTTCCTGGAGCTGTTTCAGTGTGAATTTACTTCCTTTTGGAATTACATCGACATTAAGATAATCCTTCACGCCCTGTGAAGTTTTTCCGTTCACCAGGATGAACAGTTTGTCAACCAGTCTTGCCTTAAGATCGTCGACGCTTCTGTTGAAATCCGATTCAATCTTATCAAGCAATGGTTTTTCGACCGCTTTGGCTTTTCTGTCCTTAATTGCCCTGGTAAACAGTTTTTTATCGATCACAACACCCTCAAGTGAAGGTCCTGCTTTCAGGGAGGCATCCTTAACGTCTCCTGCCTTGTCGCCAAAGATTGCACGAAGAAGCTTCTCCTCCGGCGAGGGATCTGATTCACCTTTTGGTGTTATCTTTCCAATAAGGATATCTCCCGGCATAATGTGAGCCCCGATCCTGATCAGTCCGTTTTCGTCAAGGTGCTTTGTTGCCTCCTCGCTTACGTTCGGAATATCAGACGTCAGCTCTTCAAGGCCGCGTTTTGTATCGCGGACTTCAAGAAGATACTCATCTATATGAACGGATGTGAACATGTCTTCCTGGACAACTCTTTCGGAGATCACGATAGCATCTTCGAAATTATACCCTTTCCAGGGCATGAAAGCCACTTTCAGGTTACGTCCCAGGGCAAGTTCACCGTTCTTTGTACCATAACCTTCTGTAAGAACCTGTCCTTTAGTAACTTTCTCTCCTTTTTTAACAACGGGGACAAGGTTGATACAGGTGTTCTGGTTAGTTTTCTTGTATTTCGGAAGGACGTACCGCCTGATATCATCATCAAAGCTTACGAACTTCTCTTCATCCGTACGGGTATAGCGTACTACTATCTCGTTCGAGTCAACGTATTCAACTACCCCGTCGCCTTCGGCGGCATACAGAATCCTGCTGTCCCGTATCACCTGGCCTTCGAGACCGGTACCGACGATCGGAGCTTCGGGATTGATCAGCGGAACTGCCTGACGCATCATGTTCGATCCCATGAGTGCCCTGTTGGCATCGTCATGTTCAAGGAAGGGGATCAGTGATGCTGCGATTGAGGCGATCTGGTTTGGAGCGACATCCATGAGGTCAACTTTCGCAACTTCCTCGAAAGGATAATCTGCTTCATACCTGCACTTTGCCCTCTGATTCTCAAAATGTCCATCCTTCAGAAGAGGAGCATTTGCCTGGGCAATCATTTTTTCTTCCTCCTCCTCGGCGCTGAGCCAGATAACGCCTTCTGTACTGAAATCGACCTTTGCCTCATGAACCTTCAGGTAAGGAGTCTCAATGAATCCAAGGTCATTTATCTTGGCATATATACAGAGGGAAGATATAAGACCTATATTCGGTCCTTCCGGAGTTTCAATCGGGCAGAGGCGTCCATAGTGTGTGTAATGAACGTCCCTGACTTCGAATCCGGCTCTTTCGCGCGAAAGACCGCCTGGTCCGAGGGCCGACATACGGCGCTTGTGCGTCATCTCGGCGAGCGGATTGGTCTGGTCCATGAATTGCGAAAGCTGGTTTGTTCCGAAGAATGAGTTAATTACGGATGAAAGTGTTTTTGAATTGATAAGGTCGACCGGGGTAAAAACCTCGTTATCCCTTACATTCATTCTTTCACGTATTGTACGTGCCATCCTCGCAAGTCCGACCCCGAACTGGGCATAAAGCTGTTCACCGACTGTTCTGACCCTTCTGTTGCTCAGGTGGTCGATATCATCGACATCGGTCTTCGCGTTGATAAGTTCAATCAGGTATCCGATGATCTTGATAATATCTTCCTTGGTAAGGATCTTTACGGTCATCTCGGTGTTGAGGCCAAGCTTTTTGTTTATCCTGTAGCGTCCGACTTCACCCAGGTCGTATCTCTTATCGGAAAAGAACAGCTTGTCGATAACGTCCCTCGCAGTAGCTTCATCGGGTGGTTCAGCGTTGCGCAGCTGACGGTAAATATAGATGACTGCCTCTTTTTCAGAGTTGCAGGGATCTTTCTGAAGAGTATTGTATATAATGGCAAAATCCGACAGGCTTGAATCATCCCTGTGGAGCAGGATAGCCTTGGCTCCTGAATCGACGATCATGTCGACATGCTCAGGTTCGATGACAGTTTCCCTGTCGAGTATCACCTCATTTCTCTCAATGGATACCACTTCGCCGGTATCTTCATCAACAAAGTCCTCAACCCATGTTTTAAGGACTCTGGCGGCCAGTTTACGTCCGACAAGCTTTTTGATGTTTGTTTTCGATACCTTATGTTCTTCGGCCAGGTTGAAGATCTCCAGGATTTCCTTATCACTTTCGAAACCAATAGCCCTAAGGAGGGTGGTTACCGGCAGCTTCTTCTTCCTGTCGATATATGCATACATCACATTATTGATGTCGGTTGCAAATTCAATCCAGGAACCTTTGAACGGGATGATCCTGGCTGAATATAATTTAGTCCCGTTGGCATGTATGCTTTGACCGAAGAAAACTCCCGGACTTCTGTGTAATTGTGAAACCACGACCCTTTCAGCACCGTTAATTACAAAAGTACCACGATCAGTCATATACGGGACTGTACCGAGGTATACATCCTGGATTACTGTGTCAAAATCTTCATGTTCAGGATCGGTGCAATAGAGTTTCAGTTTAGCCTTCAGAGGCACGCTGAAAGTAAGTCCGCGTTCAATACATTCTTCTATGGTATAACGTGGAGGGTCGATATAATAATCCAGGAATTCAAGAACAAAATTATTTCTGGTATCGGTGATTGGAAAGTTTTCAGTAAAGACCTTAAAGAGTCCTTCTTTTTTCCTGTTCTCGGGTGTGGTCCCCAGCTGGAAAAACTCACCGAACGATTTCAACTGAATCTCCAGGAAATCAGGGTAATCGAGTTGAACTTTCCTGGAAGCAAAACTAATTCTTTCACTATTTTTTGAGGACATTTATAAAAGGATTAAGTGAACTTACAATTTAAAGAACGAAAAGGCTTAGTCCCGGCAAATCCGGGACTAAACCTAAAACCCAGCAATAAGGTATAACCTACTTAAGTTCAACTTCAGCTCCTGCTTCTACCAATTGACTTTTAATAGCTTCTGCTTCTTCTTTTGATACACCTTCTTTAACAGGACCCGGGGCAGCGTCAACAACAGCTTTAGCTTCCTTCAGTCCGAGGCCGGTGATATCCTTTACAAGTTTAACGATCTGTAATTTCTGTCCGCCTGCAGCTTTGAGGATAACATCGAATGTACTCTTCTCTTCAACCACAGGTGCTTCAGCAGCGGCCGGACCGGCTATTGCTACTGCAGCTGCAGCAGGTTCGATACCATACTCTTCTTTAAGTATTTTAGCCAGTTCATTTACTTCTTTAACAGACAGGTTAACCAGTTCTTCTGCAAATTTCTTAAGATCTGCCATTTTTATTGAATTTAGATTTGAGTTACTTTATTATTCTACTTTTTTTGATAGTGTTTCGAGAACACCATGAATTTTATTTCCACCTGATTGCAAGGCCGATATAACGTTCTTTGCAGGCGACTGGAGGAGAAGTACGATATCTCCGATCAGTTCCTGTCGTGTCTTGACGGTCATCAGGGCTTCGAGGCTTGATTCACCGATATAGACAGATTCCTGAACATAGGCGCCCTTAAGGACAGGCTTATCATGTTTTCTGCGGAACTCCTTTATTAATTTTGCAGGGGCATTTCCGGTTTGTGCAAACATGATGGATGTGGTGCCTTTAAGAACCGGATAGAGTTCATTAAAGTCACCTTCAGACATTTCGAGTGCTCTCTTGAGCAGAGTATTTTTTACAACAATTAACTTAATGTTATTTTCAAAACACTTTCTTCTCAGATCACTTGTGTCAGCGGCGTTCAGCTGAGCAGTATCAGTCAGATAGAAGTGGCTGTACTCTTTCAATTTCTCAGCAAGGCTGTCTATGATAGCATTTTTTTCTTCCCGTCTCATAATTTCTTTTCGAGTTTAATTTAAATTAATCATCAAGACCTTTAGGATCGATCTTAATACCGGGGCTCATTGTGCTTGAAAGGAAGAGGCTACGAATGTAGGTTCCTTTTGCTGCAGCCGGTTTCAGTTTGTTTACCATCTGGATAAACTCCCTAGCATTCTCGACGATCTTTTGTGCCTCGAAAGAGACTTTACCGATTGAGGTATGAATGATTCCGCTTTTATCAACTTTGAAATCAATCTTACCCTGCTTCACTTCTTTAACAGCCTTACCGATTTCCATTGTAACAGTTCCACTTTTCGGGTTCGGCATCAGTCCTCGGGGACCGAGTATTCGACCTAACTGACCGACTTTACCCATTACGGACGGCATGGTTATGATAACGTCAACATCAGTCCAACCTGCCTTGATTTTTTCAACATAATCATCAAGGCCAACATAGTCGGCTCCGGCATCTTTTGCTTCATTTTCCTTGTCAGGAGAGCATAAGACAAGAACCCGGGTCTGTTTTCCTGTTCCGTGAGGAAGGGAAACAACGCCGCGGACCATCTGGTTGGATTTCCTGGGATCGATACCTAACCTTACATCCAGATCGACCGAAGCATCAAATTTAGTTGTGGTAATTTCCTTTACCATCGAGGATGCCTCTGTCAATGTATAAAGCTTGTTCCTGTCGAGTTTATCGAAGGAAAGCTTCTGGTTCTTGGTAAGTTTAGTCATTTTTTCTCTAATTAGTTATTTACCGGGAATTCACCTTTTACTGCGATTCCCATACTGCGTGCGGTACCAGCTACCATCTTCATGGCCGACTCGAGTGTAAAACAGTTCAAGTCTTCCATTTTTTCATTAGCAATTGATTTGATCTGGTCCCAGGAAACAGTTGCCACTTTATTCCGGTTGGGTTCCTGCGATCCTTTTTTTGCTTTCGCAAGCTCAAGGAGCTGAACAGCAACCGGAGGTGTTTTGGTTACGAATTCAAATGATTTGTCTGCATAAACTGTTATTACAACCGGTATAACTTTTCCGGCTTTGTCCTGGGTCCTCGCATTAAATTGCTTACAAAAATCCATGATATTGACACCTTTTGAACCCAGTGCAGGGCCAACGGGTGGCGATGGATTAGCAGCTCCGCCACGAATTTGTAACTTGATAATTCCAGCAACTTCTTTTGCCATAATTTAGTATTTGCGTGTTTATTGCGAGAGCTTGACAGTCATTCAGGAAGCATTATGAATATTATAACCGTCAATATCTTCTGTTAATTTTCTTTTTCTACCTGCATAAAACTCAGCTCCAGGGGAGTTTTCCGGCCAAATATCTTGACCATCACCTTAAGCTTTTTCTTTTCTTCGTTCACCTCTTCGATGATACCTGTAAAACTGTTGAACGGGCCATCAATGACCTTAACCGATTCACCAACAAAGAAAGGAACGTTTAGTTCTTCGTCACTGGCGTTAAGTTCATCGACTTTCCCAAGGATCCTGTTTATTTCAGATTTTCTGAGGGGTACAGGTTCACCGTCCTGCGACCCGAGGAAACCAATCACGTTGGGAATATTTCTCAGCAGATGCGGTATTTCGCCTGTAAGGATAGCTTCAACCAGTACATATCCCGGGAAGAAAGTTCTCTCCTTGCTGATTTTTTTGCCCGATCGGATCTGGTAAACCTTTTCGGTAGGAATAAGGACCTGGGAGACATATTCTTCAAGCTTTAGCCGGGCAACTTCATTATCAATATATTCTTTCACCTTTTTTTCCTTCCCACCAATTGCCCGAAGCACATACCACTTCTTAATATTCTCACTCATCGGAATGGATCTTCATTTTTAGTATAACAAACTGTATATAAATTCCATAACCTTGCCAAAGCTAAAGTCGAGGGCGGAAACAATGAGTGAAATTATCAGTGTAGCAACAAGAACGAGTGTTCCGCTGTTCTGAAGTTCGCTCCATGTTGGCCAGGTGACCTTATGAATGAGCTCAGTATATGATTCCTTGAAATAACCTTTTATATCCATCTTTTTCTAAATTGTTGCACGGGAGGAGAGACTCGAACTCCCGACACCTGGTTTTGGAGACCAGTGCTCTACCAACTGAGCTACACCCGTATTCATATGGTCTGGTTGTTGAAACGCGATTCATCGCGTTTCAACCTTAACCATATTATTGTTATATCCAAAACCGTTTATTCGAGAATTTTAGTTACTGCACCGGCACCAACTGTCCTGCCGCCCTCACGGATGGCAAAACGGAGTCCGACGTTGATTGCAACCGGATATATAAGGTCAACAGTTATTGTGACATTATCGCCCGGCATTACCATCTCGGTTCCTTCAGGAAGGGTAATTTCCCCAGTGATATCGAGTGTTCTCACGTAGAACTGCGGACGATATTTATTGTGGAATGGCGTGTGACGGCCACCTTCCTCTTTCTTCAGAACGTAGATCTCTGCCTGTATTTTCGTATGTGGGGTAATTGATCCTGGTTTTGCCAGTACCATACCTCTTTTTATTTCTTTCTTATCAACACCGCGGAGGAGGAGGCCAACGTTATCACCAGCTTCACCTCTGTCGAGGATCTTGCGGAACATTTCAACACCTGTGCAGACGGTTTTGCGTTTTTCAGCGCCCAGTCCTATCATTTCGAGTTCATCGCTTGTTAAAACAACCCCGGTTTCAATACGGCCCGTTGCAACTGTACCGCGTCCTGTAATTGAGAATACGTCTTCAACCGGCATCAGGAAAGGCTTCTGGTTGTCACGTGGAGGTATCGGGATATATGAGTCAACAGCATCCATCAGTTCCATAACCTTCTCTTCCCACTTTGCTTCACCGTGCATTGCGCCGAGGGCTGATCCGCGAATGACTGGAGCATTGTCACCGTCGAATTCATAAAAGTTAAGAAGGTCGCGCACTTCCATTTCAACGAGATCGAGAAGTTCTTCATCGTCAACCATATCAACTTTGTTCATGAAAACCAGCACTTTGGGAACGTTAACCTGGTGTGCAAGGAGGATATGCTCACGAGTCTGAGGCATAGGGCCATCGGTAGCGGCAACAACAAGAATTGCGCCGTCCATCTGCGCCGCACCTGTAACCATGTTTTTGATATAGTCAGCGTGACCAGGGCAGTCAACATGTGCATAGTGACGTGCTGCTGTCTGATACTCCACGTGGGCTGTATTAATTGTAATACCCCTTTCCTTTTCTTCAGGAGCATTATCAATTGAGTCAAAATCCCTGATTTCAGAGAGACCCTTTTTAGCAAGGACCATTGTGATCGCTGCTGTCAAGGTGGTCTTACCATGGTCAACGTGACCGATTGTACCAATGTTTACATGCGGTTTCGACCTGTCAAATTTTTCTTTTGCCATAACTCCAAGCTTATTAAATTTAATTTATTCTATATACAGTTTTAATTCATTTTCTCATTGAGCCGGAGGGGGGAATTGAACCCCCGACCCCTTCCTTACCAAGGAAGTGCTCTACCCCTGAGCTACTCTGGCATCAAAAAGTGAGCGGGAGACGGAGCTCGAATCCGCGACCCTTAGCTTGGAAGGCTAATGCTCTACCAACTGAGCTACTCCCGCAAAATATCATCCAAAGAGGCCCGTTATTCACTCAAAACCTTCAGGTGCAGGGCAAACCCGTTTAAGTGGGGAGAGCAGGATTCGAACCTACGAAGGCATTCGCCAGCAGATTTACAGTCTGCCCCAGTTGGCCGCTTTGGTATCTCCCCCTTGAAACAGAGTTATTCTCCTAAGACATACACTTACAACTCTTTCAAGAGCCGATGAAGGGATTCGAACCCCCGACCTGCAGATTACAAATCAGCTGCTCTGGCCAACTGAGCTACATCGGCAATTTAAAGAACGTCCCGACAGGGCATATTAAACCCCTCAAAAATCGGTTTGCAAATGTATGAATTTATATTTCATTTTTCAAAATAATTTAAAATATTTTTAAACCGCAGAGGATCAAACACCTCTCATCTTTTGCTTATGCTTGGTAATCTGTTTTTTAAGCGCGTCAATTGCTTGATCAGTAGCTTCTTCGAACGACTTACTCTGTTTTCTTGCAAACAGCGGTCCACCTGGCAGCTCCAGCTTAATCTCGCTAATTTTATTCTCCCTGTCCTGATCCTTGTTAAGTCGCAGGTATACCTCAACGTTAACAATCCCGTCACCAATCTGGTTAATTTTTTCCAGTTTCTGGTTAACAAAATCAATTAGCTTCTTGTCGGCATCAAACCGCACTGAATGAATCTGAATGTTCATAGTAGCACCTCCTGTTTAATTGATTAGTATTTAAGCCCTTGGGTGAGCTTGTTTATATATTTTCCTAAGCTTCTCAAATGAATTATGCGTGTAAATCTGTGTTGCAGCCAGGTTGGCATGGCCAAGAAATTCCTTTATTGAGTTCAAATCGGCCCCATGATTGAGCATATGCGTTGCAAAAGTGTGCCTCAGAACATGCGGGCTCTTTTTTTCAATAGTCGTTACCATTGCCAGGTACCTCCTCACTGTATTATAAACATATTTATCATACAACTTGTTTCCATTGTTGCCCACAAAAAACCATTCACTGATCCCCCCCGGAAATGCCTCATTCCTGATCCTGATATACTCTTCCATCCTGAGGGTAAATTGCTTTAGCAGAGGAATTATCCTCTGCTTGTTCCTTTTACCCGTAACCTTTACCAGGCCTTCCTCCAGATCCACGTCAATACTCCGCAATCCTGTCAGTTCCGCCCTTCTCATGCCCGTCATGTAAAGCATCTCAATTATGGTCCTGTTCCTGATCCCGTTAAAATCATCTCCGAAATCATAGTTATCAAGCAACTTGTCAAGCGATCCTTCCTCAACAAAAACCGGCAGCCTTTTTCTGACTTTTGGCAGAACGACCTTTTCAAGGGGATCATTCCTGACAATTCCTTCCTTCCTCAGGTACCTGTAATATGCGCGGAGCGATGAAATTTTCCGGTGAACGCTCACCGGAGTATATCCGTTATCCATAAGATACACAATCCACGACCTTATGTCATGCGATGTTACAGCATCATCGCCAACCTGACCGCACTCTTTTGTTAAATAATTGTAAAACTGATCCAGATCGTTTATATATGACCTTACAGTAAGCGGCGAATACCGCTTCTCAATCTGCAGATACTGTAAGAACGATTCCTTATGATCCATGATAAAGGAACCTCATTATCTGTATTTAATCTAATACTGTGCCAGCCTGGAGGACTATTCCTCGCTTTCCTGAAGCTTCTGGACGTACTGAGCCTTCTTGATCTCTTCCCTCCGGCGTACTGAAGGCTTAACGAAAGCCTGACGGGCCCGTAATTCACGGATAACCCCTGTCTTTTCAAATTTCCTTTTGAACTTTTTTAAAGCTCTTTCAATATTCTCGCCTTCTTTTAATGGTACAATAATCATAATGTTAAATTCAGTTTTAAAACGAGGCGCAAAGTTAGAAATAGAAAAAATCTTTTCAAAGCTTTTATGGAATTAATTTAATCATCGCTGTTTATTTTAATTATTAAACAATCTATAATCGATTTTAGTTTCCTTTCCGATAATTACTAAAAATACAATTTTCGGCGGTTTATTCCAAATAAAGTGTGTTAAATAATGGTTAAAGTTAATATTCCTCCCTCGGGCTGCGAATCTTAGAATTCCAGGTAAGCCCCTATTTTCTGCGCCGTCTCCTCCGATATCACTTTATTCTCAACCATCTCCCCCACCCCGGGGATCCTGCCCTTTAACTCCCTGTATTTCAGGATTGCAGCCACCTCCTCCCTTTTAAAATAAGGATGCCGGATAAGTTCACCATAACCGGCACTGTTTATCTTGATCTTCCTCACCGACAACGTATCGGCCTTTAAGCGCGGTGAAACCAGGTCATACGTTTCCTCAGGCAGTCCGTATACTTCCCTGAGCTGACCGACCGAAACAAAACCTCCTATAAGCTTTCTGTATTTAATAATCCTTGCTGACAGCACCGGTCCGATTCCCGGCAAGGATACAAGCGACGCCGAATCGCAGCTGTTGAGGTCAAGCGGATCTTGCTGCCTTCGATAATAGTTCTCCTTCCTGACGGGTTCCCGCGCCAATCCGGCAGGTTCGGAAATTGAATCTCTTCCGGTTCTTTCTTCCCGGTAGCTCAGGGGAATTATTGTTAAATCAATTCTCTTTTGTGGTACGACAAACCTTATTCCAATTATGCCTGCTATGATAAGCAACAGGATAAAAGTCGACCTCCTTTCCCGGCGTGTATATCCAAACCAGTTCATCAGGGATTCCTTGAATGAGTTCATATACGAAAATAAGCAGTGAGACTAACTGCAATTTAGTCAATTTCCGTGAGCGCAGGCATATTAATGTGAAAAATAGGAATAAAATGACCATAAAATCAGAAAGGGTAACCTATTCCCAGGACAAAAGTAAGGTCGTTCCTGAGATCATAGCTCCGGTTCACAACAATCCATTTTGAGCCATCTGAAATGGATGGATCACGGAGCTTCAAGCCGAGATCAAGACGTCCGATAATAAATTTGAAATCGAACCTGAATCCGGTTCCGGTACCGACAGCCATATCATTCAAAAAGCTTTTAAACCGGAATTGTGCTCCGGGACGCGAGTTATCTTCGTTGAATGTCCATATGTTTCCGGCATCAACAAACAGTGCTCCCTCAAGGATCCAGAACAGTTTGAACCTGTATTCGGCATTCGCTTCAAGCTTGATGTCGGCAGTCTGGTTGATGAACTGTTTTTCATCTGGCTTAGTAATGAATTCGTATGAACCAGGGCCAAGCGATCTCACCTGCCAGGCCCTCAGGCCATTGGCACCGCCACCAAAATACTGTTTTTCAAATGGAATGGCTTTCGAGTTCCCGTACGGAATACCGACTCCGATGAATCCCCTGTACACAACGGAGCTTGCATCGTTCAGAATAACATTGTACCTCACATCGAGATCAGTGCGGATATATTGTGCAAATGGCTGTCCCAGTATGTTATAGGTGTCATCCTTTTTTTTAAGTCCGGCCAGTCTGCTGACAAGTGAAAGCATGTTGCCCGAGGCTTCGGCATTCAGTCGAAGAAACCAGTAGTCTTTCGATTTTTGTATCTTCTGATTGTTAAATATAAAAGAGTAATTTCCACCGAGTATCAGCACATCCTTGTAACTGTAGGCAAGATATGACGATGCATCAATAATTGCCTGGAATGCGGAATCAATTGATTCCGGCGGCAGCTTTACCACGTTAAGCTGAACCGGATTAACAATGTGGGTCTGGTAGTTTTTGGCTTCCCAGCTGTATCCGAAAGTGGCATTTGCCACAGTCCTTGTATAAACAGGAAGGCTCTGATAATTAAATGCGGCAAGCATGTTGGTTGAGGGGTTGAAATTTTTGATAAATCCTTCCTTTTTCAGGAACGGGAATAAGAACTTCGGGAGTCGCAAGCCAGCCTCAAAGCCATATTCCTGGATTGTTTTAATTGTTGTAACCGTCTGTTCCTTCTGCGTGATTATTTCAAAGGCGCCTTTGAGTTTCATATTGAACTGCTCTGCACCCCGGAACAGGTTCTTGTGCAGATAGACCAGGTTCAGTGCGCTTCCGGGATCTCCTGCCGTGTAGGTGCCCTCAACCTCTATATTAAATGATTGCTGGCTGAGCAATGTCAGCTGAATGTGACAGTCGAGAGCCCGTTTCGAATCGGTGCCAGCTTCGGCGACGACTTCACTGAAATAGATGTTGACAAGACGGTGGACTTTCAAAGCCATCAAATGGGTTTGCGTCTGCTCTGCATCCGAAATGTTGTAATCCGACCCGGGTTTGATATAAAGCGATTCAAGAATGAGATCGTACTTCAGGGGCTGCTTCTTATCACCTGAAATAAAATAATAACCCTTGTAATTTACTGTATCCAGGCCTCTGAAGTACGATTCTCCTCCTTCCAGAACATTCTTAGGAACGAAATCAGGATAGATATAAACATTTCTTACACTATATTTTGAGTGCGGCACATACCTGACCCTGTTGTTCTGATCGGCTATCATGAAATTCTTTACAGTATATACAATGTTTACCTGCCTGTTGCCAATCGTACTGTCGATAAGGAACGAGATGTGATCGCCCGAAAAACCGTAATACCCGTTATTCCTTATAAATCGCTCAAAACGCGACTGTTCGGCCCGCAGGATTTCAACATCGTACGGCTTCCCCCGTTCAATAAGACAATTTACTGAGTCAAAATTGAAAAGCTTCCTGAAAGTGGTATCAGCAAAATCGTAAGACAGATTCCGGATGATATATGGAGATTTCAGCTTAATATCATAGAAAACCTCAGCCTTCCTTTTTTCAATCTCAACCGTATCCGTAACAATCCCATCGAAAAATCCTTTGGACGCGACATACGATTTAATCTGTTCCTTGCTCTGGTCTGTTGCTGTTGAATCGTATATTACGGGAGCTTCGCCGATATTTCGCAGCCAGCTATGAGGCCACTTCTGCTTATCGATGTTTGAAAGATTATATAAGCCCAGGTGGAACCGGGCACCGAATATTTTCTTATTGGGTTTCTGCCTGATATAAGGGAGAATTTCGCTTTCCTTAACGACCTCACTGTTAAGGCTGATGTGATTTTTATCAAGAAGTGAGCGTCCGGCCGGAACGTATTTTGTCGGATTACAGGAACAAACAAAAAGCAGCAAAATGACATATTTGAGAGTATATCTCCTTAGCCTGCTGATTTTATAGATGCTGAAACTTTTCAATTTGTACCGGAAAACAATTTTCAAATATAGCTAATCTGAACATCGTGGGAAAATCCATTTCAGGCAACTTTAAAATAACACGGTCAGGGATCGCGGTAATCAGGGAAACCTCAACCGGGAAACAGGAAATCGTTCACGCACTTTCAAAATAATTAAGAATGCAGTAAGTGATTGAATTCTGAAATGTTAATTTTACATCCCGGGAACAGAAACCACACTAACGGTTAACAGTCCCATTCAATTTAAAGCTGTCATTATATGCTGGGCAAGAACAAAGCTAAGTACATCATCTCACTTCAAAAAAGAAAGAACAGGGAAGAAGAAAAACTCTATGTCATCGAAGGAGATAAGATGGTCAGGGAGTTCATTAACAATGGGATGCCCCTGGTTACGCTTTATGCAAAACCAGAGTTTTTAAGCAGTATTCCGGCAAAGTCGATAGCGGCAATAAGCGAGGTTGAAGCCGTAAACTTCGAGGAGTTAAGGAAGATAAGCAGCCTTACAACGCCGCATAACGCCCTGGCAGTAGTAAGGATGCCCGATGCGCGATCGGGAAACAGCGCTCCTTCAGATGCGATCTCCGTTGCCCTCGACCTGGTTCAGGATCCCGGCAACCTTGGTACAATAATAAGGGCTGCAGCCTGGTTCGGCATCAGGAACATTTATTGTTCCGAGGAGTGTGTCGACGTTTATAATCCAAAAGTGATCCAGGCTAGTATGGGTGCGGTCATGCACGTCACTGTCCAATATACCGGCCTTAAAAAATTGTTCGGGGCAGCTCGTGAAATGGGATTACCGGTTTTCGGTGCCGTCACAGAAGGAATTTCGATCTATACCCTGGAGGGACCATGCGACAGCGGGATAATTCTCCTGGGAAATGAATCCAGGGGGATCTCCGACGATCTGCTTCCGCTGCTCACCAACAGGATTATGATACCAAAATTCACAAGTGCCGGATACGGGATCGATTCACTAAATGTCAGCATGGCTGCTTCTATAATTTTATCCGAATTTGCGAGGAGGAAGAGCGGGAATAGCTGATCAGAACAGCAGGAAACCGCTATTCAAAATGAAATGCAACTACCCATATCTGCGAATGTATCCTTTCGATCGAATTAACAAACTCCGGATTTTTTGGTGCAGGGTCGTGGACCAGTACATCCCTGATCCCGTTTGACATTTTAAGTTCGATCGACAGTTTGAAGTATGGGAGATAAAAATCGAGACCCGCTCCAAGCTCATAGTACAGGTCTGATCTTCTTAACCTCAGGTATATCGGCTTCTCATCGTCGTACTCTTTTTTACCGGCAAGATCGTAGCGGTAATTAATTCCTCCGATAACATACGGTCTGACATTATTGAGCCTTTCA
>Ga0209706_10000497_pt1 | contig 22770 bp, 22 predicted proteins | sample PPLLaktember2015_6_FD_187263 | JGI IMG/M metagenome (GOLD analysis project Ga0209706, IMG submission 187263) | Freshwater sediment microbial communities from Prairie Pothole Lake near Jamestown, North Dakota, USA - PPLs Lake P8 Core (1) Depth... | ecosystem: Environmental > Aquatic > Freshwater...
GACCATCCTCACCGCCGCCATCGATCCCTACGACATCGCCCGCGCGCGGATGGACTTCGACGCCGTCGGCCACTACGCGCGCCCGGACGTGTTCCAGCTGCTCGTCGACGAATCGAGCCGCACGCCAGTGACTTTCCATAATGGCCCCCGCGCGCCAGGCGCCGCGGCACAGCGCGACGTGGACCGCCGCGCCGGCGGCGGCACGCGGGCGGGCGACCCGGTTCGCTGATCCGCTGGCGCGTGGGGCATGATGGAGGCCGACATGCCCGCGCCCCTCGACTCCAGCCCGTCGTTCCCTCCACCTTCGTCGCGCCGCCTCGCGGGCGCCACGCTGCTGGCCGTGCTCGCGGCGGCCGTTGTCCTGGTCGTCGCCGTGCTGCCCGCCGAATACGGGCTGGATCCCACGGGGCTGGGCCGCGCGCTCGGGCTCTACCGCCCAGCCTCCGTCGAGTCCGCCGAGGAACTCCCCGCCAGCACCGCCTCGGACGCGTCGGGTTCGCTGATGAAGAGCGCCGTGCCCTTCCGATCGGACGAGATGTCGCTGACGCTCGAGTCGGGCGAGGGCGCCGAGATCAAGGCGGTGATGGACGCCGGGGATCGCATGGTCTTCTCGTGGATCGCCGAGGGCGGCGGCGTGGACGTCGACATGCACGGCGAGGTGGTGGGCGCGCCCGAGGGCGCGTCGCGCAGCTACTGGAAAGACGAGGGACAGAGCAGCGGACACGGCGCCTTCGAGGCGCCGGCCGCCGGCAACCACGGCTGGTTCTGGCAGAACCTGAACGACAACCCGGTCACCGTCACGGTGAGGACCAGCGGCTTCTATCGGCGACTGATTCGGCCGTGATCGCCCTCAGCCCCGCTGCTTCCTGTAGGAGTTCTTGAGCGCGATCTTGCCGTCCTTCAGCGTGAAGACGTCGCACCCGTTCACCTCGACCTTCGCGCCGCCCTTCGTGGTGCCCGTGAAGGTCCACTCCGACACGGCACGGTCTCCGGCAACGAAGTGGCGCGGGTTGTTCCAGCGCGCGTCGGCGTAGGCCTCGAAGACGGCGGCGTAGGCGCGGCGCACCGCGTCCCGCCCCACGTGCCGGGCGCCGGCCACCTCGGGCCCGGCGGAGGCTTCGAACACGCAGTCGGGCGCCATGCAGGCCATCAGTCCATCCACGTCGTGACGGTTCCAGGCCGCGGCGAAGTCGTCCAGCATCTTCAGCACCGCGGCGTCCGACGCCCGCGCCTCGCCCGGCGCCACCACCGTCGCGCCCACACCCGCGACCGCCCCCTTGAGTACGTGTCGTCTCGTCATGCGGGCATGTTGCCACATCTGGTTCGTCCCGGCGCATGGCATCATGTTGACGCCCGGGCGGGCGCCCTCACATGCCTCACGCCGAACGACACCGGACCGAACGCATCGGATGGCTGCGCGCCGCCGTCCTCGGCGCCAACGACGGCATCGTCTCGACCGCCAGCCTGGTGGTGGGCGTGGCTGCGGCGAGCGCGGCGCGAAGCGAGGTGCTGGTGGCCGGCGTGGCGGGTCTCGTGGCCGGAGCCCTGTCGATGGCCGCGGGAGAATACGTGTCGGTGAGCTCGCAGGCCGACACCGAGGGCGCCGACCTTGCGCGCGAGCGGACCGAGCTGGCGACCGATGAGGCCGCCGAAGAGGACGAGCTCACCGGCATCTACCAGCGGCGCGGCCTCGACGCCGGCCTCGCGCGGCAGGTGGCGCAACAGCTGATGGCCCACGATGCCCTCGGCGCTCACGGGCGCGACGAGCTGGGTATCACCGCGGAGCTGGCCGCTCGCCCGCTGCAGGCCGCGCTCGCCTCGGCCGCCACCTTTGCCGTGGGGGCGGCCTTGCCCATCGCGATGGTGGTGGTGACCCCGCCAGCGACGATGGTGGCCGTGGTGTCGGTCACCTCGCTGCTGTTCCTCGCCGCGCTCGGCGCGCTGGCTGCCGGCGTGGGCGGCGCCTCGCCCTGGGTGGGCGCGGGCCGCGTGGCGTTCTGGGGCGCGCTGGCGATGGCCGCCACCGCCGCGGTCGGCGCGCTCTTCGGGACCGCCGTCGCCTAGTGGCCCAGCGCGTCCACCGGCCTGAAGCGGGGGTGCCACAGGCGCTGAGACCATGCGTGAACGTCCGCCCACAACCGGCCGCCGAACGACGGCTCCTGCACGGCGTCGGTCATGGGCGCCCGCTCGGCCAGCAACTCTTCGGCCGACCGGACGATGCCTTCGCGTCGCCATCCCTCGAGCGCGCGATCGTCGGACACCTGCAGTGCGAACTCGGCGTCGATGGCGCCGGGCGAGGTCATCTCGGCCCAGCGCCGCCAATGCCACGCGTACCCGCCCGCGAAATACGCCGGGTGCACGGCCACCTCGTTCCGGATGTTGGCGACCTTCCGCTCGAACCGGTCCTTCGTCGAGAACGGCACGTGCGCGACGATCAGGTCGGTGGCCGCCACGCGCCGGACCGCCGCATCGCCTGCGCCCACATCGTGGCCTCCGGGAGCGACGGCGGTGGCGACCGATGCGCGGGCCATCACCTTCGGCCCGGGCCGCACGGTGACGAATGGCGCGTGTGGATGGGTCTCGAGATACCTGCGGAAGTCCGCGACGTGCCGCGTGAAGAGGCTGAGGCTGCCATAGTGGCGCGGCGCGAGCGTGGCCGGCATCAGGAGGTGTCGAGGCGTGACCACCACGTTGAAGCGATCCGCGACGATGATGTCGGCATCGTGCAGATGGCGACAGTCCTTCAGCGATCCCGTGGCGGGAATGAAGAACTCGTCCGCGTCCATGAACAGGACCCAGTCGGCGCCGGACGCGCGTGCCAGCGCGACGGCGCGGGCCGATTCGGTGTCGTAGTCCACGACCTCGTCCGGATCGACGTGGGTCACCGTCACGTGACCGGCGCGCTGCTCGGCCTCGAGCACGTCGAGCGTGCCATCGGTGGAGCCGGCGTCCGAGACGATGATGTGATCGACGCCGATTTGTCGCAGATGTGTCAGGGACGCGCCGATGATCTCGACCTCGTCCTTGACGCCAACGATCGCAGCGATCTTGGGAGTGATGGAGGGGGCATCCATGGCGCCAAACAGCATACGCCTAATTTTAAAGAACGTTCAAGTTCTATTTTGTCTCTCTATCAACTTTTAAGTCTTAAACGCCGCGCCCGGTGGTGCAGGTTGCTCCGATGCAGCCCCAAGTCGCGCGCGGCTGCCGCCCAGTTCCCGCCGTTGCGCTGAACAGCACCGAGTATCACCTCACGCTCGAAACGCTCGAGCCGATCTCCCAGCGGGCCGTCGTCGGTCGCCTCGGCCCGAGCGCCCCGCTCGGCAGCCGGGCCGGCGGCCCCCGGCGTGTCCGGCGTGCGCGGGCGGATGTCCAGGTGGGCGGCGCCGAGCTCGATGACCCGCGTGCGGTCTCGACCGAACGAGGCGCGGAGCACGCCGCGCCCGATGACGTTCTCGAGCTCGCGCACGTTGCCCGGCCAGTCGTTCAACAGCAGGTGCAGGCGTGCCTCGTCCGTGAAGCGGACACCCGCCAGTCCCAGCCGACGGGCGGCGGCGTCGGCGAAATGCGCGGCCAGCACGGGCGTGTCCTCGCGCCGATCGCGCAGCGGCGGCACGGGCAACGGGAACGCGGCCAGGCGGTGGTACAGATCCGCGCGGAAGCGGCCCGCGGCCACTTCGCGCTCGAGATCGCGGTTGGTGGCGGCGATGACCCGCACGTTGACGCGGTGCGATCGGTCGCTCCCGACCCGCTGGATCTCGCCGTGCTGCAGCACGCGCAACAACTTCGGCTGGATCTCCAGCGAGAGCTCGCCGATCTCGTCCAGGAACAACGTGCCGCCGTCGGCCACTTCGAACTTGCCCGCGCGGTCGCGCGTGGCGCCGGTGAACGCCCCGGCCACGTGGCCGAAGAGCTCGCTCTCCGCAATCGACAGCGGCAGCGCCGCGCAGTTGACGTGGATGAGCGCCTCGTCCCGTCGCGCGGACGCGGCGTGCACGTGGTGGGCCACGAGCTCCTTGCCCACGCCCGTCTCGCCGGTGATGAGCACGGCGAGATCGGAGGCCGCCACCAGCGCAATCTCCCGGCGCAGCTTCGCCACCGCGGCGCTCGACCCGAGCAACGCACCGCCGCTCGACTGCGCGGCGCTCCGCAGCAGCTCGCGCGCCACCCGGCTCCGGTGGTCGGCCCGTTGCTCGAGGGCCTCGATGAGGGCTGAGGTGCGCAGCGCCGCGCCCGCCAGCGCGCCCAGCGTCGCCACCACGCGCGGATCGATCGCGTCGAACTGGTGTGCCTCGAGCGCGTCGGCGGTGAGCGCGCCCACGACATCGCCGCCCTCGGTGAGGGCCACGCCCATGCACGCGTGCACCTTGTGCATCGGCCCGGGCGCCGCCTCAATCACCCCGTCGAAGGGATCGGGCAGCGCGCTGTCCGGGGGGAAACGCACAGGCTCGCGCGAGCCGAGGATGACATCCAGCCGCGGATGATCGCGGCGCGGATAGCGCTGCGAGAGGGCGGCCGTGGTCAGCCCATACCCTGCCATCGGCACCAGATCCTGTCCGTCGAGCCGCATCAGGCACGCGGCGTCGCAGGGAATGAGGCGCCGCACCGCCGCGATGAGCCGGACATAGCGATCCGTCGCCGCCAGCGAAGCCGTCAGGTCGCGTGCGATATCGAGGAGCACTTCCAGGGAGGTGGACGACTGTTGCGGATTCGTCAACATTGTTACGGTTCTGATAACATCAATCTGTTGAGTGAATCATAACATCCCCCGTAAGTCGTTGATAGGCAAGGCCCGCAGGTTGGGTACCGAAGCTGCTTCCGACCACGAGGGGACCATCATGAACGCCACCACCACCACCCTCGCCGAACTGGCCGTCACCCATCCGGGTGCCGCCCGCGTCTTTTTCCGCAACCGGTTGGACTTCTGCTGTGGGGGACGCCGCAACCTGGCCGACGTCTGCCGCGAGCGGGACCTCGACCCAGATGCCATCCTCGCCGCCATCGAGGCGGAGGATCCGCTGGTGGCGCCTCGTCCCCGGTGGGACGAGGCCCCGCTCCCCAGCCTCGTCAGTCACATCCTCACGACCTATCACCACCGGCTGCGGGTCGCGCTGCCCGAACTGGTGGCCATGGCCCGGAAGGTGGAGGTGCGGCATAGGGACAGGGCCGCCTGCCCGCGGGGCCTGGCCGCGGCGCTCGAGGCCATGCACGAGTCGCTGCTCGATCACCTGCGCAAGGAGGAGGAGATCCTCTTCCCCCTGATCATGTCGGGGCTGGGGACCGAGGCCGCGGCGCCCGTGCACGTGATGGAGATCGAGCACGAGCATCACCGCGAGCACCTGCTCGCGCTGCGCTCCCTGACCGACGACCTCACGCCGCCCGCCGAGGCGTGCACCACGTGGCGGGCACTGTACCTGGGGCTGCAGCAACTCGAACAGGAGCTGATGGAGCACATTCATCTCGAGAACAACGTTCTCTTCCGCCGGGCGCTGGCCGCGTGATGCGCCCGCACGTTGCTGATGTCATGCTGACGACTCTCCGCTCCTTCACGCTCGCCGGGTTCGCCGCGGGCGTCCTGCTGTGTCCGGCAGCCGCGGCCCTCGCGCAACCCGGCCCGTCGCTGGCGCCGGCCGGATGGGACGAGACCATCAAGCTCCGGGAAGCCGTCGACAAGAACCCGGATCCGAACATCGTCGAGATCGACCTTGAGGCGCGCCTCGCGGAAGTCGAGGTCGCGCCGGGCAAGGTCGTGAAGGCCTGGACCTACGACGGCGGGCTGCCCGGGCCGCTCATCCGCACCAAGGTGGGCGACCGGCTGATCGTGCACTTCACCAACAACCTGGACGAGGAGACCACCATCCACTGGCACGGCGTCCGCGTCCCGATCGAGATGGACGGCGTGCCCGGCATCTCCCAGCCGCCGGTGAAGAAGGGCGAGACCTTCACCTACGACTTCACCACGCCTGACGCCTCGCTCTACTGGTATCACCCGCACGTGATGTCGGCCGCGCAGGTGGGCTTCGGGCTCTACGGCGCGCTCCTCGTCGAAGATCCTGCGGACGGCGTGGGCGTGACCGACCAGTTGACGCTGGTGCTGAGCGACATCGGATTCGACAAGCGGGGCGAGCTCGAGCCCGCCGACAGCGGAGGGCCCGCCGGCATGGTGTTCGGGCGCGAAGGCGCCTACGTGCTGGTGAACGGCCGCACGCACCCCACGTTGAAGGCGCGCGCGGGCGCGCCCCAGCGCTGGCGCATCGTGAACGCGGCCAAGAGCCGCTTCTTCCTGCTCGACATGGACGGGCAGCCCTTCACCACGATTGGTGGGGACGGCGGGATCCAGGAGGAGTCGGTCACGAGCGGCACCGTGCTCGTGACGACGGGTGAGCGCCTGGACGTGCTCGTCGCCCCGACCGGCGCGCCCGGCAGCAAGCTGGTGTTGCGCGCGATGCTCTACAACCGCGGCTATGGCAGCGTGCAATACCGCGACGTCGAGGAGATCCTCACGATCGAGTTCAGCAACGAACCGCCCGTGAAGAAGGTCCCCCTGCCGACCGTCCGGAGGACCATCACACCCACGAGCGCCGAGGGCGCCACGCACGTGCCCGTGGTCCTCACGCTGCCGCCCCAGGGCAAGGACGGCGTTTCCGAGTTCCGCGTGAACGGCGTGCCCTATTGGGAGGCGAAGCCGTTCCTCGCGTCGCTGGGCGAAAAGCAGATCTGGGTGATCAACAACGACACCGACTGGGATCATCCCTTCCACCTGCACGGCTATTTCTTCATGCAGCTGGACGAGAAGGATCAGCCGGTGAAGCCGCTGGCCTGGAAGGACACGCTCAACATCCCCATGAAGACGACGATGCGCTTCCTGGTGCACTTCGACGAGCGGCCGGGCGAGTGGATGTTCCACTGCCACATCCTCGACCACGCCGAGGGTGGGTTGATGGGCACCGTGCTGGTGGGCCCCGGTTCCCCGACGACCAGCCATCACGTGCACCCGAGGAAGCCGTGACCGCCCCGGCGGCCACGCCGGGCTGCGGCCTCGCGCGGGCCGCCCTGGTGGCGCTGGTTGGCGTGAGCCTGGCGGCCGGTATCGTGGAAGCCGGACAGACGCCGGCGCCGGCCGCTGCGCCGGCGCCCACGTGGCAGGCGTCGATCGCGAATCTGACTCGTGTCGAGTCGTGGCGCTTCTTCGAGCCGCCGCCCACCGGCGGCGATCCCGATTACGTCTTCCTGGGTAATCGGCTGCGGGTGGAGTTGCGCGGCCGCTGGCCGCGCGTCCAGACCACCCTGGCGGCACAATACGTTGGCTTCGTGGGCCTTCCGGAGAACGCGTCGAACCCCGGCCCCTTCGGCACCGGCTCGCTCTATTTCGATCAGGGCGGACGCCATGCCAACCAGCAGCAGCTCTACCTGCGTTACGCCAACGTGCGATTTCCCGACCTCTTCCCGGGCCTGGACCTGCAAGTGGGCCGCATGGCGTACACCTCGGGGGCGGAGGCGCCGAGCGGCGTGCCGAAGATCGAGTCGGTGACGCGGCAGCGGCTCGACGCGCGGCTGGTCGGCGAGTTCGAGTGGTCCATCGTTCAACGCGGCTTCGACGGCGTGCGCGTGGACCTCACCCGGCCCGCCTGGCGCGCCACGGGCATCGCGTTCATGCCCACGCAGGGCGGGTTCGCGCGCGTGGCCGGCCCCACCATCACCGACACGTTCGTCGGCGGCGTCACACTCAGCTCGCGCGGGGACAGCCAGTCGCCGCGGCGCACGCAGGTACAAGGCTTCGGGCTCTACTACTCGGACCATCGGCCGGTGACGCAGCGGCCCGACAACTCCGGACAGGGCGCCGTCGAGGCCGACATCGACATGGCCACGCTCGGCGGCGTCGTCATCGGCGCCTATCCGGCGGGCAGCGGCGAATGGGACGTGTTCGGCTGGACGGCGTGGCAGGCCGGCGACTGGTACGGACAGGATCATCGCGCTGGAGCGTTGGCGGCGGAGGCCGGCTACCAGTGGACGCGCGCCGCGTGGCGGCCCTGGGTGCGCGGCGGCGTGTTCCGCGCCTCCGGTGACGAGTCACCCACGGACGAGGCGCACGGGACGTTCTTCCCCTTGCTGCCCACCGTGCGGCGCTTCTCGCAGACCACCGTCTACAGCACGATGAACCTGAACGACCTGTTCGTGTCGCTGCAGGCACGCCCGCGCACCTCGATGGCGCTGCGCCTCGACGTGCATCGCCTCGATCTTGCGTCGGCCGCGGACCTCTGGTACGCGGGCAGCGGCGCCACCCTCGATTCCGGCAACACCTTCGGCTATGCGGGGCGCCGGTCGAACGGGAGCACCAGGCTGGGCACGTCCGTCGAGGGCTCAGCCGACCTCGCTGTCACACCGCGATTCTCGCTGAACGCGTTCCTCGGCTGGATCAAGGGCGGCCCGGTGGTGACCGGCACGTTCCGCGGCGACCACCTGTGGTTCGGGTACGTCGAAAGCGTCCTCACTTTCGCCACCCGCTAGGTCCCCGAGCGATGTCTCGTCGAAATTCCGGCGATGCGCGCACGGGCGCGGTCGCGCGGGCGCGATTCGGCCCGATTAACCAGGCGCGGCCCGGGGCACGCGACTTGCTCTGGTGAACCGAGGGACATCCGATGCGCCGGCGCGCGTGGTCGTGGACCGGGATGGGACTGGTGACCGCGGTGATGGTTGCACTGGCCGGCTGCGATGACAACGGCCAGGTGGCCAGCCCCCTGGCGCCGACACCCCAGGTCACCGGACCGGCGGTGCTCGTCGGAGCGGGCGACATCGCCGAATGCGGCGTGCCCGGCGCCGAGGCCACGGCGCTGCTCCTCGATGCCCTTCCGGGCACGGTGTTCTCCGCCGGCGATAACGTCTACTATCACGGCAGCGTGGAGGAGTTTCAGCGCTGCTACGATCTCACCTGGGGGCGCCACAAGGCGCGCACGCGTCCCATCCCCGGCAACCACGACTACGAGACACCCGGCGCGAGTGCCTACTACTCGTACTTCGGTGCGGTTGCCGCGCCCGGCGCTCCTGGTTACTACAGCTACGATGTGGGCTCGTGGCACGTCGTCGCGCTCAACAGCAGCATCCCCATCGACGCCGCCTCACCGCAGCTGGCGTGGCTCCGGAGCGACTTGGCCGCACACCGCTCCGCGTGCACGTTCGCGTATGTGCACTACCCGCTATTCAGCTCGGGCCCGAACGGCCCGGATGCCCGGATGCGGCCCCTCTGGGATGTGCTCTACGCCGAGGGCGTCGAGCTGGTCGTGAGCGGCCACGATCATCACTACGAGCGCTTCGCGCCACAGGACCCGACCGGGCGCGCCGACGCCGCACGCGGCGTGCGCCAGTTCGTGGCGGGCACCGGCGGCGTGCATCTCTACCCGGTGGGTGCGCCTCGCGCGAACAGCGAGGTGCGGGCCTCGGTGTGGGGCGTGGTGAAGTTCACGCTGCAGGGCGCCGGCTACGACTGGGAGTTCGTGCCGGTCGCCGGACAGAGCTTCCGCGATGTCGGATCGGCCATGTGCCACTGAGCGCCCGTCACCGCGGCTTCGGGCCCCAGAGCTTCGCGTGCCGCTTGTGGCAGTCGGCGCAGCCGGCCAGCATCTGCCCGTAGAAGCCCGCACGGGCCAACGGATCGCTTGCCTGCACGGCGTCAGTTGCCAGTCGGTGCACCCGTTCTTCGGTGGGCGCCAGCTCCCGGCGGACGGCCGAGTCGACGGGGAGTTCTCGGGGATGCAGCGGTGCGACCGCCATCGCCCGCGTGCCCTCGCGCCAGAGTGAGTCGGACGGCACGACGAGCCCCTGGAGCATCAGGTCCACCGCCAGCTGGTGCTCGAGCATGTGACCCACGATGCCGCCGACCGTGCTGCTCGGCCGGCTCGCGAGCGCCGGTCGCGTGCCGAGAGCCCGGTGGCAGTTGCCGCAGGCGATGAGCATGCGGGCGGTGGCCTGTCCGGCGGCGAGGATGTCGCCAGCCTCAGCGGCCTGGCGAGCGGCCTCCTTCATCGCGGCCACGTGGGTAGCCGCTCCGGTCGGCAGCGATGCAGCATCCTGATCGGTTAGCAGGCGGGCCGCCGACGCCACAGCCGCAAGATCGCCCCGAGTCACCGCCGCGTGCACCACCATCGCCTGGTTGAAGTGCGCGCGCATGTACTCGGCCTGCGCCGATGCCGGTGGGGCGGCCTGTTGAGCAGGGGCGCCTGGCGACGCCAGCGGGCCTTGCGCCGCTGTCACCACCACCATCGACACCAGGAGCCAGGGACGAAGGGCCGGGGCCATCACGACCGCTCTCCAAGGTGCTGCTTGCACCAGTCGAGCGCCAACCACGACACGCGCTCGAGCGTGCCGGGTTCCTCGAACAGGTGGGTCGCGCCGGGAACGATCTCCAAGTGTGCCCGCGCCTGCATCGCGCGCATCGCGCTTTCGTTGATCACGATGACGGCGTCGTCGGCGCCACCCACGATCAGCAGCGTGGGCGCCTGCGCCACGGCAAGGGCATCGCCGGCCAGGTCGGGGCGTCCCCCGCGAGAGATGACGGCTCGCACCTGCTCCGGGCGCTCGGCCGCGGCGACGATGGCCGCCGCCGCGCCTGTGCTGGCCCCGAAGCACGCGATGGGCAGCCCCGCGACGCGCGTGTCGGTGGCCGCCCAGTCTACCGCCGCCACCACGCGCCGGCCGAGGCGATCGATGTCGAAGCGGAACTCGCGCGTCTGCACGTCGACGGCTTCTTCCTCGGGCGTCAGCAAGTCGAGCAGCAGGGTCGCGAAGCCGCCCCCCTGCAGCACCTCGGCCACGGAACGGTTGCGGTGACTGAAACGGCTGCTGCCGCTGCCGTGGGCGAAGACCACCAGGCCGGTGGCCCGAGGCGGCACTACCAGGTCGCCGTCGAGCAGGTCGCTGCCCGCGCGAATCTGGACCGGCATGCGCCCGGCAATGTCGTGGGTCGCCATGGGCTCATCCTCCTCCGGCTCTCGGTGTGTCCGCCCGAACGGTGATGCCCGCGGCGAGCAATTCCCGGACTTCTTCGTCCGTGGTCTGCCCGAATTCGGCGTACCACAAGCCGACCGCCGAGAAGGGCTCTGGTGTCCGCAGGCAGACCATCTCGTCAGCGAGGGCGGCCAGCGTGTCGCGGGCCTCCACGGCTCCCACGGGCACGGCCACGACAATGCGCGCGGGCTTCAGGCGCCGCACCGCCATCACGGCGGCACGCATCGTCGATCCCGTGGCGAGGCCATCGTCCACGAGGATGGCGACGCGACCCTCGATGGGGACGGGCGGCCGGCCGTCTCGATAGGCATGCTCGCGACGCGCGAGCTCGAGGCTCTCGGTGCGGGCAATCCGATCGATGACGTCAGGTGACGGCATGTCGGCCGCGCCGATGTCTTCATTCATCACGCGGACTCCACCGCTCGCGATGGCCCCCATCGCGAACTCGGCGTGCCCCGGAAAGCCCAGCTTGCGCACCACGAACACGTCGAGGGGCGCGTGCAGCGCCGCGGCGACTTCGAAGGCCACGGGAACACCGCCGCGCGGCAGGCCGAGCACGACGACGTCGTCGCGGTTGGCGTAGGCTTTCAGTTGGCGGCCGAGCATCTGGCCGGCTTCGCGGCGATCGGCGAACCGTTCCGGGGTGTCCCAGGTGTAGGCCATGGGGTCACTCGTCCATCGTGCTCACGCCACGGCCACGTGCGGGGTCGGATGATGGTGGGCGCAAATCTCCTGCAGCGCGTCCATGACCTCCGCCGCGTTCACGGGCTTCTTCGCACCCGCCACCAGCAGGATGTCGTTCATCGAGATTACACCCAGCACGGTCTCGCCGAAACCGGCCACCGGCAAACGCCGCACATGGTGCTCTTTCATCAGCGCGAGGGCGTCGTGCACATCGTCATCAGGCGCGCAACTCCAGACCGGCGCCTGGATCACGTCGCCAACCGCGAGCTCGGACGCCCGTTGATTGCGCGTGGCGAGGGCGATGTACAAGTCCCGATCGGTCACCACACCCACGAGGTGGCCGCGGTCCACGACCGGCAAGAAGCCACAGTCGCCGTCCAGCATCAGGGCAGCGGCCTCGGCGAGGTTGGTACCCGGAGCGCATGTCCGTGCCGTCGCCGTCATCACGTCCTTGACCTTCATGGTGACCTCCAGGGAGGCTCCACCGTCGCCGGCTCGTCCGTCAGGCGCGACTCGAGCTGACACGTAAAGCCTGCCCTTTCCCAGACGCAACTCCCGTACCGATCACTGCATGCGCGCGGCGCCCACCACCAGCCACACAGTGCACCGCCAGTGCCGAGAAGCCGCCACTCAGCGCACGACAGGTGCGGAAATCCCGACGACGAAGCGCGTCTGCCATGGCCCTGCGAGCGTGCGGAGGCGGCAGAACACGGCACGTGGCTTGCGTGGTAGGACATTGTCGGGAGTCGGGAGTCGGGAGTCGGGAGTCGGGGGTCGGGAGTCGGGAGTCGGAACCCGGACAGCGGATACCAGATACCGGACACTGGAAGAGGTGCAGCCGTGGCGTGGGATGTAATCCAGAAGCCGATGGCGGGGCGCCGGACGGCAAACCTGATCAACTACGACGAGGTTCGGCGGCGGTTCGCGTGGAGCGATGCCCGACAGATGCTCGACGGTTTGCCCGAGGGGCGCGGGTTGAACATCGCGCACGAGGCGGTGGACCGCCACGCGGCCGGGCCCCTGGCCGGGAAGCTCGCCCTGCGCTGGCTGGGGCGCGCGGGTGAGGTCCACGACTACTCCTACGACGATCTCAGGCGCGAGACGTCCCGCTTCGCGGGGGTCCTCACCCGACTCGGCATCCAGCCGGGCGACGTGGTGGCCAGCCTCGCCGGGCGCATCCCCGAGCTCTACATCGCGGCACTCGGCACGGTGAAGTGCGGCGCCGTGTTCTCCCCGCTCTTCTCGGCGTTCGGGCCGGAACCGATTCGCACGCGGCTCGAGATGTCGCGCGCGCGCGTGCTCGTGACGACGCCCGCGCTCTACCGGCGCAAGGTGGTGAACCTCCGGACCACCCTTCCCCACCTGGAGCACGTGCTCGTGGTACCGGGCGACAGCCTCGACGTGCCGGCCGGCACGCTGAACCTTCGCGCGTGGCTGGACGAGACCGACGACCGCTTCGTCATTCCCCCCACACCGGCCGAGTCGATGGCGCTCCTCCACTTCACCAGCGGCACTACCGGACAGCCGAAGGGTGCCATGCACGTCCACGAGGCCGTCGTCGCGCATCACGTGACCACCCGGTTCGCGCTCGATCTGCACCCGGACGATCGATTCTGGTGCACCGCCGATCCCGGGTGGGTGACCGGCACGTCGTACGGCATCATCGGCCCGCTCACGGTCGGCGCCACGAGCATCGTGGACGAAGCGGACTTCGACGCCGAGCGCTGGTACCGCATCCTCCAGCAGGAGCAGATCACGGTCTGGTACACGGCGCCCACGGCCATCCGCATGCTGATGAAGGCGGGCGTGGATCTCGCCAGGCGCTACCCGGCTCCAGGTCTGCGGTTCCTTGCGAGCGTCGGCGAGCCCCTGAACCCCGAAGCCGTGGTGTGGGGGGTCGAGGCCTTTGGCCTGCCCTTCCACGACAACTGGTGGCAGACCGAGACGGGCGGCATCATGATCGCCAACTTCGCGAGCATGGACGTGCGGCCTGGCTCGATGGGCCGGCCGCTGCCCGGCGTGGACATCGCCGTGGTTCGCCGCACGGGCGACGACACGGTGGACGTGGTGTCCGAGCCCGACACCGTGGGCGAGCTGGGCATCGTCCCGGGCTGGCCGTCCATGTTTCGCGGCTACCTGAACGACGAGACGCGCTATCGCCGATCATTTGCGGGCGGCTACTATCTCACCGGCGATCTCGTCCGCATGGACGCGGACGGATACTGCTGGTTCGTCGGACGCGACAACGACGTCATCAAATCGTCCGGCCACCTGATCGGCCCATTCGAAGTGGAGAGCGCGCTGATGGAGCACCCCGCCGTGGCCGAGGCCGCCGTCATCGGCAAGCCCGATCCGATCGCCTATGAGAGCGTGAAGGCCTTCGTGGCGCTCAAGCCCGGCCACGCCGCGGACGAGGCCCTGCGCCTCGAGCTGATCGGCTTCGCGCGGACACGGCTTGGCGCCGCCGTGGCGCCCAAGGAACTCGATTTCCTGCCGGGGCTCCCGAAGACGCGCTCCGGCAAGATCATGCGGCGCCTGCTGAAGGCGCGCGAGCTGGGCCTGCCGGAAGGCGATCTCTCGACGCTCGAGCCCGAGCCCGCCGCCAGCCCCACACCTCCCGGAGGATCGTCATGAGCGAGCCCGCGGTCATCGATCGTGAGCACGGTCGCCGCCTGCTGCGCGAGATGCTGCGCATCCGCCGTTTCGAGGAGCGCTGCGCCGAGCTCTACAGCGCCGGCCACATTCGCGGGTTCCTGCACCTGTACATCGGCGAGGAAGCCGTGGCCGTCGGCGCCATGCAGGCCCTGACGCCGGACGATGCCATCGTAGCGACGTACCGCGAGCACGGGCACGCGCTGGCGCGCGGCATTCCGGCCACGGCGCTGATGGCGGAGATGTTCGGCAAGCAGGAAGGCTGCAGCCGCGGACGAGGGGGCTCGATGCACGTCTTCGATGCGGCCACGCGGTTCTACGGCGGCAACGCCATCGTCGGCGGCGGCCTGCCGGTGGCTGTCGGCCTGGCGCTCGCGGATCGCATGAGCAACCGGCGCCGCGTGACGGCCTGCTTCTTCGGCGATGGCGCGGTGGCGGAGGGCGAGTTCCACGAATCGTTGAACCTGGCCGCGCTCTGGCGGCTGCCGGTGCTGTTCCTGTGCGAGAACAACCTGTACGCGATGGGCACGCGCATCGAACGCGCGCTGGCGCAAACCGACATCGCCACGAAGGCGCGTAGCTACCGCATCCAGGCCGACGTGGTGGACGGCATGGATGTCGTGGCCGTCGAAGCTGCCGTCGCGCGTGCCGCGACGGAGGTGCGAGGCGGCAAGGGTCCGGTGTTCCTCGAGTTCCACACCTACCGCTTCCGCGCGCACTCGATGTTCGACGCCGAGCTCTATCGAGACAAGGCCGAGGTCGACACCTGGAAGGAGCGGGATCCCGTCGCGACGTTCGCCGCGCGGCTTGTGCGCGATGCGGGTCTCACTCCCGATGAGCATCGGCAGATCGACGACGCGGCGCTCCGCGAGGTTCGCGAGGCCGTCGCCTTCGCGGAGGCGGGCACGTGGGAGCCCGTCGAACACCTCACGGCCGATGTCTACACGCCCCGCGTGCCGGAGGTGCATCATGCCTGACGTGGCTCCCGCTCCCACCACCGTCCGCATGACCTATCGCGATGCCGCGCGCGCAGCCATCCGCGACGCCCTGCAACGGGATCCGCGCGTGTTCCTGATGGGCGAGGACGTCGGCCGCTATGGCGGGGCCTACGCCGTCAGCAAGGGCCTGCTCGCCGAGTTCGGCCCCGAGCGCATTCGCGACACGCCCCTGTCGGAGAGCACCTTCGTCGGCGCCGGCATCGGCGCGGCGCTCGGCGGCATGCGGCCCATCGTCGAGGTGATGACGGTGAACTTCAGCCTCCTCGCGCTCGACCAGATTGTGAACAACGCCGCCACCATCCGTCACATGTCCGGCGGCCAGTTCAGCGTGCCGCTCGTCATCCGCATGGTCACCGGAGCGGGCCGGCAACTGGCGGCCCAGCACGCCCACAGCCTCGAGGGCTGGTACGCTCACGTGCCCGGCCTGCGCATCGTGGCGCCGGCCACGCTCGAGGACGTGCGCGGCATGCTGTGGACCGCGCTCGAGGATCCGGATCCCGTGCTCATCTTCGAGCACCAGGCCCTCTACAACATGGAGGGCGACCTGGCCGCAGACGCGGGGCCCGTGGACATCGACCGCGCCATCGTCCGCCGGCGCGGCGACGACGTGACCCTGGTCACCTACGGCGGATCGCTCTTCAAGTCGCTGCAGGCAGCCGAGCTGGCCATGGCGCAGGGACTGTCGGTCGAGGTGATCGACCTGCGGACGCTGCGGCTGCTCGACATGGACACCGTCGTCGCCTCGGTCCGCCGCACCCATCACGCGGTGATCGTGGACGAGGGGTGGCGCAGCGGGAGCCTCTCGGCCGAGATCACCACCAGGCTCGTGGAGCAGGCGTTCTACGATCTCGATGCGCCGGTGGCGCGCGTGTGCACCGAGGAAGTGCCCATCCCCTATCCAAAGCACCTCGAAGATGCGGCTGTGCCGCAACCGGCCTCCATCCTCGCCGCGTTGCAACGCACCACCGCCCGGGGTGGACGGTAGGCGCACGAGGAGCCGATGTCTGACTTTCGCATGCCGTCCCTGGGCGCCGACATGGAAGCCGGCACCCTGATCAAGTGGCTGAAGCAGCCCGGTGACACGGTGAAGCGCGGCGACATCGTCGCCGAGGTGGACACCGACAAGGGCGCCATCGAGATCGAGGTGTTCGAGGACGGCGTCCTCGACGCGATTGTCGTGGAGCCTGGCGAGAAGGTGCCCGTCGGGCGGACGCTGGCGCGCATTCGTTCGGCAGGGGGTCCCGCGGCCGAACCCGGCGGCACGCCGGCGCCAGCACCCGCGACGCCGCCCGCCGCGGCCGAGGCGGTGAGCCCGGCCGCCGCGCCGTCGATCCCGCGCGTGACCGAGGCGACACCAGCGGTGACCGGAGCCGTGGCAGCGCCGATGCCTCGCCCGAGTGCACGCGTCGCGGCCTCCCCCGCTGCGCGACGCCGTGCCGGCGAGTTGGGCGTGGACCTCCAGCTCCTGAAGGGCAGCGGCCCTGGCGGCGCCATCACGCTGGCTGACGTGGAAGGCGCCCCGACTGGCGCCCCGGCCCCCGCAGTCGCACCGGATCGGCGGCAGACGATGCGCAGGGCCATCGCGGCGGCGATGGCGAAATCGAAACGCGAGATTCCCCACGCATACGTGACCACCACCATCGACATGTCGAGGACCATGGACTGGCTGCGGGCCGAGAATCAGCGCCGGTCCATCGAGGACCGGCTGCTGCCGGCGGCGCTGCTCCTGAAGGCCGTGGCGAGCGCCGTGTCGGACGTGCCCGACGTGAACGGCTTCTGGACCGAGGAGCAACTGCAGCCCTCGGCGCCCGTGCACATCGGCACGGCCATCGTGCTGCGCGGCGGCGGTCTCATCGCGCCGGCGCTGCACGACGTGGACCAGCGTGATCTCAGCGCCGTGATGCGCGGCCTCTCGGACCTGGTCGCGCGCGCGCGTGCGGGCGCGCTGCGCGGCTCGGAGCTCACCGACGCCACCATCACGGTCACCAACCTCGGCGACCTGGGCGTGGAGGGCGTGCTCGGCATCATCTACCCGCCCCAGGTGGCCATTGTCGGCTTCGGTCGCATCGTCGATCGCCCGTGGGTGATCGAAGGGCGCATCGAGGCACGCCCGGTGCTGAGCGCGTCGCTCTCGTTCGATCACCGCGCGGTGGACGGGCATCGCGCGGGGCTCTTCCTCGCGGCGGTCGATCGGCGGCTGCAGTCTCCGGAGACCCTATGACCCAGCAGGATCTGACGGCGATCGTGCGGCAGGCGCTGGCGCGGGTGGCGCCAGAGACCGCGAAGGCCGACATCCCGGCCAACGCGCCGCTCCGGGAGGAGTGCGATCTCGACTCGATGGACTTCCTGAACTTCGTGATCGGCCTTCATGAGGCGACGGGAGTGGAGATCCCCGAGCCCGACTACCCGAAAGTGGCGTCCATCGCGGGCGCGGTGGCGTATCTGTCGGAGCGCGCGACTCGTCTGCGCATATGATGACGCCCGAAGACCCATGCCCGAACAGGCGTCGCTCGGCGCGCTCTCCATCCTGCCCGTCATGCTGGCGCTCGGGCTCGCGTTCTGGACCCGGAACGCGGCACTGTCGCTGCTGGCTGGCTGCATCGCGGGCGGCGTGCTCGCGGGCTTCGATCCGGCCACCGGGCTGACGCGCATCTTCCGCACGGCGCTGGGAACCAGCGACTTCATCTGGGTGATGATGATCGAGGTCGCCGTCGGCGTGATGATCGCTTTTTATCTCCGAGCCGGCGTCATCGGCGCCTTCGCTGCATGGGCGTCCACGCGGCTGCGATCGCGCCGGGCGGCCGCGGGGTTCGCATGGCTCCTCGGGCTGTTCGTCTTCTTCAGCGACTATTTCAGTCCGCTCTTCGCCGGCCCGATCGCGCGTCCGCTCACGGATCGCTACCGCGTGTCACGCGAGAACCTCGCCTACCTCCTCGACTCGACCAGCGCGCCGGTTGCCACGCTGCTGCCCCTGAGCGGCTGGGCCGTGTACATCGCGGGCCTGATGCAGGGCCACGGCCCGATCACCACGACCGCCGACGGCATGGCGCTCTTCATCCGTGCGATTCCGTTCAACCTCTACGGATGGCTGGCTGCCGCCATGGCGGGCCTGCTGGCGTATGGCCTGCTGCCCCACTACGGCCCGATGCGCCGCGCCGAGGCGCGCGCCTTGAACGAAGGAAAGCTCATCAGGGACGGCGCGGTGCCCCTGACGGGCGGCGAGCTCGACACCATCACGCCCCTCCCCGGCCGACGCCCCAGTCTCGTGGCCAACCTGCTGGTGCCGGTGGCCATCCTGCTCGGCATCGCCGTGGGATCGTTCTTCGCCATCGGCGAGGTGAAAATCCTCGAGGCGTTTCTGGCCGCCGTGATGTACCAGGCGGTCGCCCTCGCCGTGGGGCGCCACTTCGACAGCGTCACGGACGCCGTGGAGGTGGCCATGGCCGGCATCAAGGGCGTGCTGCCCGCCATCGTCATCCTCGCACTGGCCTATTCGATCAACGCGGTATCGAAGACGCTCGGCGCGCAGCAGTTCATCGTGTCGGCGACCGAAGGGTGGATGACGGCGGCCTTCCTCCCAGCGGCGACGTTTGCCACGGGCGCCCTTGTCTCGTTCTTCACCGGCACGTCGTGGGGCACGTACGCCATCCTGACGCCCATCGCCATGCCCGTGGCTTTCAGCCTCTCGGGCGGGAGCATCGACACGCAGGTGCTGTTCACGGTGGGCGCAATCATCGGCGGGGGGTTGTTCGGCGACCACGCATCGCCGGTGTCGGACACGTCGGTGCTGTCGTCGTTCGGGGCGGGCTCCGATCACATGGACCACGTCACGACGCAGCTCCCGTACGCTCTCACCGTCGCGGCCATCTCGATGGCGGTGCTGGTCGTGATGGGTCTCGTGTCCTAGCGCCCGCAGGCGCCCATCCAGTGTGTCCGGCTCAGGGCACGCCCGCGTACTGCATCATTGCCATGAAACCGTTGTCCATGTGGAACTGCTGGTGGCAGTGGAAGAGCGCCAGCCCGGGCTGGTCGGCCACGATGTCAATCTCGGCCTGCTTCCACGGCGGAACGACCACGACGTCCTTCCACACACCCGATGTGGGCCGGCCCGCGATGCTGACCAACTCGAACGTGTGGCGATGCAGGTGGACAGGGTGCGGATCGGCACTCTGGTTGTCGAGCACCCAGCGATAGCGCTTCCCGCGCTCCACCAGGATCGGGTCGGTGTCGGGCCACGACTTCCCGTTGAGCATCCAGTGGTGCCCGTCGTCCTTCGCGCGAAAAGCCATCGTGAGCCGTCCGTCAGGCTCGGGTCGGGTGGCGAGGGCCGGGCCGAACGCCGTGTAGTCCCACACGAACGGCAACGGGGGCGCCCAACGCGGAGGCCCCGAGGTATCGGCGTACTCGACGACGATGCCGAGGCCTGCCTCCCGCTGCGGCGTCTTCAGTCCGCCCAATACCCAGACGCCCGGGCGGTTCATTTCCACGATGGCGTCCACCCGTTCGCCGGGAGCCACGTTCACGACGGGCACCGCCACCGGTTGGGGCACCGGGTTCCCGTCGAGCGCGATGACACGAAACACGTGGCCAGGCAGCGCCAGTTGGTGTTCGAGCGTGGCACTGGCATTGACGATGCGGAACAGCACGCGCTCGGACTGGCGCACGCGAATCGGCTCGCCCGCGCCGAGCATCCTGCCGTTGATGGAGAAGTACTTGAACTCCACATCGAGCGGGCCGTTCCTCCTGAAGAACGGATCCCACTCGTGCAGCAGGATGGGCACCTCCTGGTCGTAGGCGCCGGGGTCGGCGCCGTCCTCGACGACGACCATCCCGAACTGGCCGGTGTAGGTGCTCTTCTTCAGGTTGCGCCCAGCGGAATTGTGGCTGTGATACCAGCGGGTGCCCGCCGGTTCTGGCGTGAAGACATAGCGACGCCGGCCGCCGTTGGGCGGGACGCCAGGCGTGCCCTCCTCGTAGACCCCGTCCACGTCCGCCGGGATGTGAAGGCCGTGCCAGTGAACGATGTCTTCCTCTCGGGTGTCGTTCCAGACGTCCAGGGTCAGCGGGCGGCCGCGGCGGACACGCAGGAGCGGGCCGGGCACCTGGCCGTTGTAGGCAAGGGTCTTGACGCTGCGTCCGGGCGCCAGCTCGAGGTTCACCTCGCCGATCCGCAGCGTGATATCGGCAGGACCGGCCAACTCCTCAGGCGTCTGCGGCGGGTGACGCTGGCGGATCCCGTGCTGCCCGCCGAGGAGCACGACCGAGGAGGCCCAGGCACTGACCCCGGCCAGCAGCTCGCGGCGAGTCATCGGTGCGACCGTAGCATGAGCGCGCGAGGCAATCAAACGGCGGTCCCTCGCGCGCGGCATGCCCGCGGTGTCACTTCTGCAGGGTCTTGATGTAGTCGCTCAGCGCCTGGATGCGGATCTGTGCCGTGTCCCGGTTGAGGCCCCGGAACAAGTCGCCCCACATCGGCATATCGCGCGAGCCGTGGGCGGCCACCTGGTCCAGCCCCTCGATGTACCGCTTCACCTTGATCTCGGGATACTGGCCGCCGTTGCGGGCGCTGATCCGCGTCAGATCGGCGGGCGCCTTGGTCAGCGCCGACGCCGCCGGACCGTCGCCGACGCCGGTGCCGCCGTGGCAGACCGCGCAGTAGTTGAAGAACATACCCTGCGCATCCGAAGCAGGCGTCGGCTTGATGGGCGCCCTCTCGATCTTCGGCTGTGCGTAGGCCAGGCCCGCTGAGAACACCAGGGCCACGAGCGCGACGAGAACATGTCGGATCATCTGAAGCCCTCCTCCTATGTGCCGCCGAGTCTGGCATCGTTCTCCCGCCCCGGATTATGACCTGTGTCATATCCGGCGCCGGAAACCCGCCGCCGCGCAAGCCGGTGCGGGTCATCATACAAGAACGATTCCACGGACGAGTTCCGGCAAATTCGAGAAGAACCCGGGGTCGACCCCACGACCGCCGGGAATCCCGCACTCACCCGGGCGCGTATGATGGCGCGATGCGCACCTCATGGCCCGCACCCCCCCTCTGCGTCGCTCTCGTGGCCGCCCTTGGCCTGGCTCCGGTCCCCGGAGGCGCCCAGGCCCCCACGGCCGCGGCCACCCGCGACTTCTGGATCTACGCCTGGCGGGCACCGAAGATCGACGGGGTGGAGGCCCGCGCGAGGGCCATGGCCGACGCCGGCTTCACGGTGATCGACGCGTCCGCCGACGAGTTGGAGACGGTCGCGCGGCACGGGCTGAAGGCGATGATCAAGACGACCGATCCCGCGGTCGCCAGCCGCTTCGCCTCTAGACCCGTGGTCTGGGGGTATCACCTCGGCGACGAGCCGTTCCCGGAAGCGGTGTTCGCCGGCATCGGCCGCCAGTTCAGGGCCTTCGAGCAGGCGGCGCCCCGCCAGGTGCCCTTCGTCAACATGCTCTCGACGACGGGAGAGTTCCTGCGCGCCTACATGGCCGAAGCGCGCCCTCCCCTCCTGAGCTTCGACTATTACCAGTGGTGGTGGGGCAGCGATCGCTACTTCGAGAAGCTCGAGCAGTTCCGTGAGGCGGCGGTGCGCGCGGGTGTGCCACTCGCGGCCTGCTTCGAGGTATCGGCGAACCCCGGGATCGAATGGGGCGACCAGGCCCGGTTGGCGGACAACGGCCGCCGGCTGCGCCACAGCATCTACACGTCGCTGGCGTACGGCGTGACCGGCGTCGAGTGGTTCCACGCCGACATGGTGTTCGCGGAGAAGACCGGCGCGCTCACGCCCGCCGGCCAGGACGTCGCGGCCATCAACAAGGAGATTCACCCGCTCGGCCAGGCCCTGGCGGGGCTCGCGTCAATCGACGTCTTCCACACCACGCCGCTGCCCGCGGGAACGCGGAGCCTTCCGAAGGAGCATTGGCTGCAGGTCATCGGCGAGGAGGGCCGCGCGGGCGCTGTGCTTGGGATGTTCCGCGACGGCGCGGGCCGTGACTACGCGATGGTCGTGAATCGCGACTACCGCGACGTGCAGGCGGTCGTCGTGAAGCTGCAGTCGAAATGGCTGGGCATCGCGCCGTGGTATACGCCCAAGCAGTACAAGTACGCGGTGGACAGGCTGGACCGCGCGACGGGTCAATGGACGACGGTCGCCAGTTCCTCGTCCGTCGGGTTCTCGTACGTGCTGCCTCCAGCCGAAGGCGAGCTGTTCCGGATCACGACCACGGTGACGCAGGACGGCCAGGCCGAGGGCTGGCCGGTGACGCCGCGACCGTAAGAAGACACCACGACGACACGAAGGACAGGAAGATCGGCACGAAGATCTTCGGGGGGGCGGTTCTTGGCCGGGCAACCCTGGTGTTCTTCGTGTCGTCTTCTGTCTTCTTCGCGTCTTCGTGGTGTCTTTTCGGAGCTACTCCGGCACGTGACACTGCCGGCAGCGGATGCGCTCCG
>Ga0209706_10000498_pt1 | contig 22757 bp, 16 predicted proteins | sample PPLLaktember2015_6_FD_187263 | JGI IMG/M metagenome (GOLD analysis project Ga0209706, IMG submission 187263) | Freshwater sediment microbial communities from Prairie Pothole Lake near Jamestown, North Dakota, USA - PPLs Lake P8 Core (1) Depth... | ecosystem: Environmental > Aquatic > Freshwater...
GAGGCTCTGCACGACCAGCAGGTACCCGAAGTGATCGGAGACGAGCCACAAGAGCGAGAGCGGGACGATGCCGAGGCCGCCGACGACGAGCAGGCGGTGCGCGCCGAAGCGGTGCGAGACGCGGCCCAGCACGGGCATCATGACGATCTTCGCGCCGAAGCTCGCGGCGAGGAGGGTCATGTACTCGGCATACGAGAGATGGAGCTGCTTCAGCATGTAGGGCGTGAAGTACGGCGCCGCGAAGTGGACGGCGACCTGCACCGAGAGCAGGTAGAGGAGCAGCCGTCCGCCGCGGCTGCGCCCGAAGAGCCGTGCCGTGGCCTCGCGTGCTTCGACGTGCCGGTAGGCCTCGGGCAGCGGCACGGGCTCGCTCTGGCTCGCGAGCAGCCAGGTCGAGACGGCGCGACACGCGCCGGCGACGAGGAAGAGCAGCGCGAAGGCGTGGAGCGTCTGGCCGTGCTGCTCGCCCCACTGCAGCGTGAAGCCGCCGGCGAGCAGGCCGACGAGCACGGCGGCCTGGGCGACGCGCGTGCGCAGCGCGAAGTACCGGGTGCGCACGCGCGCGGGGACGATGGTGCCGACCCAGGTGTTCCACGCCGGCCCCGTCGCCATGCCCGAGCCCCAGTAGAGGCTCGAGATCAGGAACAGGAACACGGTCGGGATGTCGCCCGCGAGCGCCGCCCCGAGCAGCGGCAGGAAGCTCGCAGCCTGGACGCCGGCGCAGAGCACGACCCAGCGCCGGTGCGAGCCCATGCGGTGCACGGCCCAGGGCGAGGCGAGCTGCAGCACCGCGCCCGCGACGGGCGGCACCGAGGCCAGGAGCCCCGCCGTGGCCTGGCCCGCGCCGATGGCGAGCGCGAAGGCGGGCACGTAGGTCTCGCCGACGCCCACCATCACGCTGAAGGCCGTGGCGTCGAGCGTCATCGCGCGCAGGTCGTGGCGCAGGGGCTTCAGCGTCGGGGCGACCATGGCCGGCCGAGGGAACGGAAGCGGGTCCGGGGTGTCAAGTCGCGGCCGTCGAGCGCCGAACCGAAGCCGTCGGGCTAAGCTCGTGAATGCAATTCCCAAGGAGAAGGCACGTGGCCGAGGAAGCAGTTCCGTACGAGGGAGCGATCGACCGGGGTCTCGAAGGCATCGTGGCCTGCAGCACGGCGATCAGCACGATCCACGGCACGACGCTGCTCTATCGCGGCTACACGATCGAAGACCTGGCCGCGAACTCGACCTTCGAAGAGGTGGTCTACCTGCTCTGGTACGGCCGCCTTCCGAACCGCAAGGAGCTCACCGACTTCGAGGCCAGCCTGCACGAGAAGATGGCGCTGCCCCAGCGCTGCTTCGGCTGGTTCCACGGGCTCCCGACCGAAGTGCACCCGATGGACTTCCTGCACGCAGTCGTGGCGGGCCTCTCGCTGCACGACCCCGACGCCAACGTGAACGCCGAGGAGCCGAACAAGCGCAAGGCGATCCGGCTCACGGCGCGGCTCGGCACGATCGTCGCGGCCTATCACCGCGTGCGCTCGGGCCAGTGGCCGCTGCAGCCGATCGCGGGCAAGTCGATCGCCTGGAACTTCCTCTACATGCTCTCGGGTCAGGAGCCCTCGCCCGAGCGCGTCCGCCAGTTCGACACCTGCCTGATCCTCCACGCCGACCACGAGCTCAACGCCTCGGCGTTCTCCGCACGCGTCACGTCGAGCACCGAGTCGGGCCTCTACTCGAGCATCATGGCGGCGATCGGGACGCTGAAGGGCCCGCTCCACGGCGGCGCGAACGAGCGCGTGATGCGCATGCTGCAGGAGATCGGCTCGATGGACCGCATCGAGCCCTTCCTGAAGGAAGCCCTGGCCGAAAAGCGCAAGGTGATGGGCTTCGGCCACCGCGTCTACAAGGAAGGCGACCCGCGCGCGAAGATCCTGATGCAGATGAGCGAGAAGATCACGCGCGAGGTCGGCATCCCGCACTTCTACCAGATGAGCGTGCGGATCGACGAGGTGATGCAGCGCGAGAAGGGCCTGCTCCCGAACGTCGACTTCTACTCGGCGACGGTCTACCACGCGATGGGCATCCCGACCGATCTCTTCACGCCGATCTTCGCCATGAGCCGCGTTTCGGGCTGGTGCGCCCACGTGCTCGAGCAGTACTCGCAGAACCGGATCTACCGGCCGCGCGGGCGCTACGTCGGGCCGACCGGCTTGCGCTACCAGCCGATCGCCCAGCGCGGCTAGGTCTCGGGCGGCGGCGGCACCATCTCGCCCGCCTTGCGCTTCCACTCGAAGCGGCGCCAGTAGCCGCCGGCGCCGAGCTGCGACCAGCCCCAGCGCAGCCAGCCGACGAGCGACGCCGCGAGCCAGAGCGCCCACGCGAGCATCGCGACGCGGTACACCCAGAGCGGCGCCGAGATCACGCTCGCCTGGGGCAGCACGCCCGCCGCGCGGTCCTGGTACCAGGCGAGCCGGTCGGCGCTCGAGCCGTTGCCCGCGATCTGCATCTCGGGCAGGCCGAGCAGGCCGCGCTGGATCGCGAAGAAGAGCACGCCGAGGGCGGCGAGCGAGAGTGCGACGAGCGCAATCTGCGTCAGGCGGAAGGCGTCGTCGCGAAGCGCGCCGGCGTGGCGCCCGCGCCAGCCGAGGGCGAGGAGCCAGCCCGCGACGACCGCGCTCGCGGCGACGGGCACCTGCGTGAGCCCGAGCCCGAGCAGGAACCACGATGCGACGCCGAGCGGTGTGAGGCGCGTGCGCGCGAGGCCGAAGGCGATCGGCACCAGCACCGCGAGGGCGCTCCAGAACAGCACGGCCGGCCCGATCGGCGGACCCGAGACGAAGAGCGTCCAGCGGTCGGGCGGCATCGTGACCGCGAGATGGGCGTTTACGCTCGGCGCGCCGAGATCGACGGCCGGCGTGCGCAGGCGCGCGCGGATGCCGTAGGACTCGCGCCAGCGCACGCCCACCTGCTGCGTGCGGGGCTCGATCGGCAGCACGAGCTTCGCGCCGTCGAGGCGCAGCGGCTGCACGCGCCCGTCGATCGTCGCCTCGAGCAGCTCGCTGCCGTCGGGCAGCGTGATCGCATGCTGCCCGCCGCGACTCGAGCGCAGGACGAGCTCGAGCCCGACGTCGGTCGCGCGCTGGCCGGGCGAGACCTCGAGGCGCGAGCGGTCGATCGTGAGCGTGGCGCCGGCGATCCCGGCCGGCCGCGCGAGCGCGAGCTGCACGCTCTCGCCGGGCCACGGGCGGTAGACGCGCAGCCGCGTGCCGGTGTCGTTCGAAAGGATCGGCACCAGGCCCGAGGCCTCGACGTGCCAGAGCGGGCTCGCGTCCACGATCCAGGTCTCGACCCATGGCACGTCACTCGGGGCAGCCAGCGCGAGGGTCGCGCCGGGCTCGAGCACCGAGCGCCACGAGAGGCTCGAATCCGTGGGGCCCAGGTTCACCAGCAGGCGGCCGTTCTCGACGCGGCCGCTCTCGCTCGTGACCGACTCGCCGGGGAGGAGCGGCACCGAGAGCGAGGCCGCGACACCCGGCGGCGTCGCGCGCTGCAAATCGGTCGTGACCTCCCAGACGAGACCCAGGGAGAGCCGGCGCACGACGTGGAAGAAGGCCGGGAGCGCCGGCGCCTCGGGCGTGCGCGCCCCGGGCCCGACACCGGGTGGCGGCGCCATGGCGTCGCCCTTCGCCGCGGCCTCGCGCACGAGGCGCAGCGCGCCCTCCGCGCGGCCGTCGTCGCGCACGCCTTCCAGCACGAAGCCCGAAAGCTCGCTCTCGACGCGCTGGGGACGCATCGGCAGCGGCAGGTCGATCGCGTCGCCTGTGCCCGTGCGGCCCTGGAGCACGATCTGGTGCGGCCCCGGCGACAGCGCGATCCAGAGCGTGCCCTCGCCTTCGCGCCGCAGCGCCTGCGCCGGCGCGCCGTCGAGCAGCACGTCTTCGGGCAGCCAGTGGCCGGCGCCGCCCGGGAGCGGGATCGCCGTCTCCGCCTCGGCCGACGCCTCGAGGCGCAGGCGCAGCACGTCCGGCGTCGCCTCGACGCGCAGGCGACCGATCGACGCGCACTCCGTCGCACAGGGCGGCGCCTCGAGGAGGCGCTGCTCGAGCTGCTGCAGGAGCTCCGGCGTCGGAAGGTCGGCGCGCGCGACGGGCGGCGCGGTACCGAGCGCGGCCAGCGCGAGAAGCGCCGCCGCACCGAGCGAGCCCGCGCCCTCGCCGGGTGTCGCGTCATCGTGTCGGCGCACGAGGGCGGCGCGCAGCAGCGCCAGCACGAGCGCGGCCGCGAGCCCCGCGCGCACCCACGCCAGCACGAAGCCCACGGCGGGCGAGAGCAGCAGCAGCGAGAGCTCCTGATCGGCGCGCACGGGCCCGCGCCAGGTGAGCTCGACGCGCCGCCATTGCCACTCGGGCAGGCCCGGTCCCGTGGTGACCGCGATCGTGGGGTCCGGCGCGTAGCGCGCCGGCGCGCGACGGCGGAGCATCTTCGTGGCGACTTCATCCATTCGGGCAGCCGCGCCGGGGCGCTCCTCCGGCGCCGTCGCCATCGGCTCGGGCAACGCGGCGGGCGCAGGCATCTCGGCCTCGAAGTCCGGTGCGCCCGCCTCGGGAGCCGGCGCGAAGTCGGCCGTCTCCGCCCGCGACTCCTCGCCGACGCGCGCCCACGGCTGCTCGAGGGTCGGATAGAGCGCCATGCGCAGGTGTGCGACGAGGAATCCGACGACGCTCACGACCAGCACGAGCAGCAGCACGAGACGCACGGCGCGCAGGCCGCGGCGGATCGAGCCGTCGGGCAGCGCGCGCACCAGCGCCTCTGCCGCGATCACGGCCGCCCACGGCCACTGCGGCGCTCCGGGCTCGAGCCACGTCAGCGCGAGCGCTGCGAGGGCGAGCGCGCCGCTCGCGCGGCCGAGGAGACGCCCGATCGCGAGCGCGATCACGAGCACGAAGAAGAGATCGAGCAGCGACCACGAGCCGACCCAGGTCGGCTGCGCGTCGTCCACGCCGGAGGCGAAGAGCAGGCGCCAGCCGGGCGGAAGCTCCAGCGTCGCAGCGACGTCCTGGAAGTCGTGGCTCCAGCCGACGGCGGGAATCCGCCGGCGCATGCCGTCGAGCCGCGAGTCCGCCGTGACGTCGAGGCGGGCCTCGCGCACCTCCACCCCGCGCGCGTCGCTCCCCGGCAGCGTCGTCACCGGCTGGTCGACGCCGCCGACCGCGACGCGCCCGAGCGCGAGGGCCGGGCTCGCCTCGAGCCGCCAGGTGCGGTGCAGCACGCCGCCGATGCGATCCGACGCCGTGTAGCCGCCGCCGTCGAAGTCGAGCCACAGCCTGCGGCGGAGCGTGAGCGCGTCTGGCGCGGGGTCGGCGTCGCCGCGCCTGCGCTCGTCGAAGCGGAGCGTCACGCCGGGCTTCATCAGGAAGGCCGGGAAGCCGCGCCACTCCGGCGGCAGCGTGGTCTGCTGCGGATCGACGGCCTCGCCGCCGCTGACCTCGACCATGCGCAGCGCGGGCTGCGCCTCGAAGGCCCAGACCTCCTCGTCATCGCGAAGCGGCGCGCCCGCTTCCGGCGCGACGCCTGCCTCGGCCGGGCCCGGCAGCTCGAGGGCGCTCACGGGCCCCTCGTGCCGCGCGGCGAGGGTGATCGCGTAGCGGCCCGGGCGCACCTGCACCACCAGGTCGCCGTTCGACTCGACGCGAGCGGGAAGCGGCGAGTCGAGGGAGGTCGGAACGAAGCGCGGCAGCACGGCGCCGGCGATCCGCAGCTCGCGGCTCGGCCCCGCGACGTCGAGATCGAGACGCGTCACGAGGGCGAGCGGGATCTCGTCGCGCACCAGGCGGCGCACGTCGATATCGACGCGCACGGCCTCGCCGGCCTCGGGTCGCGCTCCGGGCCCCTGGGCCCCGAGCCAGAGGCGGCCGTCGGGCTCGCGTCGCTCGTCGGTGACGGCGGCGCCGTCGATCGCGAGCTCGAGCAGGCCGACCTCGGGCGGCACCGCGAGGAGCTGCGGCAGCGCGTTCCAGGCAAAGCGGCCGCTCACCCGGAACGTTCCGGGCTCGAGCCAGATCGCGGGGCGCCCGCCCTGCTCCGTCACCGCTGCGGGACGCTCGCCGACCTGCACCGCCTCGGGCCACGCGCCCGCACCGCCCGGCAGCGGCACGAACCCGCGCCCGTGGACGCGCCACTCCTGCGCGAAGCTCCCGCCGCGCGCGCCGAGGTCGAGCGAGAGCCGCGCGGGCCAAGCGCACACGCGCCGGTCGCCACCCACGAGCGTCGGACAGCGCGCATCGGGATGCGTCGAGAGCACCCAAGGGATCCACGGCCGGAGCGGCTCCGGCACCTCGCTCTCGTCGAGCGCGGCGCCAGCGCGCGGCGCTGCCAGGAGCACGCCGAGGCAGAGCAGGAGGCGAGCCAGGCCGGTCGCGATCCGTCGTGTCATCGATTCTCCGGGGACGGGTCGTCCCGGGACGGAAGAGTCCCGGGACGGGATGCGCACGGTCCCTGTTATACCCCGCTCGACGGGGACGGTCGCGGGGAGGCGAGGCCTCGGTCGCCGCGCGCTGCAGCTCGGCACGGCAAGCGCGATCGCGAGCGCAGCGGCGCCGGCGAAGCCCTACGCCCGGTCGCCCTGGAGCCTCCGCCACGCGTGCCACGCGAGCGCGTAGACGAGGATGCCGACGGCGGCGGCCGCCATCGCGGTGGTGACGGCGAGGCCGACCGCGGGGCGGAGCGTCGAGAGATCGCGCGCCTCGGCCAGGCGCGGCGCCGCCGCGCTCCACGCCGCGACGAGCGTTGCGACGGCGATCGTCACGAGAGTGGCGATGCGCAGCCCGCGCCCGACCGCCTCGGGCGTCGGCGTTCCGCGCGCCGCCTCGCGCCACCAGCGCTCGAGCCAGTGCGCGATCAGGAGCAGCCCGACCGCGCTGCTCGCGTGCTGCAGCAGGCGGTAGGTGTAGACGCGGTAGCCCCAGACGACGCCGATCGGCTCGCCCAGCCAGGCCAGCGCCATCACCATCGGCGCCTGCTCGTGGGTGAAGGAATCCCAGGCGAGATGCGTCGCCGCGCCGAGGACGAGCGAGAGCGCGATCGCGAGCGCGCGCCCCTCGCTCGGGAGCCCCGGCACCGTCGAGATCGCCGCGAGCCGTGCGCGCATCTCGCGCGGCGCCAGCGCCACCAGGGGCGGCGCGAGCACCACGTGGAACAACGCGTAGACGGCGGCGCCGACCGGCAGGCACCACCAGAAGAGTCCGAGCAGGCTGTGGCTCTGTGCGCGCGTGACGCCGAACGGAAGGAAGTACGCGAGATCTGGCGTCATGCTGCCGATCGCGAGCGCCGAGATCGTGCCGTAGCGCCCGAGCCAGCGTCGAAGCGGCACGGCGGCGGCGGGATGTGCCAGCGTGAACGGCATCGCGGAAGCCTAGCCCGCGGCTCTGCGCGGGATCAGAGCTTGAAGCGGCCGATCTCCTGCTCGAGCTGCACGGAGCGGCTCGAGAGCGTGTCGACGCTCCCCTGCATCTCGTTCGCGGTCTGCGCGCTCTCCTCGGTCACCTCGCGGAAGACCTGCAGCGCGGTGCGGATCTGCTCGCTGCCCTTCGTCTGCTCACGGGTCGCGCGCAGCATGTCCTGCACCATGCCGGTGATCTTCTCGACCGCGACGGTGATGAGCTTCGTGCCGCGGCTCTGCTCCTGGGTCGAGCGCTTCACTTCCTGGCCGAGGCTGCGGATGTGGTCCACGACGCGCCTGATCTCGCCGCTCGAGGCTTTCTGGTCGGAGATCGCGCGGGTCACCTCTTCGACGCTCTGACGCACCTGGGTGACTGCGCGGTCCACCTGGGCCAGGTCGCGGGCCTGCTGGTCCGTCGCCTGGCCGATCTCGTTCACCATGCGCACCGAGACCTCGGCGCTCTCGATGATGCCACGCAGCGCCTCGCCGGCCTCGCGCGACTGCGTCACGCCGCGCTCCACGCGCTGGGCGCCCTGGCCCATCGCGGTCACGGCGATCTTGGTCTCGGCCTGCACGCTCTCGACCAGGCCCGCGATCTCGCGGGTCGAGCGCGCGGTGCGCTCCGCCAGCTCCTTCACGGCGCCGGCGACGACGGCGAAGGCCTTGCCGTGCTCGCCCGCCTGCGACGCAATGATCGCGGCGTTGAGCGAGAGCAGGCTGGTCTCTTCTGCCACCTCTTCGATCACCTTCACGATCGCGCCGATCGAGTCGGACTTGTCGGCGAGCCGGCCGATCGCCGACTCGAGATCGCCGAATGCGCTCTTGATCTCGCCCATCGCGGCGGTCGTCTGCTGCACCGAGAGCCGCCCGCGCTCGGCGTCGCCGCGGGCGGTGTCGGAGAGCTCGCGACTCCGCTTCGCGTTGCCCTCGACCTGCTGCACCGAGGCGTGGAGCTCGTGGATCGAGCTCTCGGTCATCGACGTCATCTCGTTCAGGCGCTCGATCGAGGTCGAGACCTGCTCGATGCTGTTCGCGATCTCCATGATCGACGCGGAGCTCGATTCGATGCTCTCCGCGAGACGGTCCATGTTCGCGGCCACCTCGGCCACGCTGGCGTCGAGCTCGAGCATCGAGCTCGAGGTCTCGGTCGCGGTGGCGGCGAGCTCGCCGACGTTGTCGTTCACCTTCTCGATCGAGCCGGCGACGCTCTCCACCGATTCGGCCGCGGCCTCGACGGCGGTCTCCTGCTTGCGCGCCGAAGCCGACACGCGGCGGCTGCCCTGCTCCAGGGTCTCGCTCACGTCGGAGACGGAACGGATGTTCTCGCGGACCTGCGCCACCACGTCGCGCAGGCGCGCGGTCATGTCGTTGAACGAGCCCGCGAGCGTGCCGAACTCGTCGTTCGACTCCACGGGCACGCGCACGCCGAGATCGCCGCCGGCCGCCGCCTGGCTGCCGCGCACGAGCTCGGCGAGGGGCCGCTCGATCTGGTTCTGCAGCCGCCGGGCCACCAGCCAGCCGAGGGCGCTCGTCGCCGCCATCACCAGAACGATGATCTGGACGAAGCGCCAGATGCGCTCGCGGATCTCCGTCGTGTCGTAGACGACGAGCACGGAGCCGATCTTCTCGTTGTTGCTCTGGATCGGCGTGAACAGGAAGAGGCCCTTCTCCTCGAACTGGCTCCCTTCGCCGGCGTGCTCGGGCAGCTCGAGCGCGGCCGTGGCGCCGTCCCTGCGGAAGCTCGTCCACGGGTCACCCTCGCGGTCGTAGATCGCCGCGGCGAGGACGCGCTCGTCGGAGGAGAGGGCGGAGAGGATCTCCTTGCCGGTCTCGGTGTCGAGGAACGTGATCGCGGCGGTGCTGTTGATGCCCACGATCTGGGCGAGCACGGTCGCCTTCCGGACCAGGGCCTCCCGGAAGGTGGACACGTCGTGGGCCAGGAACGCCGAGCACGCGAGGACGAGCGCCATCAGCGCCGCGCCCATCACCGTGGCCGACAGCTTGCGACCGATCGACACCCCTCCGAATGACCACATCGCGCATCAACCTCCGGACTTGGCCAGCGAAAGCAGCTTCGCGCTGATCTTGAGACCCGCGTCCTTGGCGGCGCCTTCGTTGATCTCGAAGCGGACGCGATTGTCCTGCTTCGTGAACACGACCATTCCGCCCTGGGACAGGAAGTCGGGCGTCTCGCCCACGGTCAGGGCCTTCGCCGCCTTCGCCGCGCCGATCACCGGGCCCGCGCTCGCGGCCGCAGCCTCGGGGACGTAGACCACCTGGCACTTCGCGAGATCGGCCTCGGTCGTGGCGCGCACCTTCACCGGGCGGTTCTGCGCCGTGCGGTCGGCCACGATCTTCTGGACGTCGCCGGCCAGGGTCGCGTCGCCGATGGTGCAGAGCGTGATCGGGGCGTCGGCCGCACCGAGCGCGCTCGCCGGCCACTCGACGAACTTCGTGAAGTTGTAGAGGAAGGCGGCCTTCACGCCGATCTCGCCGTCCTGCGCCCGGGCGAGGCCTGCGACGCCGAGGAGCGACACGAGCGCGAGCCCGACCGCTCCGACTGTTCCGATTCGCTTGTTGGATTCCTTCATCGTCCCTACCACCGCCACGTCGCCTGGCCGTAGAAGCTGCGCTGCACCTTGGTCGTTGCGTACAGGATGGTGTTGCCCCACTCCTCGTGCTTGCTGTCGAGCAGGTTCAGGCCGACGACGGCGAGCTCGAGCGACTCGATCGGGCGCCACGCGAGCCGGGAATCCAGGCGGAAGTACGAGCCCACCTGCTGAACGGCCAGGTTGTCGGTGTACTTGAGCGAGGCGTCCCACTCGAAGTTCATCGGCAGATCCAGGTACGAGGTCAGGCCGACCATGTTGGTCGGCGATGCGGTCTCCGTGGCGATCTTGGTCTGGGTGTCGGTGCTGCTCTTGTCCTTCTCGAGATGCATCCGGAAGAAGGTGTAGGTGAGACCGAGCTTCCAGGGCTTCATCACCTGCCACTGCGCGGCGAGCTCCGCACCGTAGGTGTGGCCGTCGAGCTTGTTCTTCATGATGACCGGCGTCGGGATGCCCGGGATCGTCGTGAAGCCGCTCGCGACGAAGGTGTTGAACGCAGCGGTCAGGGCCGCCAGCGTCGGCGCGGACGCCTCGACGCTCCGCAGATCGTCGTAGTGGTTGTAGTAGCCGGTCAGGTCGAACGAGAGCGTGCTCGTCGGGAAGAAGCGGTAGCCGAGCTCGTACGCCATCTCGTTCTCGGACTTGAAGTTCCGCTGCCCCGTGATCTGCCCGATCAGCGGCAGGTCGACCGTCGCCGGGATGCCGAACGGCGTGAGATCCACCGGCGTGAGCATGATCTGGTCGATCAGGAGCCGCGCATCATCGTCGGCCTGCGAGGGCGTACGCACCGCGCGCGAGACCGCGCCCCACAGGGTGTGCTGCTCGCTCGGCGTCCAGGCGAAGCGCCCGCTCGGCTGGATCTCCCAGCCCGTGTAGCTGTTGTACTCGCCGAGGGTGCCCAGGAAGAGCTTGAGCTCGTCCGTCACGCTGATCTCGTTGTTCAGGAAGCCTGTGACGAACGACGAGTTGCGGGTCTCGGGCACCAGGAACAGGGAGATCGATCCGTCCGAGCGAGAGCGGCTGAACCGGTAGTCGCTGCCCCAGAGCACCCGCCACGAGTCGTTGACGCCGTAGTCGTGCTGGAAGTCGACGTCGAAGGTGTCGCGCGTCTCCTGGACGCTGGCGTCGTCGCGACGGTAGGTGCGGTCGTAGTAGAGCTGGAGCTGCGCGGTGGAGCGCTCCGAGAAATCGTGCGTGAAGCGGGTCAGCAGGTTCCCGCCGTTGACGGCCGCGTCGTAGTCCCACTCGCGCTGCAGCGCGGGGGCCAGCGTGTCGAGGGTCGCGACGCCCTGGGTGATCGCGTGGGCCCGGGCGCCCGAGTTTCCGGTGTAGATGTCACCCTGGATCGTGGCCTGGGTCTTGCCGCCGTCGATGTCCGCGCGGAAGCCCGCCCGCTCCTGGTCCCACTCGTCGCCGCCGTGGTCGTCGAGCCGGCCGTCCCAGAACGAATCGTTGTCGAAGCCCTTGCCGTAGACGCGCACGTGGATGTTGTCGTTGACGGCGAAGCCGTAGCGGCCCTCTCCGAAGAAGCGGTGCTCGGTGCCTGCGCCGCCCGAGAGCAGGATCCCCTGCGTGTCCTTCGCCTTCTTGGTGATGATGTTGATCACGCCGTTCACGGCGTTCGCGCCCCAGAGCGTCGCGCCCGGGCCGCGGATCACCTCGATGCGGTCGATGTCCTCGAGCATCGTGTCCTGCACGTCCCAGTACACGCCCGCGAAGAGCGGCGTGTAGACGCTGCGCCCGTCCATCAGCACCAGCAGCTTGTTCGCGTACTGGTCGTTGAAGCCGCGGATCGAGACCGCCCACTTGTTGGCGTCGATCTGCGCGACCTCGACGCCCGGCGCCATGCGCAGCGCCTCGGGGATGCTGCGCACGCCGGAACGGCGGATGTCGTCGCCGGTGATCACGAAGATTGCGGCGGGCGCGCTCCCGAGCTTGCCCTCGCGCTTCGACACCGACGTGACGTCGAGGTTCATGAGCGACTCGAGGTCCATGTCGGCGAGCGAGTCGGTCGTGGCAGTCGTGGTCGGGGTCGCCGTCTCGGTCTCGACGATCGGGTCGGCCGCGAAGCTGGGGCTCGCCGCGGTGAGCAGTGTCGCCAGGAGCGCATGGACGGTGTGGCGCGAGATCGGTCGCATCGGGTGGGGCCCTCTCCTTGGATCCGGCGCCCGCGGTCCCGCCATGAACGGCGGGACGCAAGCGCGCGGCGTCCTCCAGGAGATCGGCATCCGGCCGGCAGGCTTTAGGCTGGATCCCGCACAAGTCGCAGGAATTGAATGGGAAGCTGCCCTGCGAAGACCGAGGCGAAACCCTCGCTCGGGTCCCTAGTTTGTCCCGCTCGTGGGGCCGGTCCCGGCGCGCTTCGCGCTGGCGCGGATGTAGCGCCGCGTGATGGGCGAGAGCTCGTCCGGCGGGAGCTTGCACTCGATCAGCACGAACTCGCGCACCTCGTGGGCGGCGCGCAGCGCGTCGCGCAGCTCGCCGCGCGTCTCGGCCACGAAGCCGACACCGCCCCACGACTGCGCGAGCTCGGCGTAGGGCCAGTCGGGGATCGAGAGCAGGTCCGCCCGGGGCGATACCGGGCGGAAGATCCCCCAGCCCGCGTTGTTCACCAGCACCACCACGGGCGAGAGCCCGAGGCGCGGCGCGTGGGAGATCTCGCTGCCCGTCATCTGGAAGCCGCCGTCGCCGCAGAGCACGAGAGGCCGCACGCCGGTCCCGAGCTGCACGCCGAGGGACGCCGGCACCGCGAAGCCCATGCTCGCGTAGTAGCCCTGGGCGAAGTAGAGGCCGCCGCCGCGCAGCCGCACCTCGAGGCCGCCGAAGAGCATGTCGCCCGACTCGGCGAGCACGTGGTAGCCGCGATGGGACGCCAGGAACTCGTTCACCTCGAGCAAGAGGCCGTTGTTCGTGAGCGACGCCTTCGCGGCGCGGGCTGCGGCAGCCGCGCTCGCGGCGCCGCGGGGCCGCTCGAGGTTGTCCTGGTAGACGACCTTCTCGCGGAAGCGCGGCACACGCTCGCGCGCGAGCGCCGCCACGAAGTCGCGGAGCTGCACCTCGGTGTACTGGTGGAACGAGACGTTCACCCGGTCGCCGAGGGCCCAGATCGAGCGATCGCGCTTCACCTGCGGCTTCGCGGCGCCGAGATTCATGTCGGTCAAGAGGGTGCCGAGGGCCAGCACGAGATCGGCGTCGCGCACGCGCTTCTGGATCGCGGGCGGGCTGAAGGGCCCGACGTGGATGCCCATGTGCAGCGGGTGGTCCATCGGGAACACGCCCTTCGCGTCCACCGTCGTCACGACGGCGACGCCGAGCTTCTCGGCGAGGCGCCGGAAGTCGCGCTCCGCGCCGTCGCGGAAGAGCTCGAGGCCGCCGATCAGCACCGGACGCTTCGCGGCGCGGATCCAGCGCATCGCGTCGGCCACGGCCTCCTCGAGCTTCCGCGCGTCGGACTCGGGCCGGGGAAACGTGCCGTCCCACTCGCGCACGTGCGGCGGCACGTGGATCTCGACGTTCACCATGTCGCGATGGATCTCGAGGTAGCCCGGCCGGTGCTCGTCGTGGATCGCGCGCACGACCTCGTGGATCTCCTCCGCCGCGCGCTCGGGATGCCGTACGATGCGCGCCGCGCACGTCACCTCGGAGAAGACGCGGCACTGACTCTCGACGTCCTTCACCTGGTGGTGGATGCCGGAGAGCTTCTGCTCCGCCTCACCGGGCCCGCCCGAGACCACGAGCAGCGGCACCTGCTCGGCGTAGGCGCCGGCCACGGGGTTCACCACGTTGTGTCCGCCCGCGCCGTACGTGACGCAGACGACGCCCATGCGGCGCGTGCTGCGCGCGTAGCCGTCGGCGGCGAAGCCGACGGTCGGCTCGTGGGAGAAGGTCACGATCTCGAGCGCGCGCTCGCGTCCGAAGCGGTGGAAGAGGCCGAGCACCAGGTCGCCCGGCAGGCCGAAGATGTGCGTCACGCCGGCCCGACGCAGGTAGGCGACCAGGAAGTCGCCGAGCGCCATGCGCGGCTTCATGGCGGAAGGCTCGGGGGCGCGGCTGCGGCGGCGTGCGGTCATCGGGCTCCCCGCGCGCCCGGCTCGCCCCGACGAGGCGAGCGGCGCGACAGCTCGAACAGATGGAGGCCCGCCACGACGAGCGCATGACGGATCGTGCCGTCGGCCAGGAGGTCGGGCACCGCGTCGAGGGGCACGAGCTCGACCGCCGTCTCCTCCGCGCCGTCGTTCCGGATCGCGGCCACGCGCTCGACGTCGCGCGCCACGAAGGTGTGGAGACGATTCGCGAACAGCGCAGGATTCGGGTTCACGAAGCCGAGGCCCTCGACCGCAGCGCCGCGGTAGCCGGTCTCCTCGAGCAGCTCGCGGGCCGCGGCGTCGGCGGGTGACTCGCCGGGGTCGACCATGCCGCCGGGGATCTCGAGCGTCAGCTCGCGCGCGCCGTGGCGCCACTGCCGCACCATCACCAGCTCGCCCGCCGGCGTGATCGGCACCACGTGCACCCAGTCGCTCGCGTCGATGCGGAAGAAGTCGTGCACGCGGCCGTCCTTCGGAGACCGTACACGGCTGCGGCTCACCTGGAAGACGCGGCAATCCTGCAGGCGCTCCTCTTCGAGCTCGTCCCAGGGCCGGGGCATGGCCCGCTCACAGCGGTTCGTCGAGCACGATCTCGACGCCGGCAGCGCCGGGCTCGACCGGCGCGGCGGCGGTGCCCTGGACGTCGCCCGCCGCGCGCGTGGTGGCGTTCCCGTCGGCATCGAGACGCGCCGCGAGCTGGAGCGGGCCTGCGAAGGGGACGGTCTGGATCATGCGATCCTCGGGCCCGAGCTCGAACTCGAACGGGAGCACCGCCGCCGGCACGCGCTTCACCGCGACGGGCGGCCCGCCGGCGCCGCCGCGCGCGATCACGAACAGGGTGGCGTTCGCCGGCAAGCGCCCTTCGAGTCCCGGCGCGAGCCGCACGACGCCCCGGATCGGCGGCCCCGACGCTGCAGGCGCCGCGGGCGCGTCGCCGCCGCGAGGCGCCTCAGTCGGAGGCGGCGGCGGCTCGCCGGGCGCCGTCATGGTCCGCGCCTGCTCGGCGCCGGGCGGAAAAATCTTCGAGAGGTTCGGCGGCGAGGGCTTCTCACCGGCGACGAAAGGCTCCACGTTCCGGTCGCACGCGACGAGCGTCGCAGCGACTGCGAGCGCGAGCAGGAGCCGGGGGGCGGGCATGCGGCGCACCGTAGCGCCGCCGCCGCGCGCAGGCATGTTCGTGAGAGCCAGTGGACCGCAGGAATGCGGTCCCGAGAGCCTCCGCAAGGAGGCGGGAGGAAGGCCGCTGGATGGGATGACGCTGCTGCTCTTCGTCGTGGGCATCGGCCTGCTGGCCGGCGGCGCCGAGTTGCTCGTGCGCGGCGCCACGCGCCTCTCGCTCGGCCTCGGCATCTCGCCGCTCGTCGTAGGGCTCACGGTCGTCGCCTTCGGGACCAGCGCGCCCGAGATGGCGGTGACGGTGAGGGGCGCGCTCGACGGGGGCGAGGGGGCCGCGATCGCCCTCGGCAACGTCCTCGGGAGCAACATCTTCAACGTCCTCTTCATTCTCGGCGCGGCGGCGGCGATCGCACCGCTCGTCGTGCACCAGCAGATCGTCCGTCTCGACGTGCCGCTCCTGATCGGCGCCTCCCTGCTCGTCGGCGCTCTGGGCCTCGACGGCTCCTTCGGGCGAATCGACGGCGCGCTCCTCTTCGCCGGCGTCGTCTCCTACACCTTCTTCCTGATCCGCCAGAGCCGGCGCGAGGGCGCCGCCGTTCGGGAGGAGTACGAGGCGGAACTGGCCGACGCGGCGCCGGCGGGCCGTCCCGCGAGCCGGCTCGCGAGCGTCGCGCTGGTGGCGCTCGGGCTCGCGCTGCTCGTCGTCGGCGCACGCTGGCTCGTCGCGGGAGCCGTCGTCATCGCCGGGCAGCTCGGCCTCTCGGACCTCGTCATCGGGCTCACGATCGTCGCGGCGGGCACCTCGCTGCCGGAGGTGGCGACGTCGCTGCTCGCGGCGATGCGAGGGCAGCGCGACATCGCGGTCGGCAACGTGATCGGGAGCAACCTCTTCAACCTGCTCGCCGTGCTGGGGCTCGCCGCCCTGGTCGCTCCGGAGGGCATCCCGGTCTCTCCCGCGGCGGAGAGCTTCGACGTCCCCGTGATGATCGGCGTCGCCATCGCGTGCCTTCCGATCTTCTTCGTCGAGCATCGGATCGCGCGCTGGGAAGGCGTGCTCTTCCTCGCCTACTACGTCGCCTACGTGTCTTTCCTGGTCCTCGACGCGACGGGGCACGACGCCCTGCCCGAGTTCCGGGCGGCGATGCTCGGCTTCGTGCTGCCCCTCACGGCCATCACCGTGCTGGTTCGCGCGGCACGCGCGTGGCGGCGGCGGACGGCAGAGCCAGTCGGCTGAGGGCGCTCAGGAGAAGAGCTCGGCTCGCGCCGCCTCGGTGATCGCGACCACCGCCGGGTGCTTCAGCCGCCGTTCGACCGAGATCGCGTAGAAGCGCTCCTTCAGCTCCGGGATCGCGCCTACGCGCTTCACGCGGTGCTGTCGCATCACTTCGTGCGCGATCACCGAGGGCGCGAAGAAGAGCCCGCGCCCGGCCTGGCCGAAGACCGTCGTCAGCGCCGAGTCGTCGCACTCGAGGACGACGCGCGGGCGGAGCCCGCGGCGCTCGAACCAGGTGTCGAGGCTCCGGCGCAGGGTCGAGCCGGCCGTGGGCAGCAGGATCGGTGCGCCGTCGAGGGAGCGCGGGAAGTCGCGCCGATGGGTGGCGGCGAGCTTCGCCACGCCGAACACCTCGACCCCGCACTCGCCCAGCAGGTGGTGGAAGGCGCGCACGTTCACCTCGGGTCCCATCGGCGCGTCGGTGATCACGAGGTCGAGCTCGTGCAGCGCCAGCGCGGCGAGCAGCCGGTCGGAGCGGTCTTCGATGCAGGTGACACGGATCGGCGACTCGAGCGCGAGGGCCGGCTCGAGCAGGCGGTGGGCGATGCCCTTCGGAACCGAGTCCGAGAGGCCGACGGCGAGACGCAGCGGACGGCCGGTCGGGCGTCCCTTCACCGTGTCGAGGAGCTCGCGCCCGATGCCGAAGATCTCGTCGGCGTAGCGGTAGACCACGCGGCCCATCTCGGTGAGCACGAGATTGCGCCCTGAGCGCTGGAACAGCTTCTCGCCGAGCTGGGACTCGAGCACGCGGATCTGGCCGCTGATCGTCGGCTGGGCCAGCCGCAGCGTCTTCGTCGCCTTCGCGATGCTGCCCTCGCGCGCGACCGTCCAGAAGTAGAGGAGGTGGTGGTAGTTGAGCCACTCCACGGGGCCCTCCGCACGCGCGTCCGATCGGTTTCACCGATGGACTAGCTCGATACTTCCTATTTGTCGAAGGGCGCCGATCGGACGAAGCTGGTCTTCGGGGGAGCCCCGGCCACGGCCGGGCGGGGAGCGCACGCCATGGAGATCGTCACGATCGGCACGCCGCTCCTGTGGCTCGGCTTCACGGGCTTCGTGCTCGCGATGCTCGCCATCGACCTCGGCGTCTTCCATCGCAGGGCCCACGCGGTCGGCTTGCGCGAGGCCGCGACCTGGAGCGTCGTCTGGGTCGCCCTCGCGATCGCGTTCAACCTGGGCGTCTACCACCTCCACGGCACCGAGCGCGGGCTCGAGTTCACCACCGGCTACCTGATCGAGAAGGCGCTCGCAGTCGACAACCTGTTCGTGATCTACGCGATCTTCGCGTACTTCGCGGTGCCGTCCGCCTACCAGCACCGCGTGCTCTTCTGGGGCGTCCTCGGCGCGCTCGTGATGCGCGCCGCGTTCATCTTCGCCGGCGCCGCGCTGATCCAGCAGTTCCACTGGGTGATGTACGTCTTCGGCGGGATCCTCGTCGTCACGGCGGTGAAGCTGTTCCTCCTGCAGGAGGAAGGCCTCCACCCCGAGAAGAACCCGGTCTACCGCCTGATGCGGCGCCTCGTCCCGAGCGTCCCGGAGTACCACGGGAGCCGCTTCAGCGTGGTGCGGGACGGCAAGCGCGTCGCGACGCCGCTCCTGATCGTCCTCCTGCTGATCGAGTGGACCGACCTCGTGTTCGCGGTGGACTCGATCCCCGCGGTCTTCGCCGTCACGAGCGACCCGTTCATCGTCTACACCTCGAACATCTTCGCGATCCTCGGCCTGCGCTCGATGTTCTTCCTGCTGGCCGGCGTGATCGGGAAGTTCCACCTGCTGAAGCCCGCGCTCGCCGGAGTGCTCGGCTTCGTCGGCGTGAAGATGCTGATCGTGGACTTCGTGAAGATTCCGATCGGCGCCTCGCTCGGCGTGATCGCCGCGTTGATCGCGCTCGGCGTCGGCGGCTCGTTGCTGTTCCCGAAACGCGAATCGAAGGCCAGCGCGGCGGCGACGTCCGCCCGCGCGGCGGAGGGCGGGGCATGAGCGATGCGAAGACGTTCCGGGGCGCAGCGCCGGCGCCGAGCGGGGCGCAGGTCGGCATCGTGCTGGGCGATCGCTCGGAAGCCGAGCTCTTCGAGACCGCCCTCGACCTGCTCGACGGGCTCGAGGTGCCGTGGGAGATGACGGTCGCGAGCCTCGCGAGCACGCCCGAGCGCGCGATCGCGTGGGCGAAAGCCGCGCAGGGGCGCGGCCTTCGGGTCGTGCTCGCCACGACGAGTGGCGCCGAGCCCCTCGCCGCCGTGATCGCGGCGCTGACGCCGCTGCCGGTCCTCGCGGTGCCGGCGGCAGGCGGCGCGGCCCAGGCCGCGCTCCTGGCGGGGCGCATCCTCGCCCTCGCCGACGAGGCGCTGGCGTCGCGCCTCGCGCGCCATGCGCTCGAGCAGGCGCGCGCCGCGCTCGCGTCCGACGACGAGCTGCAGGCCGAGCTCCGCCAGCGGCGCGAGGCCCGCGAGAAGCAGCAGCGCGCGCGGCCCTGGTGAAGGCCCCGGCGGAAGTCCGTGGTAGAGTCGCGATTGCGGAGCCTAGGGGTGGCTGCGAGCGCAGCCTGAGATCACACCCTCCGAACCTGAACTCGTTCGTGCGAGCGTAGGGAAGGCTCTCGGGACGCCGGTCCCCCCGACCTCGGGCCTCCGCCGGAGGTTTCCGACCATGTCGAGCTCGCATCGTCCCCCGTTCGTCCTCCCGCCCCTGGGCGGGAACCCCTCGAGCGCGCGCCTCGGCACGACGCCCGGCAGCTTCGCGAACGCGCCGCAGATCGGCGGGGCCCTCGCCTTCAGCTCGCCCGACACGCCGGGCATGCCGGCGCCGTCGGAGAAGACCGCGTGGGACTTCATGCCGGCCGACTGGATCCGCGGCGAAGGCGGCGCGTGGCGGGCGCCGGCCGGCTTCGTGCCGGTGACGCAGCTCGAGCACGCGCGCCTCGGCGTCGTCACGCCCGAGATGCGCCGCGTCGCCGAGCGCGAGCCGCACCTCACGCCCGAGCAGGTGCGCGACGAGGTCGCGGCCGGGCGCATGGTGATCCCTGCGAACCGCCAGCACCTGGGCTTCCGTCTCGACCCGATGGCGATCGGCCGTGCGAGCCGGACCAAGGTGAACGCGAACATGGGCGCCTCGCCGATCGCGAGCTCCCTCGACGCCGAGGTGGACAAGCTGCGCTGGGCCGAGCGCTGGGGCGCCGACACCGTGATGGATCTCTCGACGGGAGGCGATCTCGACGCGACGCGCGCCGCGATCATCGGAGCCTCGACGGTGCCGATCGGCACCGTCCCCATCTACTCGATGATCATCGGCCGCAAGATCGAGGAGCTCGACGAGCGCGTCGTGCTCGAGAGCCTCGAGCACCAGGCGCGCCAGGGCGTGGACTACTTCACGATCCACGCCGGCGTGCTGCGCGAGCACCTGCCCTTCGTGCAGAAGCGCCTGATCGGCATCGTCTCGCGCGGCGGCTCGCTGCTCGCGAAGTGGATGCTCGTGCATCGCCGCCAGAACCTGATGTACGAGATCTGGGACGACATCTGCCAGGTGATGCGCCGCCACGACGTGACGTTCTCGATCGGCGACGGGCTGCGCCCGGGCGGCCTCGCGGACGCGTCGGACGAAGCGCAGCTCCGCGAGCTCGCGACGCTCGGCGAGCTCACCGAGCGCGCCTGGCGTCACGGCGTGCAGGTGATGGTCGAGGGCCCGGGGCACGTCCCCTTCGACCAGATCGAGTACAACATGAAGCTCCAGCGCCGGCTCTGTCACGGCGCGCCCTTCTACGTGCTCGGGCCCCTCGTGACCGACGTCTTCCCAGGCTACGACCACATCACGAGCTGCATCGGCGCCACCGCCGCCGCGTACCACGGCGCGGCGATGCTCTGCTACGTGACGCCGAAGGAGCATCTCGGCCTCCCGAAGCGCGACGACGTGAAGCAGGGCTGCGTCGCGTACAAGATCGCCGCCCACGCGGCCGACGTTGCGCTCGGCATCCCGGGCGTGCGCGACCGCGACGACGAGCTCACGAAGGCCCGCGCCGCCCTCAACTGGGAGAAGCACTTCGAGCTCTCCTTCGACCCCGATCTCGCGCGCGCCTACCACGACGAAGACCTCGACGTGGACACGGACTTCTGCGCGATGTGCGGCCACGACTGGTGCTCCGTGCGCATCAGCAAGGAGATCCAGGAGTTCGGCAGCGGGAAGAGCACGGAGTACGCGTGGGACAAGCCGAAGGTGACCGCCGCGCTCACGCCTGAGCAGCGCACGATCCTCGAGCAGCGCGGCGTGCTCTCGCCCGGCGAGATCCACCGTCTCGCGAGCAAGACCAAGGAGAAGATGGGCGCTGACACGGGCCAAAAGGCCGTCTGCCACAGCGACCTCGCCGACGACGAGAAGGCGATCGCGCTCCAGGACGAGCGGATCCGCGCAGAAGGCGCCGCCGCCGGGCGTTAGCCCGGCGCAAGCAGGCTTGGCGTTAGCCCGGCGCAAGCAGGCTTGGCGTCAGCCCGGCGAAGGCAGGCTTGGCGCCAGCCCGGGGCGAGAAGACCGGGCGCCGGATGGACGAGCGCCCCGGGATCCATAGGACCGCCGGGGCGCGCCGTCCGAACCGTACCCCCCCTGGCCGATTCGGAGCGGTTGCTCTTCTGTTCGGCTGCCCGGGGCGCGACTTGAGCGGTTTCTTGCCGCCCTCCTGCCGCCTCACGAAAGCGCAGCAACGGCGACCGGTTACCGTGCGACGGGCCGCCCGCCGCCTCAGCCGACGCGGCGCTGCTCCTGCGCCGGCGGGGGAGCCTCGTCATCGTCCTCCCAGACGATGCGCTGGTAGTCGAAGCGCCCGTCCGCCACGGCGTTGAACTTCACGATCTCGAAGTAGGGCGAGAGGTCGAAGTCGCGCGGCGTGAGCAGCGTCGGATGGCGCATCCGGAACATGCCGGTGTACTCCGCCGGGCTCTCGTAGCCGAAGAGGTTCCGCAGCACGCGGAGGCGCCCGGCCTTCGGCGCGTCGAAGCCCGCGTACCGGGTGGGCGCGAGGATCGGGAACTTCACGCTCGCGAAGATCTGTCCGAGCAGGCTCGAGCAGATCACCTCGGTCGGGAGGCCGCTGCCGAAGTGCAGCGCGGTGCGCCGGAAGCGGCGCGGGATCAGCGAGAACGGCAGGAAGTAGCGCGCGAGGTCGAGCACGTTCCGGATGTCGTAGCGCCAGCCGACGGCGCCGATCGCCTGGTCGAGCACCCGCTGCAGGTGCTCCGCGCGCAGCCGATGCGGCCGGCAGAGCCGGATGTTGAAGTCGATGTACTTCGTGAGCGGCGAGACCACGACGCCCTCGATCAGCGCCTCCACCATCAGGTGCTTCGCGTCGTCGCCGAAGAGCGCGAGCACGCGGTCGCGCTGCGGGCCGGGCCGCCGGAGCATCTCGTCGCCGATGTAGAGAGCGGAGTGGGACCAGGAGCTCTGGGTCAGGTACCGGATCGCCGCCGAGACCCGCTGGTCGCCCTCGACCAGCAGCACGTCGCCCTTCCGGATGTGGCGCTTCAGGGCGACCGGATCGTTCCAGCCGCGCCGCTCGTAGTGCGCGAGGGGCGTCGAGAGCGCCGCGACCAGGCGCTCGACCAGCCAGCTCCGAAGCGGCACCGCAGCCTCCCCCGTGCGGGCCGCCACGTGCGGCAGGCCCCGCTGGGCTCAGCGGCGGGAGCGCGCCGGGGCTTGACCTCGGGCGCGCTGCGGCATCGGTCGGGAATCGCATCCGGCGCCGCAGGCAGCGCCCTCTCGCCCGCGTCCGGGCTCGGAAATTTCGACGCAATTTCCATAGCCTCGCTGAGGGCCCTGCGTTATGATCTTTCGCGCTACGAGATTTCCTTTTGATTTCGGGTAGTTAACGCGAATCCGATCGGATCCGGGCGGGAATCTTCCCGCGACGGCACGGCTTCTCGGGCCGCTTTCCGATCACCGGATACGCCTCGACGCATGGTCGGCACGGCGCGTACGAGCGCCGGGGCGGACCGAGGACGAGGGAAGGCATGGCGGCGGGAAACGGCATCAAGATCAAGGTCAACCTCGAGTTCAACGTCTCCGAGAGCGGGCTCGAGGACGCCCTCGCGGAGTTCGACGAGCTCACGGTCGAGGGGCTGATCCGCGAGATCCTCGACAAGGCCGTCGCATGCGAGGACATCCGGGTCCAGGTCGTCGAAGGTCCGAACACCCTCGAAGAGTTCGACCAGCAGCAGGCGAGCTCCTGAGCCTCAGCCGAAGAGCGTGAGCTGCACCGGGCGCGCAGGCGCCCGAGG
>Ga0209706_10000499_pt1 | contig 22732 bp, 22 predicted proteins | sample PPLLaktember2015_6_FD_187263 | JGI IMG/M metagenome (GOLD analysis project Ga0209706, IMG submission 187263) | Freshwater sediment microbial communities from Prairie Pothole Lake near Jamestown, North Dakota, USA - PPLs Lake P8 Core (1) Depth... | ecosystem: Environmental > Aquatic > Freshwater...
CGGTTGATGCGCCGGCGTAGCACCCAGCGCACGCCCGGCACCAGCACGCGCTCGGCCAGTGCCCAGGCGGCGAACGCCATGATCAGCAGGAACAGCCAGAGCGGTAATGCAACCGGAGTGTTCACGCTCTCCTCCCTGTTCTTGTTATTTCCGCGTGCAGTGGAATGCCGGGCCACTATAGCGGAACCGCTCCGGCAGACAAAGCCATAGGATGGAACGGAAGTACGCGCAGGGCTGCCTACAATTCAGCGCGCGGCCGCTCACCTCATCCCACCATCCATGGCGCCCGGCCGGAAAACTGCTCCTGCGTTTCCGGCACTTCCGCCATCCATGGCGGTCGCGGCACTACTACTTCCCTGTAGGGCGGCCGCTTAACGCCATCCATGGCGCCCGCGGCACTACTACGTCCCTGTAGGGCGGAAGAAGCGCAGGCGGTTGGCGTTGCTCACCACCGTCACCGACGACATGGCCATGGCGGCACCGGCGATCATCGGGTTGAGCAGCAGGCCGAACAGCGGATAAAGCGCGCCGGCGGCGATCGGGATGCCGAGCGTGTTATAGATGAACGCGCCGAATAGATTCTGCTTGATGTTGCGCACCGTGGCGCCGGAAATGGCGATGGCGTCGGCCACGCCGTGCAGCGAGCCGCGCATGAGCGTGACATCGGCCGATTCGATGGCCACGTCCGTGCCGGTGCCGATGGCGAAGCCAACGTTGGCCTGCGCCAGCGCCGGCGCGTCGTTGATGCCATCGCCCACCATGCCGACGATCTCACCGCGTTCCTGCAGCGCCGTCACCTTCGCCGCCTTGTCGGCCGGCAGCACCTCGGCGAGTACTTCATCAATACCGACCTGCCCGGCCACGGCCTGCGCGGTGGCGGCGTTGTCGCCGGTCAGCATCACCACCTTGAGACCGAGGGCATGCAGGCGCGCGATCGCGGCCTGCGAGTCGGACTTGATCGGATCGGCGATGGCGACAATGCCGGCGGCCTGGCCATCCACCGCCAGGTAAATTGGCGTCTGGCCGAGCAGCGCCGCGGTGTGTGCTTGGTTGGAGAGTGCCGCGATGTCCACGCCGGTGCGTTCCATGAGACGCGGGTTGCCGAGCAGTACGGACTTGCCTTCGACCTGGGCACGTACGCCGAACCCGGCCACCGCATCGAAGCCGCTCGCCGACACAAGATCGAGATGGCGCGCCTTGGCCGCCTGCACCACCGCCTGCGCGAGCGGGTGCTCGGACCCGGCCTCTATGCTTGCCGCCATGCGCAACACGGCTTCCTCCGTCCAGCCCGCGGCCGGAATCACGCCGACCACCGCCGGGTGGCCTTCGGTCACCGTGCCGGTCTTGTCCAAGACCACGGTGGTCAGGCGGCTGGCCTGCTGCAGCGCCTCGCCATTCCTTATAAGGATGCCGGACTCGGCGGCCTTGCCGACGCCGACGATGATCGAGATCGGCGTGGCCAGACCGAGCGCGCACGGGCAGGCGATCACCAACACCGTCATGGTCGCGACCAGTGCGAAGCCGATTACCGGCACCGGACCGATATTGAACCAGACGAGGAAGGTGACGACCGCGATGATCAGCACGCTCGGTACGAACACCGCGGAAATTTTATCGGCCAGCCGGCCGATCGCCGGTTTGGAGTTCTGCGCGCGTCGCACCATCTCGATGATGCGCGCCAGCACCGTGTCCTCACCGATGCGCGTGGCGCGAAACAGGAACGTACCGGAGGTGTTCAGTGTACCGCCGGTGACCGCATCGCCCGGTTGCTTCGACACCGGCAGCGGTTCTCCGGTGAGCATGGATTCGTCCACGTTCGAGTGGCCGTCGAGGATCACGCCATCCACCGGGATTTTCTCACCCGGGCGCACGCGCACGGTCTCGCTCAGGCCCACTTCCTCGATCGGGATATCGCACTCCTTGCCGTCGCGCACCACGCGCGCCGTGCGCGGCTGCAGGCCGATCAGGCGCTTGATCGCCTGCGAGGTCTTGCCGCGCGCGCGAATCTCGAGCAGCTGGCCGAGATTGATCAAGGCAATGATCACCGCCGCCGCCTCGAAGTAGGCGTGCTGCGCCAGCGTCGGCACGAGCTGCGGCGCCGCCAGTACCGCTACCGAATACACCCAGGCGGCGCCCGTGCCAAGCGCGATGAGCGTGTCCATGTTGGCGTTGTGATTGCGGAGCGCCTTCCACGCCCCGCGGAAGAAATGCCCGCCGGCATAAACGAGCACCGCGAGCGTCGCCAGGCCAGCGATCAGGCCATAAAGCCGGCCGCCCGGTGCGTGCAGCATGGGGAACAGCATGAACATCTCGCCGACGAACAGCGGTGCCGCCACCATGCCCGCCACCAACGTCTTGCGCCGAAGGCTGCGGTAATACGCAGCCTCGGCCGCCTCTTTCTCCTGTTCGGCGGCGCGCGACTTGAGTTCCGCCGCCTCGTATCCGGCCGCCATCACGGCGGCGATCAATGCCTTCGCATCGGCCGTGCCGGAAACGCTCGCGGTGTGCTCGGCAAAATTGACCGCCGCCTCGCTGACCCCGGGCACGCCCTTCAGGGTTTTCTCGACCGTGGCGACACAGCCGGCGCAACTCATGCCGCCGATCGAAAGACGTACCGCGCGGGCGTTCGTATTCATGGCCACCATCATAACATTGCGGCGGGTAGCCAGCCGATGTCAGCGGGAGACGGAGGGGTTACCGCCCGGCCGGCTTATCCGGGCGGATTGCCTCTGGCTGGTCCTTCTGCCACTCCACGAAGCAGTTGTCCCCGCAGAAATACAACACATAGTCCGAGCCCTCCTGGCTGCGGGCCACGGACCGCGGGATCTCCTTCAGGCATACTTCACAGGACACCAGCCCCTCCGGCGGATTTTCAGGTTTATTGAGCATGATCAATCCTCCATGCCTGGATTAATAGTATGGTAGCTGGCGTTCATTCCAGACAAATGCAAGAGCCCCTACAAAAACCAGTCTCATGTCCCTCTCGCACTCTCCGCTACTGGCAGCGCTACAACAACCAGCGACCTATTCGCATCCGGCCGGGGAAATTGTGCATCTCGAAACTTACATTTCGCACGTGTTCCTGGCCGGCGATTACGCCTACAAACTCAAGAAGCCGGTGGATTTCGGATTTCTCGATTTCACCACGGCGGAAAAGCGCCGCGCCGCCTGCGCCGAAGAGGTGCGGCTGAACGCACGCCTCGCGCCGGACATCTACCTGGGGGTCGTGCCGGTGTGCCAGGGTGCAACCGGCTATTGCGTGCGCCCGCAAGGCTGCGCGCCGGGCGAAACCGAAGCCGAACCGCTGGTGCACATGCGCCGGTTTCCGCAGGACGGTCTGCTCGACCGGCTGGCCACGGGCGGACGGCTCGCACCCGAAACCATGACCGACATCGCGCATCAGCTGGCGCGCTTTCATGCGAACGCCGCGCGCGGACCGGAGATCGACCGGTTCGGAAGCGTGGACAGCGTGCGCGCGCCGGTCCTGCAGAACTTCTCCCAGACCCGGCCCTACATCGGCCGCACGGTGAGCGCCGAAACCCATGCGCGCCTGCGCAGCCTGTCGGAGGAATTCCTGCGCGCGCATGCCGGGCAGTTCGCCGAGCGCGTGCGCGCCGGCAAGATCGTCGATGGCCACGGCGACCTGCACCTGCGCAACATGTGCAAGCTCGACGGGCGCGTCCTGATTTTCGACTGCATCGAATTCAACCCGGCGCTGCGCGCCGGCGATGTCATGAACGACATCGCCTTTCTGATCATGGATCTCGATCACCGCGCCCTGGCCGCGCACGCCAACCGCTTCCTGAACGACTACCTGGAGCAGACGCGCGATTATGCGGGCCTGAAATTGCTCGACTTCTACTGCGCCTACCGCGCCTGCGTGCGCGCCAAGGTGATGTCGTTCGAGAGTGACAGCGTGCCGGCGGCGGAGCGGCGCGCGTTGGAACAGGAAGCGGCCTCGTACTTCGACCTGGCCGAGCAAACGCTGGCGCTGCGCAGGCCCGGGCTGCTGATTACCTGCGGCGTGAGCGGCAGCGGCAAGACCACGCTCGCGCGCCAGGCGGCGGAAGTGCTGAATGGCGTCATGGTGCGTTCGGACGCCGTGCGCAAGCACCTCGCGGGCATTCCGCTGACCCGGCGCGGCGGGGAATCCGGCACCGACATCTATACGCCGACCATGACCGAACGCACCTACGCGGGACTGCTGCAGCATGCGCGCGAGATCATCGCCAGCAGCCGCTGGGCAATTCTGGATGCCGTGTACGGCCGGCAGAGCGAACGCACCGCGGCCGTGGCGCTGGCGCGCGAACTCGGAGTGCCGTTCGGGATTCTCTACTGCGAGGTGCCACGCACCGAACTCGTCCGCCGTCTCCAATCGCGCGCCGCCGAAGGTCGCGACATCTCGGATGCCACCGTGGACGTTCTCGATCAACAGCTGACCCATTTCGAGGCGCCCGCCCCGGGAGAAGGACCGCAGTTCTCCTGGACCGGCAAGGAAGATCCCTCGGCCTGGCTGGTCTCGCTGCGCACGCGCCGCTGACGACGGGTTATTTGCGCCGGCTGCCGAAGAACAGGTATTTCACCAGCGCGGCGATCGCCAACACCACCAGGATCCAGAACAAGATCCCCAACCCACCCATGCCCCACCAGCCGTGCATGTCCTGCATGGCGGGTGCAGGATCAGCGGTTCATCATGCCGCGCGGCATGCCACCCGGGCCCATCATGCCACGCGCCCCAGGATCCATGCTGCCGCGTATCTGCTTCAACTGCGCGCGCTGCGCATCACTGAGCAACGCCTCCATGCGGTTGTGGGCGTCGATGCCGGCCTCGATCATCTGGCGCTTGAGGGCGTAGATGCTGCCGTAAACCGCGCCGATCGCCTTCGGGTCGCGCTTGTCGGCGGCGTACAGGTCGCGCAGTTTCGCCTCCTCGTCCTGAATCTTGCCGAGCGCCTCCCAGTTCTTGCGGCGCAGCTCGTCGTGTATTTTATTGATTTTCGTGCGCTGCTCGGACGTGAGGTCGAGCATCTGGAATGGGGCGCCGTGCATGCCGCCCATCATGCCCATACCCATACCCATATCACCCATCATGCCATCGCCCATCATGCCGCGGCCCATGCCGCCGCCCATCATGCCCATCGGACAACCGGCCATCATGTCCGGATCGTCGGCCTGGGCCGGCACGCCGGTCGCCAGCAACGCCGCCAGCACTGCCATCATGGAATGTCTGACCATAAGCCACCTCCTGTCGGACTGGAGACTGCGAGGAACATCACTTTCACGCCGCGCCGCAGGGTGCAGCGCAGCCGTCTGAAGAGCGGCAATCCTAAGCAATCGACCCGTCGGTTTCTTTGATGAATATCAACCTAAGTGGCGGCGCCTGCGGCTAATCGCCGTTTTATCTAAGCCGCTGCTGTCCACTGACCCTGGAGAAACGCGTCAGTGCAGGTAGGCCTCGGTCACGTAACGCCGCATCATGCGGTGGCTGTTGAAGAACGACGCGTTCTTGCAAATCGCACCCTTCATCACCGCGATCCATTGCTCGCGCGCGGCGTAGTAATAGAGCGGCAGCACTACCTGTTCGAGCTTTTGGTAGAGCGATGCGGCGTCGCTACTGTTGGGCGCGCTGACACTGTCGCCAATGGCCCAGCCGGTAACGCCCTCGATACAACCTTCGATCCACCAGCCGTCGAGCACACTCAGCGATGGCACGCCATTGTAGGCGGCCTTCATGCCGCTGGTGCCGCTCGCCTCGAGCGGACGCAGCGGGGTGTTCAGCCACACATCCACACCGGCCACGAGCGTGCGTGCTATCTGCATGTCGTAGTTCGGCACGAAGGCCATCGGAATGCTGCCGGCGAGCGCCGCGAAGTGCCCGTGCAACGCCTCGATCAGGCGCTTGCCGCCCTCGTCCTGGGGATGGGCCTTGCCGGCGAGCACGATCTGAAACGGCCATTGACCCGCGATGGCCTTCAGGCGCTCGAGGTCGGAGAACAATAGATCGGGGCGCTTGTAGCCGGTCATGCGCCGGGCGAATCCCAGGATCGGCACCTTGGGATGCAGGGTTACGCCGCAGCGTTCTTGCACGGTTTCGACGAGCACGCGCTTGGCCTCGACATGCGCCTGGCGGATGGCGTCGTCGGGGATGCGGTCGGCGCGCACCAGCAGCTCCGGTTCATGACACCAGCCGGGCAGGTGCTGATCGTAGAGCTTGGCGAAGCTCGGCGCCGTCCAGGTGAACGGGTGCACACCGTTGGTGATGGCGCGCACGCTGTAGCCGGGAAACATCTGGCGCGAGACCTCGGCGTGGCGCTTGGCGACGCCGTTGACGAAGTCGCTCAGGCTGAGCGCCAGGCGTGTCATGTTGAGCTTGTCCGGTCCGGCGAACGACTTGAGCAGCGTGAAATCGATGAGCTCACCCAGTACCGGCAATGCCAGCTCGTACGGGAACTGGTCGTGGCCCGCCTCCACCGGCGTATGCGTGGTGAAGTTGCACATCGCGCGCACCCGCGGGATGTCGTAGCGCGACTCGCCCGGACGCACATCATAGGGAGAATAGGCATGCCGGCGCAGAAGTTCGAGCGTGAGCAGCGCCGAATGGCCTTCGTTCATGTGGTACTGGCGGATGTCGAAACCGAGCGCATGCAGGATGCGCACACCGCCCACGCCCAGCACGATCTCCTGCTTCAGGCGGTAGGCGGCATCGCCGCCGTAGAGGTGGTGGGTGAGTGCGCGGTCTTCGCCGCCGTTCTCGGGGAGATCGGTATCGAGCAGGATCACCGGCTGGCGCCCGCCCATGTGACCTTCGAGCACGTACAACCAACCGCCAACCCAGACCTGGCGATCCTCGATCGGCACCGTGATCTTGGCCTCGAGCGCGCAGCGACAGCGCTCGGCCGGGTCCCAGGGTTCCGGGTGCTCGGTCTGGCGCCCGCGCACATCCAGCTCCTGGCGGAAATAACCCTGGCGGCTCACCAGGGTCACGCCCACCAGCGGCAGGTCGAGATCGGCCGCCGAGCGCAGCGTGTCGCCGGCGAGCACGCCGAGGCCGCCACTGTAGGTGGGGATATCGGCGCGCAGCGCGATCTCCATGGAAAAGTAGGCGGTGCGCGCCTGACTGATGAATTCCTCGTGCATGGTCGATCCCCTCGATGCAACCCCACACTGGAACGCAGGGGGCATGCCGGGCCTGCGTGCGCCAACGGCGGTCACGCCCTGCCATTTCTGGAATTCGCACCAGCCTAGCGAAAATCGCGCTGTCGGCGTTGACGCAGGTCAAGCTCGGATCGGCGCAGGAAAATTCTGTGGCAGTCAGAGAATCCTGCCGCCACCGGTCCCAGAAGGGCTAAGCTTTGAGCTGATCGCGCACCCGCTCCAGGCGGGTGCGCACGTCCTTGGCAATTTCGGTGATGCCTGGATTATCGGTGAGCTTCAAGACCGCGATCGGGTCCATGAAGCCGACGATGACCTTGCCCCCAGCGTCTTCGCGCACCACCACGTTGCACGGCAGCAGCAGGCCGATGTCCGGATCGGCCGTAATGGCTTTGTGCGCGAGCGGTGGATTGCAGGCGCCGAGAATTCGGTAGGGCTTGCCGTCGATGCCGAGCTTGGACTTCATGGTCGCCTGCACGTCGATGTCGGTGAGCACGCCGAAGCCTTCGGTCTTGAGGGCATCGGTCACGCGTTGCACGATATCGGCGAAATCACCTTTAACTTCAATATTGAAACCGTACATTGGGCTGGCTCCTGTGTAGGGACAAATGCGCGCTACTTCTTGCCGGACTCGCCGAGCAGGTACTTGATCAGCGCGGCAATAATGAGGATGACAATAATCCAGATGGCAATTTGCATGGGATGGTCCGGAGGAAAGAAAATCAGCTCTTTGGTGTAGCAGCGGCCTGTGTCTTGGTCCAGGCGTCATAGACCTCCGCCGGCCACAGCGATTGCAGCCAGTTTAACACGTCCTCGACGTCGCGTTCGCTGAGCCGGCCTTTCCAACCCGGCATGATGTCCACGTTGTCGCTCTTGCGGCGCACGCCATTCTGGATGGTGGCGGCGAGCATGGCGCGGCTGCGCTTCCAGTCGTTGCCGGTGCCGTTCAGCGGCGGCGCAGCCGCGAAGCTGCCGTCGGTCGGCGTCTGCCAGTCGGGGTGGCCCTGGGCCTGCGGGCCATGACAGACCACACAGTGCTCCGCGTACAGGCGCGCGCCGCGCGTGATACTGGCCGGGTCGAACTGGCGCATCGCAATACCCGGAGCCGGGGAGACAGCCTGATCCCCTTCCTTGCTGCATGCCGCGAGCAGCAACAGGACTGTCGCAAACGGCCAAACTTTTTTCATTCGGAATTTACCTTCTGCCTGAGACTGCCGCGCGTAATGGTCTATCGGCGCCTGTCAGAAATCAACAGGCACAGGTTGACCGTCCGGACTGTGGGTTTTTTATCGGCAGCCGGGCGGCGACAACTTTGGACTCTTATTTCCGGTCCGCGCGCGAACGTCGGTCGATGTCCGCCCAAGCAGCGTAAATCGGGTCCGGCCAAGTGGACTGGAACCAGGCGATGACTGCTTCCGTGTCGGCCTCCGTGAGTTTGCCCTTCCATGCCGGCATGCTGCCGCCCAGCTTGAGCGTGCCTTCCTGGATGGTCTGCTTGAGCTGTTCGTAGGGGTGATGCCAGGCATGCGCGCTGCCATCGAGCGGCGGGGCAGGATATTTTCCATCCGCCCCCGGCCGCTCCCAGCCGAATGCGCCCTGCGCGCGGTCGCCGTGACAGGCGGCGCAATGCTGTGTGAACAACGCCTGTCCCCGGGCCAGCAACGCCGGATCGACCGACGGACGCGCTGGGGTGGCGGGCGCCGGCGGCGTGGACGGCTGGCAGGCGACTAACACGAGGCCACCTGCCAGCAACAGAGGAATGAGATGAATAGCCATCTTGAACTCAACCTCCATTGATGTCTTGTCTTCGGATGATTTCACGCTGGCCGTCCTGCACGGCTGCTCAGTGATGATGCATCACACCAGCGCGTGCCTTGTCGTCCATGAACTTCCAGCTTTTGTAAGTCTCTTCCGGCCACAGCGACTGCACATAGGCAAGTGCTGCCTCGATGTCCTCGTCCTTGAGCACGCCTGCCCAGGCCGGCATGCCGCCGCCATTCTTGATCGTGCCTTGCTTGATGGTCATGACCAGCATGCTCATCGGATGGTGCCAGGCATGGCCCTGGGCGTCGAGTGGCGGCGGCGGGAACTTGCCGTCCGGCCCCTTCTTCGCCCAGTTCGACGCGCCCTGCGCCTTGTCGCCGTGGCAGACGGCGCAGTTGGTCTTGTAGATTTCGGCGCCGCGCGCCACTTTCGTGGCGTCGAGCCCGTGCGGGACGACGACCACCTCTGCGGCGGCAGCAGTCGTCGCGGGCGCGACCTGCGCCTGCTCCTGCTGGCAACCGGCCAGCAGGAACGGCACCAGGAGGACGTACTTGAACTTGTTCATGGGCATGCTCCGTGTTGTCTTGTGAAAGGAAACCTGTCAGTACCAGAAACGCAGTCCCGCGACCCAGCGGGTTTGGCCGGTGTCTTCGCCGGCAATCTCGGCGTAATCGGCCGTGGCACCGAACTTCGCCGCGTACTCGACGCCGATATAAGGCGCGAATTCGCGCTTGATCTCGTAACGCAGGCGCAGCCCGGCCACGGCGTCGGACAGGCCCGATCCAAGGGCACGCTCGGCATCACGCTTGCCATAAAGATTCACCTCGACTCGCGGTTGCAGTACCAGCCGCTGCGTCAGCAACAGCTAGTACTCCGCGGACAGACGCAGCGCGCTGCGTCCGTTCTCACCGACGTACGCCGTGGCATCCACCTCGAACCAGTACGGCGCCAGCCCCTGAATACCGAACGCCAGCCAGCCCCGCCCCGGCTCCTCGCCACTGTCGTAGCGTACACCCAGCTGCCTATCCCAGTACGTGGCCACGGCATGACTCCACAGGAGTTCGGTGCGCGCGTCCTCCAGCCGGCCGTCGGCGAATTCGCCCTCGGCCTTGAACACCGCGCGATCGTAGTCGCGGCCATAGCGGGCCTCCAGCTCGTAGGCACCGTGCGTTGCATCCGGGGTGCGCACCGCCTCCAGGCGATCGACGAGCAGCGAACCAAAGCTGTTTTGATCAGCGTGCATCGCGTGCTGGTGCGGAACGAAGGTCAGGCCGTAGGAGTAGGCGTGCGGATCGCGCGCGTCCGGCGGGGCCTTGCCGCCCTGCATGTTGCCGTGATCCATGACATTCCCCGCGCTGGCGCTGGTTGCCGCAGGCGCACTGCCGTGGTCCATTTTGGCCGCTCCCGGAATCCTGCCTTCCGCGGCACTTGTACTTCCTTGTACATCGCTGTGATCCATCTGGCTGTGATCCACTGCCGGCACCACCGGTGCCTCCTGTGCCCAGGCGGGCGACAACCCGACGGTCAGCAAGACGGCAAGGATTCGCTTCACGCACTGATTCTGCATCGTGCTGCTCTCCAACATTTGCTCGCGCCTCATGACACCACCACCTGACGGAACATGCCCGTGTCCATGTGGATCAACAGATGGCAGTGCCAGACCCAATGCCCGGGCGCGTCGGCGGTGACCAGAAAACTGATGCGCTGCGCCGGTTGCACGTTGATGGTGTGCTTGCGCGCCAGGAACTCGCCATCCGCGTTTTCCAGGTCGCTCCACATGCCATGCAGATGGATCGGGTGGGTCATCATGGTGTCGTTGTGCAGAATCACGCGCAGGCGTTCGCCGTGACGGAAATGAATCGGCGTGGACTTGCCGAACTCGACTCCGTCGAAGGACCACACGTAGCGTTCCATGTTGCCGGTGAGGTGCAGCTCGATCTCGCGCCCCGGAATGCGCTTGTCCACCGAACCACCGACCGTGCGCAGGTCGGCATAGGTGAGCACGCGCCGGCCGTTGTCGCGCAGCCCCACGCCCGGATCGTCGAGATTGGTGCGCGGCGTGTCGACGCGCATGTCGGTGCTCGGGCCGTACTCGGTGCGCGCATGCCGTACCGTGGTGGAGGGTTTGGCGAGCGAGGACGCGGCGGCGGCCATGCCGGCATGAGCGGAGTGATCGACCGCAGCCGGCGCTCCGCCGTGCATGCTGTGATCCACAGCGGCGGCAGCGCCATGCGCACTGTGGTCCATCGCGCCCATCATATCGCCCATGGTCAGCGGTTCGGATTTGTCCACCGCCGGCACCGGCGCGTTCAAGCCGGCGCGTGTCGCGAGCGTGCCGCGCACGAAGCCAGTGCGATCCATGGACTGCGCGAAAATCGTGTAGGCCTCGTCCTTGGGCGTGACGATCACGTCGTAGGTCTCGGCCACGCCCAGGCGGATCTCGTCCACCTCCACCGGCTCGACGTTCTGGCCGTCGGCCTGCACCACGGTCATCTTAAGACCCGGAATGCGCACGTCGAAGAACGTCATGGCGCCGGAGTTGATAATCCGCAGCCGCACCTTCTCGCCCGGGCGGAACAGCCCGGTCCAGTTGCCGGCCGGCGTGACGCCGTTCATGAGGAAGGTATAGGTGTACGCGGAGACGTCGGCCATGTCGGTCGGGTTCATGCGCATCTGGTTCCACATCTCGCGCTTGGCGAGCGCCGCCGACAGACCCATGCTGCCCACATCGCGGAAGAAATCCGCGACCGTCGGCTGATTGTAGTTGTAGTAATCGCTCTGCATCTTGAGCTTGCTCAGGATCCGGTGCGGGTCTTCGTCGGTCCAGTCGGAGAGCTGCACGACATAGTCGCGGTCGGCGCGGATGGCATCGGCGCGTACCGGGTCGATGACGATAGACCCGTACAGACCGGTCTGTTCCTGCATGCCGGAGTGCGAGTGGTACCAGTAGGTGCCGGACTGCACGACCTTGAACTGGTAGGTGAAGGTTGTGCCAGGCGCGATACCGGGGAAACTGACGCCCGGCACGCCGTCCATCTGGTACGGCAGGATGATGCCGTGCCAGTGGATAGAGGTATCCACGGTGAGCCGGTTGGTGACGCGGATGGTAACGGTATCGCCTTCGCGCATCCGCAGCGTCGGCCCCGGCAGCGACCCATTAATCGTGGTCGCCATGCGCGGCGTGCCGGTGTAGTTCACCCGGGTCTCGGCGATGGTGAGATCGAATTCGGTGCCGGTGAGCAGCGGGGGCGTGCCGATTGCGGTGGCCGGAATGTCGCGGGCCGCCGTAGCGTTGAGCCAGGGCGCTGCACCCAGCACTAGGCCACCCGCGGCCAGGCCCTGAAGAAACCGCCGGCGCGGCAATATCGGCAAGTCATGGGGAGATTGGGATATACGCTTCATCTTTCGGTTTGTCCTGTTCAGGTAGAGGCAGGGCCGCACTTCATCGGCTCGGCGTCGAAAATGGATACACCATGGCGACCATGGCAGTCGGCGGAAAAGCTGCTCCTGCGTTTCCCGCACTTCCGCCATCCATGGCGGTCGGCGGAAAAGCTGCTCCTGCGTTTCCCGCACTTCCGCCATCCATGGCGGTCGCGGCTTTCAGAAAATCACGGCGTGTGGGCATACGACTCTCCCGTGTGGATTGCATGCGGCCAATCGCGTCACCGCGCCAAGGCACGACAACACACCGCGGAAACCGCGGTCAGATCAGAGGGAGAAGAGGCGCGGCGGTCGCTCGCGCAGGGAGATCAGAGTGGAGAACGATAGGCGATGCACCGACGGCGTCAACACCGGCCGGATGACATCGGTAAAGAGCGAAAGTGGCGGCACACCCGTAAAACACTGGGCACAGTTTGCGCAACATGTGCCATTGCAGGAATCATGCTGTGTGCAGGAGTTGTTGTGCTGGTTGTGGTTAAGCGCCGCGGCAGAATCATCAAGCTGGGCCGCATGGCCGGCATGCATGTCCGCAGCTTCCGGCGCCGATGCGGTCGCCATCGCCAACGCCTGCACCACCGGTGCACCGGCAAGGGTCAGCGTCAGGATCAGGGAAAGCGCGATGCGTGGCAGGGACATGCGTGCAACTTTAACATTGGGTTACGCGGCCGGCAAACTGTGCTCTTCTCGTGACCCTTCCCGCTTACAATAGTTCCTTTATTTTCCAGGCCTGCTATTCATCATGGTTATTTACGTGCAGGTTTGCTTTCACTAAACCCAGCGCCTGACCCGGCTACGGTAGGCGCGATACACCTCCCCGAACCGGCCCTCCAGCAGCTGCTCCTCGCGCACGATGTACCAGCGCGTCATGATCGCGACGAACGCCGGCGCCAGCAGCAGGGCCAGCACATTGCCCAGCCACAGGCCAACGCCGATCAGTGCCAGCAACATGCCCAGATACATCGGGTTGCGGCTGAATCGATAAAACCCGTCCTGCACCACGACCGCCGGTTCGCCAAAGGGGTTAATCGTCGTTGCACGGCGTCTGAAGAGCCCGGCAGAAATCAAGACGATCAAAACACCGAGCGCAACCGGGGCAGCACCCAGATAGGAGATGGGCGGATGCAAAACCCGGAACAACGGCAGCACCCGGTCCAGAGCCAGCATCGAAATCGCCAGAACCAAAACCAGCAGAAGCGGTGGAAGCCGGGGTATTTTCATTTGTCGGCGGTTGGATGAGTCTCGTCAGATTGACGCCTATACGGTTCTCGTCGAACACCCCTGTGCGCAAGGGATGCCGCGTCCGGTGGACTGCGCTACTACGCCTGCATGCCGATGAGATCCCGCGCGTGCACTACCCGATTTCGCCCCTGCTGCTTCGCACCATAGAGAGCCTTATCCGCCTGCTGAACCAGAAACATCTCGGTCTGCTCCTTGTCAGGAATTGTAGATGCTGCGCCGGCACTAATAGTTATCCGTTTTGTACCACAATATTGGATATCAAGATCGTAGATCGCTTTTCTGATGTCCTCTGCTATTTTCAGGGATTCGACGCGGTCGGTATCTCCAAGGATCAAAGCAAACTCCTCACCGCCATAGCGAGCTGCGAGATCGCTCGACCGGCAGGCAAATGCCTGCAGGGCATGGCTCACCTTGGCAAGGCATTGGTCCCCGGCGAGGTGTCCGAGTTCGTCGTTGTAGTTTTTGAAGTAATCGATGTCGAGCAAAATAATACTGATCGGAGATCGGTTGCGGATGCTCCGCCGCCACTCATTGTCCAGAAACTGGTCGAAATGCCGGCGATTGGATAGCCCGGTGAGTTGATCATGCAGGGACAGGTATTCGACCCGCTCCTCGGCCAGTCTGCGCTGCGTGATATTGTGGTGGGAGACTACACACAGACCGCTTGAGTCTTCTTGCAGGGCAGTGACGCGCATCATAAACCAGCGCTTCTCTTCGGGGCTGTGGCAGGGATATTCAATGTAGAATGAAACGCGTTGACCGCTCAATACATCCTGGATGCCTTGCGCAGTCTCACCGGCAAGGTGATCGCCACTACCGTCGGAAGCATGGCAGACCTTCAGATAGTTACAGCCTACCCCACCGAACTCAGAAGACAGTCCGTTTTCGATCCCGAATTTCGTCCAGGCACGATTGACGTAAATTATGGTGCCTTCTCGATCGATCACAGCGATATGCTCTTCCAGCGAATCGATCACCAGTGCCTGCAGAGTAGACCGGTCAAGCATGGCGTGACTCCTGACTGAGTCTGGGAAGGGGCGTCATCCACTGACGTTACTTAAAGCCCGATGAACCAGTAAAACCGCATGGAGAGTCAACGCAGGGGGCAGGTAGCCGGGAATAACCCGCCCCCGTTTAGGGAAAGCACGCTTGCACAAAAATAGCCATTTTAGGGAAAGCACGCTTGCACAAAAATAGCCATTTTAGGGAAAGCACGCTTGCACAAAAATAGCCATTTTAGTCGTCTTTGTGGTCGGAGCCGGCAGCGCGTGGTAAGCCCAGAGGCGGCTGTTGCTCCTGTTTCTGCTCTTCCTTGATGCGCGAATAGATCTCTTCGCGATGCACCGCGACGTTCTTCGGGGCATTAATCCCGATACGCACCTGGTTTCCCTTTACACCGAGGATCGTGATGTCGACGTTGTCACCGATCTTCAGCACTTCACCTACCCGGCGGGTTAGTATCAGCATCACGTAGGTTCCTTGTGGAGTGTGGCCGGCAATCTGTCGTCGGCACTGGGGCCGTCAGGATGAGCCCCGGGTCAGGGGTCGAATCGCCCAAGCCTGATCGGGCCGAAAAGCGGTCGGTTGCGGGCAACAAGTCCGTATCGACAATTTCAAGTATAGTATACGGCCAATCAGGGCCGCCATAGTGCCCGTCCCGGACACTGCCGAGGAAGGTGCTGCATGATCAGTGCGCCAAGTGCATTGCTACGCAACATCTGGGGCCGGATCGCCTTACGGCGCGCCGATATCCTGGGTCGTGAACAAGGGCAGGCGCTGGTGCGTGTCGCGCTCACCACCACGGTACTCGGCTACCTCGTGGTGCACCGGTCGCCGCTGGATTTCGGCCAGGGGGTACCGGATTGGCTGGTCTTCCTCATGGTCTTTCTCCTGTTTTCGGTAGCGGTGGCCACGGCCGCCCTGCGCGACCAACAATCGCATGTCTATCGCCGGGTCGCGGCCAACGTCGCGGACATCATCGCGGTCACTTACCTCATGGCGAACACCGGCGAGTCGGGTGCGCCCTTGTTCGTGATCTACCTGTGGGTGACCCTCGGCAACGGTTTCCGTTTCGGGCTTGCGGCCATGGGGATCAGCACCGTGCTGAGCGTGGCTGGCTTCGCCGTCGTCATGCTGACCGTCGATCTCTGGCGTCAACACGCGATGCTGTCCGCCGGCGTTATGCTGGCACTGGTGGTGCTCCCTGCCTATGCCGCGCATCTCATCCGTCAGCTGCATCGGGCGCGCGAACGCGCGGAGGAAGCCAGCGCTGCCAAGAGCCAGTTCCTGGCGCGCATGAGCCATGAGCTGCGCACCCCGCTGAACGGCATTCTCGGCACCGCCGATCTGTTGCGCAACAACCGCCGGCTCACGACCGCGGACCACGAATTGCTGGGCGTGATTCAAGAATCGGTCAGCGTCTCACTGCGTCAGATCGACAGCGTGCTGGACTTTGCCCGGATCGAGGCCGGAAAGTTGGTCCTGGAGCAGACTGAATTCGATCTGCACCAAATGCTGCACGCGACGGTGCTCATGGTCAGTCCCGCGGCGCGCGAAAAAAACCTGCGTCTGCTGGTGCGAATCTCGCCACAGGCACCGTTCCGGCTGATCGGCGACTCCCATCATTTGCGCGAGATTCTGCTCAACCTCTTGTCGAACGCCATCAAATTCACACACAGCGGTTATGTGGCCATACAGGTGGAACCGATCACGGTGACCGACGACATGGCACGATTACGGTTCGAGATCCGCGACACCGGCATCGGAATTGCCACCGAAGCGCTGGGGCATATCTGGGAGAGCTTCGCCCAGGAAGACACCAGCACGAATCGTCGCTACGGCGGCACTGGATTGGGGACGACGATCGCCAAGCAGCTGGTTGAGCTCATGAACGGTAAAATAGCGGTCTCCAGTATCAAGGGACGCGGCGCGGTCTTCTGGTGTGATTTGCCTTTCCAGCTCCCGTCCGGTCGCGGCCAGGCCGAGGTGGCGGTCCCGGGTGCCCGGGTCCTGGTGCTCACGACAAATGGCGAAACGGTACAACGCCTGCAACAAAGCATCGCAAACATCCACGGGACGATGCTGGCCACTGCGACCGTGGTGGAGGCTATCGCGGCGCTCGGTCGTGGCATCCGGCTGGGCAATCCCTGGCACCTGGTGCTGGTGGACGAAAGGCTGGCCATCACGCCCGGTGACCGGCGACCGCCAGGGATGGCGGGAGTGCGGGAAACGCAGGAGCAGCTTTCCCGCCGACCGCCAGGGATGGCGGGAGTGCGGGAAACGCAGGAGCAGTTTTTCCGCCATCGCGCGGATGAGCTTGCCGCGAAAGCCCTGATCGCGCAGACACCGTTATATCTCATTACCGATAGCGCGCGTGAAGTCGAGCAGCTGTGCGAGTGGGGTTATGCCGGGGTGTTACCACGTCTGCCGACGACCGAGACACTGGGCAACGCCATCCATGCCTCGCCGCACTACGATACCCAGACGGACAGCGCATCCAGTGTGATGCGCGTCGAGCCCTGGGCCTGGGGGCGCGAGACGAAGACAGCGGCGCGTATTCTGGTTGCCGATGACAACCGCATTAACCGCCTGATCTTGGAACAAATACTTGAATCGGCTGGCTACGAAACCGATGTCGTGAGCGATGGCGAGAGCGCACTCCAGCGCCTCGCCGCCGGCCGCTATCAGGCGGCGGTGCTTGATCTGCACATGCCCGGGCTGGATGGCGTCGACCTGCTGCGCCGCTACCGGCTATTGAAGGCCGGTGTCCCGATACCCATCGTCATGCTCACCGCGGACGTGACCTTCGACGCCAAGAGCGATTGCGCGGAGGCCGGGGCGGACGCGTTTCTCACCAAACCGGTGACGGCCGAGACACTGCTGTCCACGCTCGAGCGCCTGATTCACGAGCGCCAGGTGCGACACCTGCCAACGCAGGCAACCGATGCCGACGGCACACTGGCCGAGTTTGAGACACCGGCGCTCGATGTCTCGGTGCTTGCCGAGCTCGACCGCCTGTGCCGCGATCCGTCCAGGCTGCTGGCGGTGATCGAAACCTTCGAGACCGAAGGCGAGGCAATGCTGGCGCGCATTGCCGAAACGGTCGCCGCGCGCAATCACCCGGCGTTCACGGAATGGGTGCACGCCTTGAAAGGCAATGCGATGAATGTCGGCGCCCTGCGACTCGCGGCCGCCTGTCAGCGTGCCGAGGCCGCCGGGGTGCTCGACTTCCGCCAGCAGGGCGTTGAGCGGGTGCGTGAGATCGGCGAACAACTGGTCGCGGCGCGCCAGGCACTACGCGCGCTTTGCCCAGTCGTCACCCATCCCGGACACACCGGTCCGGTCTAGCCGGCCACTACGCAACACCCGCATACACCAACCGTTCACCTTGAGCGGCGGGTGCTACACCGTCACTCTCGGTACGTCTTGCCAGACGTCGTTGTGCGGCCACGAGTTTCTCCATGGTGCGCAAATCACGTTCGGTCAGACGCATTGCCGCGTCCACCCAGATCGTGACCACGTCCTCCAGCTCCTGGAAAACAAGCGGGGCAAGGCGCTGGCGAACCTGCTGTATGGCCAGCAGGCCATTGCGCGAACGGCCGTGCTTGCGAATAAAGGTGTTGACCGCGTGCACTCCCTGTCCGTCCTCCGCCAACACATCCACGATGCCCTGCTCGTAGAGATCGGCGGCACGGTATTGCCGGCCGCTGGCTAGGAAACGCCCGGCACGGGCCATGTCGAGGCGGCGCGCGAGCAGGCTGTAGGCGCCCATTCCCGGAAACAGATTGAACAGGATCTCGGGCAGACCGAGGCTCGCGCTCCGTTCCGCGACCAGAACATTGGTCGAGAGCGCCGCCTCAAAGCCACCGCCGAGGGCGCTTCCCTGCACCAGCGAGATAGTCGTAAGTTGCGGGTTACCGACACTGGTGTGGTTGTTGAAAACACACTCGACGCACAGGCGGCCATATGCCAGCAGGTGGTCACGATCGCGATTGCGGATCAGTTCGGCAAACAGCTCAAGATCTCCGCCGAGCGAGAAGACCCCCGGGGTCGCCGAAGCGAGTATCAGATAGCGGATCTCGGGCCTGTTCTCCCCATGCGTGGACAAATGCAACTTCACGCGTTCCTGGACATCCAGAATCTCGCCCAGCACAACCCGCGAGAAAACCGGGCGTGGCTCAGGATTGAGGTAATGCCACAGGGCGTGGCGTTCGCTGTCCAGGTGGGCAAAGCTGTGTCGGTAGACCGGAAGGGTGAAGGATTCCGTCTTGGCTGTCTGAGTCATCGTGATCTCTCCTTGAAGTAGAACAGGGAAGCCATCCTGGGCCGTACGACTTCTTCTCGACAAGCAGACCAGCCGGAGCAGCCGGAATGGCGACTACAGGGTTGCATCTATTAACGTAGCAGACAATTTGTTTTTCAGTTCCGTGATCCGGCACCCTACGAAACGAATGCCTTTCAGCTGGCAATTGAACACGACAGAGCGGAACAGTTCTTGCGACGGTACTTTGGCCTTGAAAGTGCATGGTAGTAAAGCGATGCCGAAAAGCCGGTCGGTCACCCTGGCTGATGGACCGCACTCTCAATGGCTCCTGGGACTAGCAGCGGGCGAGGAGGAGGATTAATTCATCCGCAAAGGTGAAATTGGCAACCACCCCGCAAACAACTTTAGAGGGATTCCGCGCGGTGTATATCAAACGCTTGCATGCGTTCGGCGAGCTTTGGCCAGTCATACTCTTGCAACACCTTGACCAGCCGATGCACCTCGCCGCTCTGGATTATGCGTTTGCGCTCGCCGCTGTTTTTGACGCCGTAGAATGGCAGCAGCACGTCGAAGGCTTGGTCGGCGTAGTTGCGGATCGGGGTGAGCACGTCCTGGCGGCGTGTGTAGTAGGCATCCTCGCCTTCCGTGCACACCTTGTCGAAGACATTGAACTGGCGGCAAGCCATCGGGCGCAACGGGTGCACGGCGCAGGCGTTCTCCACCAGCAGTGGGCAGGGCTCGCCCTTTTTGTGGTCGTGCAATTGTTGTCTGAGTTGCTCGCGCACCGGGCCGGTGATTTTTTCGACCACATACCAAGTGATGCCGATGAGTTCGAGCGGATAGACGGGAATGGTGGTGTGGCTGCGGCAACAGGCGGCGCAACCCTTGTGACAAGCGAGTGTGCGGCCCTGTTTCTCGTCGCGGCGGATCGCCTCGTTCACTCCGGCGTCGACGATAGCGTAGGCTTCGAGCAGCAGCGGCAACCATGCCTGGCGGGATTCATCGTCCGGGAACGCGAGACGTGATGCCTTGGCAGCGCGGATCAGCTTGGTATCTCGTTCCGACATCCAGTCTCCGGTGCTGCCGGCGGTCGATCGGCGGGTTACGGCGCTGGGCGCCTTCGAAAATGCTAAACAAATACACCTATCCCAATTTCGTCATTCCGGCGAAAGCCGGAATCCAGTGGTTTCAAAGAGTTTCCTGGATGCCGGCTTTCGCCGGCATGACGAAAAAAGAACTTCAAGAGGTAAGGCGCGTGACGGCCTCGCGGTATTTCTCCGCGGTCCTGGCGATCACTTCCGGCGGCAGCTTCGGGGCCGGGGCCTTTTTGTTCCAACCGCTCGCCTCCAGCCAGTCGCGCACATACTGCTTGTCGAAGCTCGGCGGGTTGGCGCCCGGCTTGTACTGGTCGGCCGGCCAGAAGCGCGACGAGTCGGGGGTGAGCACTTCGTCAATGAGCGTGAGCGTGCTCTGCTCGTCCAGGCCGAACTCGAACTTGGTGTCGGCGATGATAATGCCCTTGGTAAGGGCGTACTCGGCGCAGTCTTTATATATGGCGATCGTGGCCTGCTTGACCTTCTCGGCCAGATCGCGGCCCAGCAGCTCGGCGGCTTTCTCGAAGCTGATGTTCTCGTCGTGCTGGCCGACCGCCGCCTTGGTGGAGGGCGTGAAAATCGGCTCGGGCAGTTTGTCGGCCTCCTTCAGGCTGGCCGGCAGCTGGATGCCGCACACCGTGCCGGTCTTCTGGTACTCCTTCCAGCCGCTGCCGACCAGGTAGCCACGCACGATCGCTTCGATCGGCAGGGCCTTGAGCTTGCGCACCACCACCGCCTGTTTTTCCACCTGCGCGCGTTCGGCCGGGTCCTTGAGAACCTCGGCGAGCGGGATGTCGGCGACCTGGTTGGGGATCAGCTTGCGCGTGCGCGCAAACCAGAAATTCGACATGGCGGTGAGCATCGCGCCCTTGCCGGGAATCGGATCGCCCAACACCACGTCGAAGGCCGAGAGCCGGTCGGTGGTGACGATCAGCATGTGCCGGTCGTCGATGTCGTAAATATCGCGCACCTTGCCGCGGTGCCGGAGCTTGAGCGATTTCAGGTTCGATTCGAAGAGCGCTGCGGTCATGGCGTGCAGTGGGTCGGAAAGCGAGCCGCCATCCTAAAGGAGCGCCCGGATGAAACGCAAATCCGGCAGGCGGACCGCTTTGTCTGCGTGCGCCTCACCGGGCTACCGGTTGGCGCGCGGCCGGACGCTGCGTGCCAGAACCACCAACAGCGTAACCACGGTCAACGGCAACACGAACTCGAGCATAACCGCGCTATAAGCCGGCAGGGCGTCGTGACCGGTGGCATCGAACACCAGATAGGTCGTGTACGCCAGGTAATAGCCGAAGAACAACGCGCCTTCCCAGCGGGCGATCCGGTGTCCGGCGAAGAATACCGGCAGGCAGGCGGCCGCCGCCGCCAGCATCACCGGCAAGTCGAAGCGCAGCAGCGCCGGCGCAACGCTCAGGCCGTCCGGCACCAGGAGCGCGGTGAGGCCGGCGATGCCAAGCACGTTGGCGATGTTGCTGCCGATCACGTTGCCGACGGCGATGTCGCGCTCGCCGCGCAGTGCCGCGATGATCGAGGTCACGACCTCCGGTAGCGAGGTGCCGGCCGCGACAATCGTAAGGCCGATCACGGCCTCGCTCACGCCCGCCGCCTGCGCGATCGTAACCGCCGCGCTTACCAGCCAACGCGCGCCGAGCAGCAGCAGCGCGAGCCCGGCCACGATCAAACCAATCTGTACTGCCAGCCTGCCGCGCGGACGCTGGCCGTACTCCCGGTCGTACTCGGCCCGGACCGACGCCGTCTCGCCCTGGCTCTCGCGGACCACGAACACGCTGTAGCCCAACAAGCCGGCAAACAGTAGCGCGCCGTCGATCCGGCTGACGCGCCCATCCAGTGCGAACACCAGCAGCAACAACGACACCCCAACCATCAGCGGCGCGTCGCGTCGCACCAGCTGCTGGGCCACGGTCAGCGGTGTGATCAGGGCAGAGAGCCCGAGAATGAACAGCACGTTGAAGATATTGCTGCCGATGACGTTGCCGACGGCGAGGTCCGCACTACCGGCGAGACCCGACTGCACGCTCACCGCCAGTTCCGGCGCGCTGGTGCCGTAGGCAACAACCGTGAGACCGATCACCAGTGGCGAAATGCCGAGCTGCACTGCCAGTCGCGAAGCTCCGCGCACCAGAAGTTCGCCGCCACCAATCAGCAACACCAGCCCCGCGATAAACGCCACCACCGTCATCCAATCCATGTCTGTGCTCCAGCCCCGGACCCGTTGACGCAGATCGGGTACTCAGTCGTCGGCGTATGGCAGCCGCGTGTGCCCATAACGGATCGCAACCACTGCTAGCGCCAGGATCAGAATTGCCGCGGCGAAGGCCAGAATCGTCCAGCCGTCGAGCTGCTTCATGCCAATGATGATGTAGCGCGCGATGGCCACCATGGCGATGTAGATCGGGTAGCGCAGCGGCAACTTGCCGCTCTTGAAGTACAGCCCGACCATGGTGAGGATTTCAAGATAGATGAACAACAGCAGAATATCCTGCAACAATACCTGCCGGGCGGCCAGCATTTGCCAGATCTCCTGGCCGATGGCCACCATAGTCGCGATCGAAATCACCAGCAGACCGACCCACTCCACAATGTCGAGGGCGCGCAGAACTTGCGGGTTGGGTTTTTTGGACACAGTTGGCATAGGGTTCCTCCGGCTACCAAGATAAGTGCTGTCCGAATCCGACTCAAGCGGCGCAGGCTGGAACCTGCAGTTATTTCACATTGTGAATGTCACGCACCGGCGGTGAGCGTTTTGTGCGCCCAA
>Ga0209706_10000500_pt1 | contig 22719 bp, 21 predicted proteins | sample PPLLaktember2015_6_FD_187263 | JGI IMG/M metagenome (GOLD analysis project Ga0209706, IMG submission 187263) | Freshwater sediment microbial communities from Prairie Pothole Lake near Jamestown, North Dakota, USA - PPLs Lake P8 Core (1) Depth... | ecosystem: Environmental > Aquatic > Freshwater...
CTGTATGAAGACGGCAAGATCTCTAACTCCACCCTGGCTCAGAAGATCAAGCTCTCTCCGCCGGCGACCCTCGAACGGGTCCGGAAGCTCCGGACGAACGGCATCATCCAGGGACAGAGGGCGATCCTCGACAAGAAGAAGCTCGGCCGGGGCCTGACCTGCTTTCTCGCCCTGCAGATCAAGCACCTTCATCGCCAGGAGGCCTACCAGCGCATCGAGGAGCACCTCAAGCAGCTCGAGGAGATCGAGGAGATCTATTTCCTCACCGGCCGGATCGACTACCTCATCAAGGTGAACGTCCGGGACATCGACGAGTACCGAGAGTTCTTCAGCGCCAAGCTCTCGAGGGTCCAGATGATCGAGCGGGCCGAGACCTTCGTCGTGGTGTCCTCCGCCGTCAATCCGCGGTACAACCCGATCAACGTCGATCCGAAGGACCAGGATCTCGAATGAGAGATACGCCTGCCGGGAGTCTTGACAAATCCTCTCCGAAGGTTTTACCCTTAAACCCATCGAGGAGAGATCGTCTCGCTCGTCACCAGGTCCGGCGCGGCCCTTGTCCGGCCTCCCCGCTGACCCACCACTCGCAGAGGAGGACGATGACGCAAAACCCCCACAGCGGACTTTCTTGGACGTGCGGTGGATCCCCGGGGATCCGCCGCGGGCAGAGGAACGACAGCAGCTTCGGAGGAGGAATCGAATCGAATGAATAAAAGGTCACTGGTCCTTCTTCTCATCGTGGGCCTGGCGACGGCCGGCCTGGCTTTCGCCCAGCTCCTGGCGACGGCCGGCCTGGCTTTCGCCCAGCTCACCCCGACAGCCCGCATCAACGGCCGCGTCGTCGACGCCCAGGGCAACCCCCTGCCCGGCGTCACCGTGGATGCGATGAGCCCCCGGCTGATCGGAAAATCCGGCGCGGTCACGGACGCCAACGGCGTCTACCGCCTGATGGCCCTGCCCTCGGGGACCTATGAGATCACGTTCACTCTCCAGGGCTTCAAGACCCTTGTCCGCAAGGGCATCACCCTGGAGCTGTCCCAGACCCTGGCCCTCAACGTGGCCCTCGAAGAGGCCACCATCGAAGAACAGATCACCGTCGTCGGCCAGAGCCCGCTCATCGACGTTAAGAGCACGGTCAAGGGCCAGGTCATGACCAAGGAAGTCTACCTGGCGCTTCCCCGGGGCCGGTCCTTCGATTCGCTCATCAGCACCATCCCCGGCGTCCAGAGCGAGTCCATCACCGCCGGCATCTCGGTCGACGGCGCGTCCGGCGCCGAGAACATGTGGTACGCGGACGGCGCCGACATCGGCGACTTCCACTACGGCGACCGCGGCCAGAACGTCGTCCTCGAGCTCCTGGACGAGGTCAAGGTCACGGCCTCGGGCTACAACGCCGAGTTCGGCGGATCGATGGGCGGCGTCATCAACATCATCACCCGGTCCGGCAGCAACGAGTTCCACGGCGACATCATGGCCTTCTACGAGAACAATCGCCAGTACATGCAGGGGAGCTCCCGGACCTACCTCCGGCGCGATCCCTACGCCTCCGGGTACGTCTACCAATACGTCAACAACGACGAGCTGTATTTCGACGGAGGCAAGGCCCGGGACCGCTACAACCGCATCGAGGGCGTCTTCAGCCTCGGCGGCTACATCATCAAGGACAAGCTGTGGTTCTTCGGCTCGGTCAACCCGAGCTACAACCAGACGGTCGGATCGCGGACCTTCACCATCGCCGACGGCGCCCCGGTGGGGCCTTACGCCGACTTCAAGAACAAGAACGTGGCCCTGGGCGGCTCCATCCGCCTCACGGCCGCGCCCGTCGCCGGCCTCCGGCTGTCGGCCAGCTTCATCAACAATTTCACCAATTACCGGGGGGCCCTGCCGTCCCTCATCGGCAACAGCGCCGCGACCTACGAGTGGGAGCGCGAGGGATATGACTATCCGAACATGAGCGCGTCGCTGACCGCCGACTATTCCGTCGGCAACAACGTGCTCATCAGCTACCGCGGCGGCTGGCACGAGCAGAACCAGACCAACCAGCAGATCGCCCCTCCCGACTCCTCGACCTATCAGTTCAACACCACGAACTCGATCTACGCCACGGATGCCTTCTATGTCGAGAACCCGGACCTCATCCAGACCCAGGGCTGGACCAACAGCTCGCTCTACACGGAGACCCTGAGGTACCTGCGCGGCAAGCTCGGCAACAACGTCGACGGAACGTTCTACCTCAACGCCGGCGGCGAGCACGCCGTCAAGGTCGGCGTCGGCTACAACTATATCTATGAAGACCGGTACACCGGCGCGCCGCATCCCCGGGTCTACCTGTACTGGGGCCAGACGACCAACGACCTCGACTTCAACATCGGCCCCGACGCCGACCCGGTCGCCAACCCCGGCGACCTTTACGGCGAGTACGGCTACTACATCGTCCGCAGCTCCTTCACCTCGCCCTACGGCAGCGTCTGGAAGATCAAGAGCAACAACCTGTCGATCTACGCCCAGGATTCCTGGACGATCGGCAGCCGGCTAACGCTGAACTACGGCCTCCGGGCCGAGAGCCAGTACATGCCGACCTTCACGGACAACCGGGACTATCCCGGCTGGACCGATAACCCCGTCAGCTTCGGGCTGGGCGACACGCTGGCCCCGCGGCTAGGCGCGGTCTACGACGTCTTCGGCGACTCCAGCCTGAAGGTCTTCGGCAGCTTCGGGATCTACTACGACGTCATGAAGCTCTACATGGGCCAGCTGACCTTCGGCGGCTCCAAGCGCGTCGAGGACTACTACGCTCTCAACAACCCGGATTGGACGGCCATCGCGCAAACCGGCGTCCTCGAGGACGCCAACGACCAGGCCGCCGGCGGCACCAATACCTACGCCGGCTCCATGGACTACCTGCCGCCGTCCCTGAACCGGGTCGATCCGGCCATGAAGCCGACCTCCCAAAGCGAGATCTCCTTCGGCGCCGAGAAGAAGCTCTTCGAGGACCTGTCCCTGTCCGTTCGCCTGGTCAAGAAGCACCTCATCCGGACGATCGAGGACGTCGGCGTCTACGTCCGTGAAGGCGACGTCGTCTACCAGGACTTCTGGGTCACCAACCCCGGCTTCGGCGTCTCCCGCTGGACCACCAACGGCGGCCAGTTCGACCCCTATTATTGGGAATGCCCCCGGGCGACCCGCGATTACCTCGGCCTCAACATCTCCTTCGAGAAGAGGTTCAGCCACAACTGGCAGGGCGGGTTCAACTACACCCTGAGCAAGGCCTACGGCAACTACTCCGGCCTGGCCTCATCCGACGAGGGCGGCCGCCTCGGCCCCAGCGTCGAACAGGATTTCGACCGCTGGTTCATGGGCTTCGACGGCCAGGGCAACATCCTCGACGGCGTCCTGCCTCAGGACCGCACCCATTACTTCAAGGCCTACGGCTCCTACGTCTTCCCCTTCGGGCTGACGGTCGGTGCGGTCGCCTACGGCCGCAGCGGCCTGCCCCAGTCCACCAAGGTCCTCTACAACTCCAAGTACTTCTACGTCAACGGGCGTAACGACCTGGGCCGGCTGCCCTTCACCGTCTGGGCCGATCTGTTCATGGAATACGCCGTCAAGCTCGGCGGAAAGACCCGGGCCGCGATCAACCTCCAGGTCAACAACATCACCAACGCCGACACCATCCAGAGCATGATCGCGACGCCCAACCGCAGCAGCTTCACCGGCTACCACGACCAGATCCTGGACGGGACGTTCGCGACCGACTACATGTCCATCATCGCGAGCCGGGGCATCGCCCACGCCGCCTACGGCGACTGGGAGACCCGCTTCGGCCCCTGGTCCGGCCGCCTCGGACTCAAGTTCTCGTTCTAAGAGGCCAGACCGGACGTTTCGAACCGTCAGGGCCCGCCCCTCGCAAGGGGGGCGGGCCCTTTTCTTGGTCTTGACTATTTCCCGGAATCCCTTAATCTGGAATATCCATGGCCCAGACGAACTGCGCGCGGCGTTTCACGGGGCGGGCGGTCCTCGCCCTGGGACTCCTGGCCGCGGGCCTCGCCGGCTGCAAGGGTGGCGGCCCGTTCCGGGCCGGCGCCGCGTCCGGGCACAACGTCCTCCTGATCACGCTCGACACGACCCGGGCCGACCGCCTCGGCAGCTACGGCTACGCGCAGGCCGCGACACCCCACCTCGACCGCCTGGCCCGCGAGGGCGTCCGCTTCGCCCGGGTCTACTGCCCGTCCCCGCTGACCCTGCCTTCGCACAGCTCGATCCTGACGGGCGTCCACCCGGCGACACACGGCGTCCGCAACAACGGCCACGACCTCTCGCCGAAGTGGCGGACGCTGGCCGAGATCCTGAAAGCCGGAGGATTCGCCACGGCGGCCTTTGTCTCGTCCTTCTCGGTCGACTCCCGGTTCGGCATCGGCCGGGGCTTCGACGTCTACGACGACACGTTCCAGCCCCAGGCGCCCCTGAAAGGTGCGAACGCCGAGCGCCGGGCCGAGGAGACGTTCGCCAAGTTCTCCCGCTGGCTCGACGGAAACGCCCAGAAACGGTTCTTCGCCTGGGTCCATTACTACGACCCGCACCTGCCCTACGACCCCCCTTCGCCCTACCGCGACGCCGCTTCCGGGCGCCCCTACGACGGCGAGATCGCCTACATGGACCACTACGTCGGCGCCGTCCTCGAAGCGCTCAAAGCCAAGGGCATCCTCGACCGGACCCTCATCGTCGTCGCCGGCGACCACGGCGAGGGGCTGGGGGACAAGGTCGAGACCGGTCACGGCATCTTCCTCTACGAAGAGACGCTCCGCGTGCCCCTCATCTTCCGCAGCCCCGGGTCCTTCCCGCGGCCGCTCGTCGTCGAGGGGCCGGTCCGGCTGGTGGATGTGGCCCCGACCGTCCTGGAGACGCTCGGCCTCGCGGCGGAGGGTGCGGCCATGGAAGGCCGGAGCCTCGTCCCTTGGGTCAAGGACGCGGCGAAGCCCGGGATCGACAGCCTCGTCGAGACCTTCTATCCCCGAGAGAACTTCGGCTGGTCGGAGCTCGTTGGGATCGTCTCCGGCCCCTGGAAATACATCCAGGCGCCCCGGCCCGAGCTCTATGACCTCGCGAACGACCCGGGGGAGAAGACGGACCTGGCGGGCTCGTCGCCGGCCCAGGCGGACGAGCTCCGGAAAAAGCTCGAGGACGAGCTCCTGAGCCTGAGCGCTCCGGCCGGCGCGACCGGAGGCCAGACCGTCCGGACCGATGACCGGGAAAGGCTCCGGTCCCTGGGTTACGTCAACTTCGCCCCGGCCAAACCGGGCACGGCCGCTCCGGACCCGAAGGACAAGATCGGCCTGCTCAAGCTCATCCAGGAGGCCCAAGCCTTCGAGTTCGAGGAAAGATTCGCCGAGGCCGAGCGGGTCTACGACCGGATCGCGGCCGAGATCCCGGATTCGCCGGAAAGCTACGTCAACCTGGCCATCGCCCAGGCGAGACAGAACCGGTTCGATCGGGCCGTGGAGACCCTCGGCCGGGGCATCGCCCGGATGCCTGATTCCGAGACCCTCCTCGTCCGGCTCGGCCACACCTACCTCGTCAGCGGCCAGCCGGTCAAGGCCCTGGAGATCATGGAGAAGGTCCTCGGCTACAATCCCCGGAGCGTCGACGCCCTGACCGTCGCCTCGGGCCTTCTCGACTCGTCCGGCCGGAAGGCCGAGGCCCGGACCTATCTCGAGCGGGCCCTCGAGGTCGAGCCGGAAAGCCGTCACCTGAGGACGAGCTACGCCGCGAACCTGGCCTCCTCGGGCGCCCTCAAGGAAGCGATCGTCGTTTATGAAAGGCTGATCGGGGATTTCCCCGAGGAACAGGCCTACTATCAGTTCGCCGGCATCGCCCACTCGTTCCTCGGCGAATACGATCAGGCGGTCTCGCTGCTGCGCCAGGCCCTGGCCATCCGGCCGACGCCGGTCGGCTTCTTCAATCTGGCCGTGGCCTACGAGAGGAGGGGCGACCTCAAGGAGGCGGCCGAGGCGCTGCGGATGTATCTCCGCAACTCCCAGGGCGAGAGCGAGGACAATATCCGCAAGGCCCGGGCCGAGCTCGAGAACCTCGAAAAGAGGATCGGCAAGAGCCCGTCCTGACGGACCTCAGGACGCGCCGATCCGCTTCAAGCCCGCGCGCAGCTCGGCCCCCAGCGCGATGATCTCGGCATAGTCCGCCGCTCCGCCGCCGCGGCCGTGACGCAACATGCTGAAACGCAAGCCGTTACGGGTGTGCCGGTAGCCGAAATCGATCTCCGGATGGCCGAATATGAGGGTCATTAGGGTCTCGGCCATCTTCGTCAGCGGCGGCCGGTCGACGTGGGAATACGGGAATGATGCGGAGACGCGAGTCCCGATCCCTCGTTCCGACCGGACGCTCAGCCGGCCGCCGCAGAGCTCGGCGGTCTGGGCAAGGAGCGGCAGCCCCAGGCCCGTCCGCTTCCGTCCCGTCGTGAAGAACGGGTCGAGGGCTCTGGCCTTCTCCTCCGCCGACATGCCCCGGCCGTTGTCGGTCACCCGGATCGTCAGCCCGTCCCGGCGCTCGTTCTCGTTGACGGCGATGAGCACGCGGGTCGCGCCGGCGGCGGCGGCGTTCTCGGCGATGTCGAGGATGTGGAGCGAGAGGTCCTCCATCATGGCCCGATGACCCTCCGGCCCTCCCGACCCGCCAGGGCCAGGCGGATCTCTCCGAGGACGGGTCCTTCGACGAGGAAGTCGGTCGCCGCCATGCCGATCTCCTCCGGCTTGTGGGCGTCCGAGAAGCGGACGACCGGCAGGGGGGTGACCGGGCCGAACGCGGCCCGGGCCTCCTCCGCCGTCAGCCGGGACGAAACCTCGATGGCCTCCAGCGCCAGGCCCGGGGGGATGAAGCCGAGCTGAGAGATGATGCTGAACGAATCCCGGTCGACGTGGCAGGCGATGGCCAGGCCGCCGTGGCCGCGGATGAGATCGACCGCTTCCTGGACGGCCAGTAGGGTGGCCCCGAAGAGGCAGCGCGGGCAGAACCCGGTCACGTAATCGGCGGCGTCGACGAGGACCTGATCGGCGGTGAACCTCATCTTCGAGGGGAGGTCGGGGAGGTTCCGGTAGACCTCCTCCTGGAACGGGCCGAGGTTGGCCCCGGCGTCGAAGAGGCCGAGGATGTGGACCTCTTCGGCCGTCGTCATCTCGATGCCCGGGAGGACGGCCAGGCCCGTCCCGGCCGCGGCCTCGATCACGGCCCCGGCGTTCTCGGTCGTGTTGTGATCGGTGACGGCGATGAGATCGAGCCCGGCCTCGCGGGCCCGGTCGACGACCGCGCGCGGCGACATCGTCAGCTCGCCGCAGGGCGAGAGGCAGGTGTGGATGTGGAGATCGGCCCGGAAACGCCGGAGGGCCATCAACTCCCCTTGACGCCCATCGTATAGAGACGGCCGGCGAGCTCGAAGGCGCCCAGCCGGGTCCCCAGCACCGGGACCTTTTCCCGTTCGGCCTGGGCCAGGGTTTCCGCCGCGGGCACCCGGCCGCCGACGAGGACGATCCCGGCCAGCTCCTTGAGGACGGCCACGGCGACGATGTTCGGATGGACCTGCATGGTCACCCAGACGTCGTCTTTGCGGGCGTGTCCGATGACATCGGAGAGGAGGTCGCTCGCGTAACCGCCCTGGGCCGGCCTGTCGAGGGGGACCCCGGGAGTGAAGACCGTGAGCTCGAGACGCGTCGCCAGGTCGCTGAGGGTCATCGCTTCTCCTTCCGGCTCTTCTTCGTCCGGCCCTTCGGGACGAACGGGCAGTCCTCCAGCCGGGCGTAGCCGCGGACGATGTCGTCGGCCAGGGTCCGGCAATCGGGGGCCCCGCAGACGCCGCAGTCCCTGAGCGGCAGCGCGGCGAAGATCTTTTCCCGGCGCTGGGCCTTGCGGATGGCCTTGGCCGGATCGTTGTCCAAGGGATGCGATTCCGCGGGCGCCACCGGGTGGTCGAACGAGAGGAAATTCTTGTGATAGAGGCGGCTGACGTCCTTCTGGTCGACGACGGCGTGCTCGCCCGCCGCGGCGACGAGCTCGAGGACGCGGCTCTTGGCCAGGAAGCGGTTCTCGACCCCGAGCGGCCCGCCCACGCACCCGTCGGGACAGACGGTGCACTCGAGGAGATCGATGTCCTGGAGCAGCCCGCCCTCGACCTCGTCGAGGACGCGCATGGTGTCCCGGATGCCCGAGACGGCCACGGCCCTGTGCGTTTTGAGGCCGCGCGTCTCGCCGCCGGAGAGGGGCCAGCCCATGCCGAGGCCGCTGAAGAGCGTCTCCGGGAAGAGGTGGCGCATGAGGGAATCCTCCTCGCTCTTGCGCAGGGCCTTGAGGATCTGGGGGAAGATGTCCCGGATCGACATGGCCCCGTCGAGGTAGGACTTGGCCAGCGTCGCCGGGCTGTTGATGGAGACGATCTTGGCCGGGCAGGGGGTGATGTGGATGATGCCGATCCGCTCGGCCGGGATCCCCAGAGCCTTGGGCAGGATGGTCCGGAGGATCTTGGCCGCGATCTCCCGCGGCGGCTCGATCGGCAGGATCTGGCCGCAGAGGGAAGGGTAGCGCCGCTGGATGATCCGGACGACGACGGGGCAGGTCGAGGTGATATACGGCCGGGGCCGGGGATGCTCGTCGAGATACTTCTCGGTCGCGGCGCAGTTGAGCTCGCAGATCGAGCTGAGGTCGTAGACCTCGTCGAACCCGACCCGGCGCAGGGCGGAGAGGATCTCGTTGGGCACGACGGTGGGGCCGAACTGGCCATAGATGACCGTCGAGGGGATGGCGACCTTGTAGTCGAACGCCTCCAGCGCGGCGAACGACGTCGTGTGGGAGTGGACGGCCTCGTGGGGGCAGACGCGGAGACACTCGGCGCAGTCGATGCAGAGCTGGTCGATGATGCGGGCCTTGCCCCCCTCGACCCGGATGGCCCGGGTCGGGCAGGCCGACATGCAGTGGACGCAGCCGACGCACTTGTCCTTGGTGATGTGGATGGCGTGAAAGTTCCTGTCGTTCATGGCCTCACGTGTCCGTTCTTCCTGATGACGATGTCGAGGCGCGTCCCTCGGCCCACTTCCGAGTCGATGGCGAAGTCGTCGGCGTTCCTCTTGATGTTCGGCAGTCCCATGCCGGCGCCGAACCCGAGCTCCCGCATCTCGGCCGTCGCCGTCGAATACCCTTCGGTCATGGCCAGCTCGACGTCCGGGATGCCCGGGCCGTGGTCGTCGACGGTGAGCCGGACCTCAGCGGGGGACACGGCCAGGTCCATCCGGGCGTCCCAGGCGTACATGATGACGTTCATCTCCGCCTCGTAGGCGACGATGGCCGCCCGCCGCACCGTCGCCGTGTCGATCCCGAGGTCCTTCAGGAGCTCCTTGATCTCGCAGGCGGCGGCGCCGGCCCTGGCAAAGTCGCCGCCCCTGACGGCGAACGCCCGGCGGAAGACGGATTCAACGGCGGGCATGGCCTCCGTCCTCGATCCGTCCGGCGATCCGCGAGCAGGCCGTGAACATCGTCATCTTCGTCGCGATCAGGGGGATGCCCTTCGTCCGGGCCGCGGCGATCGCGTCGGAGGCGGGGCGCTTGCCCTGGACGAAGACGACCGCCGCGATGTCGGCCACGGAACAGGTGCAGACGACGTGGCCGTTGGCCAGCCCGGTCAGCAGGAGCGAGCCAGGCTCGGCCGAGGTGAGGACGTCGCTCATGAGATCGGAGGCGAAGACCTTGTGGAAGGCCGTCTCGGGGGCGGTCGCGGGGGTCAGGAGCTCGGCGTCGAGAAGGACCAGAACATCCCTGAGCGCGATCATCAGCACCTCCCGGCGTCCGAATCCCGGCGGAGCCTTCATTATATATGGAAGAACAGACAAAAAAAAGCGGCGGAGGAAGGCCCTCGTCCTTCCTCCGCCGCCGGGAGGTAACTCGACCGGATGCCGCGCCTATTTCGCCGTGAGGATCTTCTGGACCTCGTCCTTGTCGACGTCGGTGATGAAGGGGATGCCGCTGATGTCCGTCGCTTCCTTGGTCAGGGAGGCGATGTCGTCGCGGGTGATATAGTCCAGCGTGAACTTGCGCTCGCCGGCCATCATCTGCCGCAGGCCCTGGCTCAGGCGCTTGAAGTAGGTGTAGACGCCGATGGCCCCGGTCGGCAGCTCGTCGAAGCGGGCGCCGAAGCGCCGGCGCAGCTCGGGCGCCGTGACGAAGATCTCGTCCTTGCTGTTGCCGAAGCGCTCGACGTAAACCGGGACCTGGCCGTCGTTGATGCGGCCGCCGATGGTCTTCCCGACCATGGCCGCGGCCAAGGGAGAACGGGCCATGCCGACGGCCTTGACGTAGGGGGCGCCGAGGGACAGGGCCTTGAAGATCTGGTCCTCGAAGGTGATGCCGCCGGCGAAGGCCAGGTCCGGCACGTACTCGCCCTGCTTGGCCAGCTGGTCGGCGAACTTCCAGGTCAGGGACCAGATCTCGACGGTCGGGATGCCCCATTCGTTCATCATCCGCCAGGGGCTCATGCCCGTGCCGCCGCCCGCGCCGTCGACGGTCAGGAGGTCGAGCTTGGCTTTGGAGGCGTACTTGACCGCCCGGGCCAGGTCGGCCGGCCGGTAGGCGCCCGTCTTGAGGAAGACGTGCTTGGCGCCGAGCTTGCGCAACTCCGCGACCCGGGCCATGAACGCGTCCTCATCGACCATGCCCAGCCGGGAGTGGCGCTCGAACTCCTTGAAGCTGCCCTTTTCGAAGGCCGCGATGACGTTGGGGTCCTCAGGATCGGGCAGGACGATGTAGCCCTTGGCCTTGAGGGCCTGGGCTTTTTTGACGGTCTTGATCTTGACCTCGCCGCCGATGTCCTTGGCCCCCTGGCCCCACTTGAGCTCGACCGTCTCGACGCCCAGCTTCTCGAGGGCGTATTCCTGGGTGCCGAGCCGCGTGTCTTCGACGTTGGACTGGACGACGACGTCGCCGTAGCCGTCCTGCCAGTCGCGGAAGGCCTTGACGCGGAACTCCATGTCCGGCGAGCGGAAGACCCGGCCGTTCTTGAGCTCGGTCTTGTCGTCCATGCCGCAGACGTTCTCGCCGATCGTCAGGATGGCCCCGGAGATGGCCGCGCCGCCGCCGAGCCCGGCCCAGTTCTGAAGGGCGACATTGGTCGAGCCCATGCCGGCGATGATGAAGGGCACCTTGAGCTTGATGTCCTTCTTGACGCCGATCCTGGTCTCGATCGAGACCTTCTCGAAGGTCGCCTTGTCGCTGTCGGCCTCGACGCCGTAAGCCCCTTTGGCCGTGCCCATGATGCTGAAGTGGGACAGGTCGACGGGGTAGTCCTTTTCGCAGCCGGCCGTGATGATGCCGAACGGCTGGGGATAGAGGACCTCGGCGCCCCGGTAGGCTGATTTCCCGATCTCGCACATCCCGATGCAGCCGTCGACGCAGGTCACGCACATGCCGCTGAAGGGGCTGACGGACCCCTCCGTCCTGTTCTTGGTCAGGGTGGCGGCGCTTCTGTTGAGTTTCGTCAGACTCGGCATGATGTTACCTCCTCATATGCCTTTACGATTTCTTTTCTTGAACGCAGGTGCCACAGCGGCCCGCGTCGTACATCCAACACTGGAGATCGTCGTATTGCTCGAGGCAGCTCGGCGCCATGGTCAGGCACGCGTTGCACAGGGCGGTCTCGGCGTTCGGGCCCTGGCAGCGGAGCTGGCAGGCGGGGCAGATGTACATGCAGGCCCCGCACAGCCGGCAGACGTCCGAGCGCATGTCGAAGGGCGTCGAGATCTTTCTCTTGTGGCCCCGCTGCTGGAAGCCGATTGCTTCGGCGTCCATCTGCTCGGCGCAGATCCGTGTGCAGAGCCCGCAGAGGATGCATTCCTCGTTGCGGGGCGTGAAGCGCACCCGGGTGACGCCGAACCGGGAGGCCATGTCCTGGAGGACCTTGGACCCCGGGGCCATGGCCAGCATGAGCTCGATCATCATCCGCCGGGACGCCCAGACCCTCTTCGTGTCCGTCCGGACGACGAGCCCCTCCTCGGCGGGATAGGTGCAGGAGGAGACGAGCTTGCTCTTCAGGCCCTCGCCGATCTCGACGACGCACAGCCGGCAGCCGCCGAAGGGCGTCAGCCCGTCGTTGTGGCAGAGGGTCGGGATCTCCAACCCGTAGAACCTGGCGGCGTCGAGAAGGGTCGACCCCTCTTCGACCTTGACTTCCAAACCGTTCATGCGGAAGGTGATCATGTTCCCTCTCAGATGATCTGGATGGCTTCGTCGCGTTGCTCTTCGATGGCCTCGAACTTGCAGGCCTCTTTGCAGGCGCCGCACTTGATGCACTTCGTTTGGTCGATCAGGTGGATGTCCTTGAGGGTGCCCTTGATGCAATCGTTCGGGCAGGCCTTCTTGCAGGACTGGCAGCCGGTGCACTTCTCGGCCAGGACGACGTAGCGGATGAGGCTCTTGCAGACGCCGGCCGGGCATCTCTTGTCGAGGACGTGGGCCTCGTATTCGTGGCGGAAGTAGCGCAGGGTCGTCAGGATCGGGTTGCCCGCGGTCTGGCCGAGGGCGCACATCGAGGCGTCCTTGCAGACGGTGGCCAGCTCCTCGAGCAGGGCCAGGTCGCTTTCCTTGCCCTTGCCCTCGGTGATGTCCTTGACGATCTCGTACATCCTCTGCGTGCCTTCCCGGCAGGAGACGCACTTGCCGCACGACTCGTCCTGCAGGAAGTTGAGGAAGTACTTGGCGATGTCGACCATGCAGGTCTTGTCGTCCATGACGATCATGCCGCCCGAGCCCATCATGGCCCCGGCCGCGGTCAGGCTTTCATAGTCGACGGGCAGGTCGAGCAGCTTGGCCGGCAGGCAGCCGCCGGAGGGGCCGCCGATCTGGACGGCCTTGAAATCCCGCTTATCGGGGATGCCGCCGCCGATGCCGTAGACGATCTCCCGCAGGGTGATCCCCATGGGGACCTCGACCAGGCCGGTGTTGGCGATCTTGCCGACGAGCGAGAAGATCTTGGTCCCCTTGCTCGTCTCCGTCCCCAGGCTCGAGAACCAGTCCGAGCCTCTGCGGATGATATTGGGGACCGTAGCCCAGGTCTCGACGTTGTTGATGACCGTCGGCTGGCCCCACAGCCCCTTCTGGGCCGGATAGGGCGGCCTTTGCCGCGGCATGGCGATCTTGCCTTCGACGGAAGCGATCAGGGCCGTCTCCTCGCCGGAGACGAAGGCCCCGGCGCCCTGGACGATCTCGAGGTCGAAATCGAACCCCGAGCCCAGGATGTCCTCTCCGAGGAGGCCGTTGTCGCGGGCCTGTCCGATCGCGATCTCCATCCGCTTCAGGGCCAGGGGATACTCATGCCGGATATAGACATAGCCCTTGGAGGCCCCGATGGCCCGGGCCCCGATGATCATGCCTTCGATGACGGCATGCGGGTCGGCCTCGAGGACGGAGCGGTCCATGAAGGCGCCGGGATCGCCCTCGTCGCCGTTGCAGATCAGGTATTTCGGCGCCCGCGTCTGCTGGGCGCAGAGGGCCCACTTCTTGCCCGTGGGGAAGCCGGCCCCGCCGCGGCCGCGGAGGCCCGAAAAGAGGATCTCGTCGATGATCCCGGCGGGAGTCATTTCGGTCAGGGCCTTGCCCAGGGCCTCGTAGCCGTCGAAGGCGATGTACTCCTCGATCTTCTCCGGGTCGATCCGGCCGCGGTTGCGCAGGACGATCAGGCGCTGGTGCTTGAAGAACTCGATGTCCTTCATCTTAGGGACGGGCTTTTTCTCCGCCGGCGGAACGTACATCAGCTTTTTGACCGGGCGGCCCTTGAGGAGGTGCTCTTCGACGAGATGGGGCACGTCCTCGACCTTGAGAAGCTGGTAGAAGACGCCGTCCGGCTGGACCAGGACGATGGGGCCCCGTTCGCAGAAGCCGTTGCAGCCCGTGGCCACGACCTGGACCTCGTCCGCGAGGCCCCTCGTCTTGATCTCCTTCTCGAGGGCCTCCTTGATCTTGAAGGAGCCGCAGGAGACGCAGCCCGTGCCGGCGCAGACCAATAAGTGAGCTCGATAGTGTTTCACGCGTCCCTCTCAGTACACGGTTTCGCTTCCGACGGCCAGGACGAGGTCGGCCGCCATCTGACCGCCCAGGATATGCTGGACGAAGATCTTCTGCATCTTCGCCGGGGTCACGTGGCCGTACTTTACGGGGGGCTGGTTCTTGAGCTCGATGGTGATCATCGGCTCGGCGTTGCACAGCCCGGCACAGCCCGACGTCGTAACGATCACGTCCTGGACTTTGGCCTTGGCGATCTCCCCGAGGAGGACGTCCATGATGTCGCGGGCGCCGGCGGCGATGCCGCACGTCCCCATGTGGACCGTCACCCGGGCCCGGCCCTCGCTTTCCCGTATGGTCATCAGCGATTTGGTCTTTTCCCGGATCTTCGCCAGGTCTTGGATGCTGAGCTTCTTCTTTGCGGTCATGAGATGTCCTTCCTTTCCGTCCTCAGGCCCCCGGTTTCTGGTACTTGGCGAGGATCGGCCCCATCTTGCGGATCGTCGCGTGGCCGTGGTATTCGCCGTCGACGACCACGACGGGGCCGATGGCGCAGCACCCCAGGCAGGCCACGGTCTCCAGGGTGAACTTGCCGTCCTGGGTCGTCTCGCCCGCCGGGACGTCGAGCTTGCGCTCCAGTTCCTCGAGGATCTTCGGACCGCCCCGGACGTGGCAGGCCGTGCCGAGGCAGACCAGGCAGGTGTGCTTGCCGCGCGGTTTGAGGCTGAAGGCCCGGTAGAACGTGGCCACCCCGACGACGTCGATGAGCGGCATGCCCAAGCCCTTGGCGACCTGGCGCAGGGCGTCCGGGGGGAGGTAGTTGAAGCATTCCTGGACGTCGAGGAGGATGGCGATGAGGTTCTTCCTGAGGCCTTTGTGCTTGTCGATGATCGACTGGACCTTCGTTTTGTCAGTGTCCAAATCATCCCTCCGGTACGAGGATTTCACTCAAAGCCGGGCGTCGGACAACGGGGCGCGGAGGCGCCGGGGCGGCGGCGAGGCGAGGGGCGGGCGAGGAAGAGGCGGCATTCGACTTTCGGCCGGCTGCCGTCCCCGCGGTCGGGCGACTATGGTCTATAAAAATAAAAAATCTCCTTAAGGCATTGCCGGGAGACCGTCAGACCAAACAATAAGAGGGCATTTATAACAAAACGAATTCGCGCTTGTCAAGCGCGGTCAAGTTTCGAGCTCGATCCGCTCGACGACGATCTCGCGCCCCTCGACGATCTCGACCCGCCGCGAGCCGCAGGCGGCGCAGGAGAAATCCGTGTCCTCGCGGACGGCCTCGCCGCCGCAATCGGGGCAGCGGAGCTTCACCGGGACGGAGACGATCTCCAGGCGGGCCGCTTCGGCGATCGTTCCTTTCTTATAGGTCTCGAAGGCCGATTCGAGGAGGTCGGGGACCACTCCCGACATCACCCCGACCCGGACCACGACCGCGAGGACCCGCCGGGCCCCGTGCTTGCGGGCCTCCTCCTCGAGGACCTCGAAGACGGAGGCGACGAGCGACAGCTCATGCACGGCCGGACCTCAGGCGCTCGAGGGACTCGACGAGGAATCCGGCCAGGCCGTCGAGGCCGGCGCCGCGGACGGCCGAAACCGTGAAGACCTTGAGGCTGGGCTTGATGGACAGGGCCTCCGCGGCCGCCCGGGCCGGGTCGAACGGCACGTAGGGCAGGAGGTCCGCCTTGGTCACGATGAGCGCGTCGGCCGAGAGGAAGGCCTGGGGGTATTTGGCCGGCTTGTCGTCCCCCTCGGGCGTCGAGAGCAGGACGAAGCGCAGGCTTTCGCCGAGGTCGTAGGAGGCCGGGCAGACGAGGTTACCGACGTTCTCGATGAACAGGAGATCGATGGCCGCCGGCACGTCGCCGAGGACCTTGCCGATCATGCGGGCCTCGAGGTGGCAGGCCCCGCCGGTCGTGATCTGCCAGGCCGGCACGCCCTTGGCCCGGATGCGCTCGGCGTCGCGCTCCGTCTCGATGTCGCCCTCGATGACGGCCATGCGCAGGCGGCCCCGGAAGCGCTCGGCCAGAGCTTCCAGGAGGGTCGTCTTGCCGGACCCGGGCGAGCTCAGGAGGTTGACGCAGAGGATGCCGCGGCCCCGGAGCTCCTCGCGGATCGCGGCGGCGGCCTGCTTGTTCGTGGCCAGGAGGTCGCGGACGACGGTGATGGTCTTCGTGGTCATGGCCGGGGCTCCTTCAAAAAGGCGACGAGGAATTCCAGGGCCGCGGCGAGGTTCCTCCCGGCCCGTTCGGTCAGCCCTTCGCCGACCGCAAAGCTGTGGCCGCGGATGGCCAGGATCCAGGCCTCGGGCCGCTTCCCGTAAAGCGCGTCCGCCACCGCAAGGACCGCGGCGGGCCCGAGCGCGTGGCTCAGGGCCGGCACGGACGCGCCGCGATCGATCTTCTTGAACGTGAACGGCCGGCGCAGGCCGCGCGCCGCGTCGATGAAGACGACGCGGTCGTGCCCGGCGCAGGCCAGGGCGTCCTCGATGTTGAGCTGGTAGTTGGCATCGCAGGCGACGCCGGCGAGCCGGCGCTTCTTCAGCCGTTCGACCGCGGCCGCGCCCAGGCCGTCGTCCCGGCGGCCCGGGTTGCCGATGCCCAGGACGAGCGCGCGCGGTCTCTTCGTCCGGCGTGCGATCAGCGGACCTTCCTCTGGAGGACGCGGCCCTCCGCGTCGAGGAGCGTGACCTCGAGCGGCATCCGGCCCAGAGCGTGGGTGGCGCAGCTCAGGCACGGGTCGTAGGCCCGGATGGCCACCTCGACGCGGTTGAGCATGCCCTCCGTGATCTCGGGCTTTTCCGAGAGGACGTTCATCGCCACCCAGTGGACCGCCCGGTTCATCGGCTCGTTGTTGTTCGTCGTCGAGACGATGAGGTTGGCCATGGTGATCTGGTCGTCCGCGTTGACCCGGTAGTGGTGGAAGAGCGTGCCGCGCGGCGCCTCGACCAGGCCGACGCCCTCGGGGGCGCGCCGGCCCTTCTTGACGAGCTTCGCGCCCTGGAGGTCCTTGTCGAGCAGGAGCTCGCGGATGACCTCCGCCGAATGGAGAAGCTCGATGAGCCGGGCCCAATGGGTGTGGAGCGACATGTTGTTCGGTTTGCCGTCGGTGTAGGCCTTGTAGGTCTCGAACTCCTTCTGGGCCAGCGGCGAGGGAATGTAATCGCAGGTGTTGAGCCGGGCCAGCGGGCCGACCCGGTACCAGCCGTCCGCCCTGCCGAGCGCGCGCAGGTAGGGGAACTTCATGTAGCTCCAGGACCGGACCTCCTCGCCGATATGCTCGAGGTAGTCCCGGTAGTCGACGTCGTTGAGGATCTTGCGGCCGTCGGCGTCGACGGCCCGGAGGACGCCGTGGTAAAAGTCGAGGGCCCCGTCCTTGCGCACCAGGCTGAGGTGGTTGGAGGGGAACGCGGCGAAGCCGTCGACGAGGTCCTTGTTCTTGCGGTGGTAATCCTTGAAGAGCTCGATGGCCGCCGCCGACCACTCGATGATCCGGTCGATCGGGGGGAGATCGGGGCCCTTGAGGAAGCGGTCCCGCTCCTCGGGGCTGAGGTTCTTGTTGATGCCGCCGGGAACGGCGCCCGTGCCGTGGATCTTCTTGCCGGCGGTCGCCAGGATGATCTCCTGGCCGAATTTGCGCAGCAGGACCGCGCGGGTGGCCAGCTCCTTGTCGAGGGCGATGATGCCGATGACGTTCCGGATGGCCGGGTCGGCGTCCATGCCCAGGAGGAGATCGGGCGAGGCGAGGTGGAAGAAGTGCAGGGCGTGGGACTGGAGCATCTGGCCGTAGTGCATGAGCCGGCGCATCTTCTCGGCCGTCGAGGTCAGCTTGCCCGGCCCGGCCCCGACGATGACGTCCATGGCCTTGGCCGAGGCCAGGTGGTGGCTGACCGGGCAGATGCCGCAGAGCCGCTGGACGAGGACGGGCGCCTCCCAGAAGGGGCGGCCCTGGACGAAGCGCTCGAAGCCGCGGAACTCGACGATGTGGAAACGGGACTGGGTCACCCGGCCGGCGTCGTCGAGCCGGATGGTGACCTTGCCGTGGCCTTCGACCCGGGTGACGGGTTCGATGACGATCTTTTGACCCATGGCTGTTCTCTCAGTCGAATTTGATCTGGTCGTACGTCAGATTGAGGGGCCGGCCCTCGACGAGCGCCGTGACGGCCTCCCAGATGGCGTCGGCCGACGGGGGACAGCCCGGCAGGAAGTAATCGATCTTGACGACCTCGTGGCAGGGATAGACCTTGTCCAGGATGATCGGCAGGTCCTCGTCGTTGGGGATGATGCGCTCGTCCGCCGGGTCGATCGTGGGCGAGTTCAGGTAGGCCTCCTCGAGGCACTCCTTGAGCGGCAGGCTGTTGCGCAGGGCCGGCAGTCCGCCCATGACCGCGCATTCGCCGACCGAGACCAGGACCTTGCAGTTCTTCCGGAACGAGCGCAGGACCTCGACGTTCTCGCTGTTGCAGCAGCCGCCCTCGATGAGGCCGACGTCGACCGGCTTGGTGAACCGCTTGATGTCGTCGATCGGCGATTTGTTGAACTCGACGACCTCGACGAGCTGGAGGATCCGCTCGTCGATGTCGAGCAGCGACATGTGGCAGCCGAAGCAGCCGGCCAGGGACGTGGTGGCGATGACGGGTTTGCCCATGGCTTACCCCCCGGCCCCTTTTTCGATGTCGCTGCCGATGGGCGCGTGATCGAACTTGCGCCGGCCGATCGGCACGGCGAAGCCGGTCTCCTTCCTCAGGATGGCGCCCACCGGGCAGATGTCCATGGCCCGGCGGGCCTCCGCCTCGGAGAGCTTGGCGGCCAGCTTGGCGTCGATCTCGATGGTCACCCGGGCGCCGCGCTCGATCGAGGCGAAGACTTTGCGCCCGTTCTTGGCTCTGACGCCGCGGACGCAGCGGAGGCATTGGACGCAGCGGTTCCGCTCGAGCATGAGCTTGGCCGGGCCGGCCTGGAGGGCCCGCCCGGGCCAGAGATAGGGGAACCGCGGGACCATGATCTGGTAGCGGTAAGCCAGGGCCTGGAGCTCGCAGTTGCCGCTCTTCTCGCAGGCCGGGCAGAAGTGGTTGCCCTCGACAAAGAACATCTCGATGAGGGACTTGCGCATGTCCTCGAGGTCCGGGGCCGTGTTCTCGACGGCCAGGCCCTCGGTCACGGGCTGGGTGCAGGCCGCCATGTACCTGCCGGCGACGCGGACGGTGCAGATCCGGCAGCTGCCCACGGGCTTGAGGCCCTCGTAGTGGCAGAGGACCGGGATGTAGACGCCGTTGGCCTTGGCCGCCTCGACGATCGTCTGCCCGGGCTTGGCCGTGCAGGCCCGGCCGTCTATGGTGAAATGGATCTCAGTCATAGAAGGACTCCTTGCACTCCGGCTTGCGGTTGGCCGCGGCGCAGCCGTCCTGGATGGCCGCCGTGAGGTCGAAGGCCGGGCCGGCCTCTCCGCCTGTCCGGACCTTGGCCGCGTAGAGCTCGGGGAAGCTCTTGAGCGTCGTCAGGATGGGATTGGGCGAGGTCTGGCCGAGCCCGCAGCGGCTCGTGGACTTGATGAGCTTGCCCCAGGTCTCGAGGTCGCGGAGGTCGCTCTCCGTGCCGAGCCCCTCGACGACCTTCTCGAACGTCTTCTTGAGCAGGACGTTGCCGGCCCGGCAGGGCAGGCACCAGCCGCAGGATTCCTCGACGAAGAAGTCCATGAAGTTCCCGACGATCTCGAAGAGGTCGCGATCGGGGCCGAAGACGATGACCGATCCGCCCGTGGCCAGGTCGCCGAAGCAGATCCTGCGGCCGAACCCTGCCGGGGCCACGCACGTCCCCGACGGCCCGCCGACCTGGACGGCCGTCGCGCCGCCGCCGCCGGCCATCAGCAGGAGGTCGGCGACCGTGATGCCGTACTCGACCTCATAGACGCCCGGCCGCTCGCAGTCGCCGGAGACGCTCAGGAGCTTGGTCCCGGCCGATTGGGTCGTCCCCATGGCCTTGAACCAGGCCGCGCCCTCGACGAGGATGCGGGCGGCCGTGGCCAGGGTCTCGACGTTGTTGACGGTCGTGGGCAGGTCCCTATAACCGATCTGGACCGGGAACGGGGGCCGGTCGCGGGGCTCGCCGCGCTTGCCTTCGGCCGATTCGAGGAGCGCCGATTCCTCGCCGCAGATATAGGCGCCGGCGCCCGACTTGATGACGATGTCGAAATCGAAGCCCGCGCGCCCGCCGGCCCTCTGGCCGAGAAGCCCGTCCTGACGCAGGCCGGACAGGGCGGCCTCGAGGTGGTCCCGGAGATAGGCGTATTCGGCCCGGAGATAGAGGACGCCCGTCTTGGCCCCGACGGCGTAGCCGGCCACGGTCATGCCTTCGAACAGGAGCCGCGGCAGCTCGGTCAGGATGACCCGGTCCTTGAACGTCCCCGGCTCGCCCTCGTCGGCGTTGCAGACGACGAAGCGCTCCGGCGCCTTCTCGCGGCGGCAGAACTCCCACTTGAGCCCCGTGGGGAAGCCCGCCCCGCCCCGCCCGAGGAGCCCGGCTCTCTTGACCTCGTCGATGACCTGCTCGGGCGTCAGGGACACGGCCTTGCGGATGGCCGCGCCCGGCTCGTGGGTCCCGAAGAGCACCGGGCCGCGTTTCCGGATGTTGTTGGCGACCATGGCCCGGACGAGCTCCGACTGGTTGGCACCGTCGCCGTAGGCGGTGACCTGGTCCCGGGCCGGCATCCCGGACCGGAGGCCGCGGACGATGGCCCGCGGACGATGGCCCGGGCCTTCTCCGGGGTCAGGGCCGTGAAGACGACCCCGTCGACGATGGCCGAGGGCTCCTGGTCGTTCATGCCGATGCAGGAGGTCGGGAAGAGGCCGACCCGGCCGTCGGGGGAGATCTCCCCGAAGCGGCAACCGGCCTCCTCCTCGAGGGCCCGGGCCACGGCCGCCCGCCCCTTCATTCTCGAGGTGATCGAATCGTTCAGGTACACCGTCGAGGCGCCTCGGGGGGCGAGGGAGAAGAAGTGGTAGAAGGTGACCGCGCCGCGGACCTCCGCCTCGGCGAGCTTCAGGTGCTCGGCGATGCAGGCCAGGGCCTCCTCGGAGACCTGGCCGAATCCGGCCTGGACGTCGCGGATGACGTCCAGCAGGACCGCCGGGTTCTTGGGATGCTTGAGAACGATGTCTTTCACATGCGCCATGTTTGAACCCCGATCATGGTTTCGAGCGAGGAAGTGTAGCACAAATCTCCGGTCAGGAAAATCCGGTCCGGCGCTCGGTAGAAAAAGGCTTGATTTCGCTCCTCGAAAGATTATATCATACAGAGAGAGAAGTCTCGAAACGACCCAGGAAGGAGGAGACATGAGGAAAAGAACACTGATCGTTCTGGGTGTCTTCGTCGCGTTCTTTGTCATCCAGGGGTGCACGTCGGCGCCCGAGAAGACCCTCCTGAAGAAGTACTTCAACGCTGTCACGATGAACGACAACGACACGCTGTCCAGCATTGCCTTGGAGCCCTTCCAGCCCGAGCTCGGCTCCTGGTCCATCGTCAGCATCGGCCCGGAGAAGGTCGAACCGGCCACCCTGCCGCAGCTGAACGCGGCCGAGATCGAGGCCAAGAAGATGCAGGACGCCCAGATCGGCCCGACGCTCGACGCCGACACGGCCCTCAAGGACGCCCAGTTCGAGATGGACACGACCCGGTCCGCCTCGGCCAAGAGGACCCTCAAGGCCCAGGTCGACGAGCTCCAGAAGAAATACGACGCCGAGAACGCCAAGATGCAGGACTTCAAGAAGGCCTATAACGCCGCCAAGGCCGCCGCGGCCGTGGAAGAAGAGATGACGATGTTCTCCCTCGGCGCGCGCGAGCTCCCGGCCGTTCGCTCGCTCACCGGCGACGTCCACGCCAAGGAGGTCGAGGTCTCGATCACGAACCGCTCCGGCGTGACCAAGAACTACAAGCTGCATATGAGGCAGTACGAGCTCAAAGACGACAACGGCCTCCGGCATCCCGGCCGCTGGGTCATCATCAGGTTCGAACCCCTCTCCTAAGGGAGGCGGACGAACGTCGGCGGTGGTTGAAATATTTTTCCCCGTCGCTATAATAGTGCTTTTTCCGGGCCGTTAGCTCAGAGGGAGAGCACCGGCCTTTTAAGCCGGGTGTCGCTGGTTCGAGTCCAGCACGGCTCACGTTTCTACGCCCCTGTCGTCTAGAGGCCCAGGACACCGCCCTTTCAAGGCAGCAACACGGGTTCGAATCCCGTCGGGGGCGCTTCCCTCCAAGAAGGGGTCAAACCTATACCTTTTTAATTTCTTCGGCGGGTTTCCGCGAAAATTAAAAAGGTATGGGTTTGATCCCCTCTGCCCTCCGCTCACTACGCGAGAAAGCCAAGAAACACCTCATTAAGATATTTCGCAGAAATCCCCCTCCGTGTATCTCCGGGGAAGAGCAGAAACACCTCATTAAGATATTTCGCAGAAATCCCCCTCCGTGTATCTCCGGGGAAGAGCAGAAACACCTCATTAAGATATTTCGCAGAAATCCCCCTCCGTGTATCTCCGGGGGATTTCTGCCCTCCGCTCGCTTCGCTCGCTACGGTTGGTGGGCGGTGCAGGGTTTGAACCTGCGACCCCCGGCTTGTAAAACCGATGCTCTACCGCTGAGCTAACCGCCCCAAAAACAGCCTAAGCGTAGAGAAACGGCC
>Ga0209706_10000507_pt1 | contig 22531 bp, 16 predicted proteins | sample PPLLaktember2015_6_FD_187263 | JGI IMG/M metagenome (GOLD analysis project Ga0209706, IMG submission 187263) | Freshwater sediment microbial communities from Prairie Pothole Lake near Jamestown, North Dakota, USA - PPLs Lake P8 Core (1) Depth... | ecosystem: Environmental > Aquatic > Freshwater...
CAGGCCCGCGGCCGGGGCCAGGTAGTCGCGATACGCGGCCAGCCGCCGTTTGGCCGGCATCGCCAGGTCGGCTCCCGCCTCGGCAGCGCCTTCGGAGATGAGCAGGTGCGGGCCGAAGCCAGGCACCATCGAGAACTCCAGCCACTGGCGTTCGCCGACCAGCGTATCGGCCATCCAGATGTACTGCGCATGGTGGCCGGCGTAGGCTTCGTGGCAGGCCAGGCGCAGCGTGCGCGAGAGGTCCAGCGGTTGGCTGGCGTTCACCTCGATGCGCGTGCGGTGGCCGCCCAGGTAGCGTGCGTGCCCGTCCCATGGCAGTCCTTCCACGAAGGCGAGCTCGATGCTCTCGTCCGCGGGCAACCTCATGGCGCCGTGCGTGGCCGCGCGGCACTGGTCGAGGGCCGTCCGCATCACCGTCTCGCGCTTCTCGGCCGGCACGACGAAGCGCGCGCGGAACGCCGCAACGCGCTCGACCAACGGCGCCAGGCCCGGCAGCTCGCGGTCCAGCGCCTCCCGCGCGCGGTCCACCTTGAAGAGATCGGCGCGGGCGGGAGCAATACCGAGACCCATGCGGGCCTCGGCGTCGAAGGGGAGGGACTCCCCCATCAGCCTCCGGGCGGCCAGTTGCAGCGCGCGGACCTGACCCTGCAGGCCATCCACGCGCGTGCGCTCGAGTCCCGAAGTGGGCGGCCGCGTGCGCGAGACCTCGTCGGCGAGCCCATCGATGGCGCCGCGGAGGACGGGCACGGGCTGCCGTGGCCCCGCGTTGATTCCGGGTTCGACGAGCCAGTGATCGATGAGTGAGGGGTCGTGCCTCGCGAGACCCAGCGCCAGCTGAATGTAACGAGATGCAACCGAATCCAGATCCGGTGGCTCGGCCGGCGTCGTGCAGGCCGCCACGAGCGTCATGGCCGCGCATGCGACCCCTGTGAGCCCGCGTCTCTTCACGCGGAGCATTAGAGCACTGTTGACCCGAAGCCGAAGAACCTGTAGAACCCGGTATCCGGTCTCCGGTCTCCGGAAAGGCCGAGCCTCGGAATTCACCGGATACCGGAAACCGATTTCCTCGAAGGAGCCCCACATGCATCGACTGAGCACGTTCGGGATCGTGCTGGCCCTGACCGCGGGATGCTCGCAGCCGGCGCAGCAGGCGCCGCAAGGGGCGGCTGAGCCCGCGTCGAAGCTGGGGATTCGCCCGCAGGGCGACACGGAAATCCAGCCCGACCTGTCGCAGGTGCCGCCGGAGGTGCAGCAGGTGTTCGCCTACATCGACGAGCACATCGACGAGCACGTCGACCACCTGCAGAAGTGGATCCGGCAGCCCAGCATCTCGAATTCCGGCGAGGGCATCCCCGAATCGGCCGAGATGGTGAAGGGCTTCTTCGACGAGCTGGGCTGTCAGCAGACGCAGATCTTCGACCCCGGGATCACGGAGTACGGCTCGCCGGCCAACCCCGTCGTCTACGCGAAGTGCGACGAGGGGGCCGAGAAGACGCTGATGATCTACTGGATGTACGACACGATGCCGGTCACGCAGCCCGATGCGTGGGTAGCGCCGCCCTTCGAGGGCCGGCTGGTGGAGCAGGCGCCGTACAAGAAGGTGCTCATCGGCCGCGGGGCCACCAATTCGAAGGGCCCGCAGATGTCGCAGTTGAACGCCTTCCGGGCCATCAAGGCGGTGCACGGCAAGCTCCCAGTGAACCTGATTTTCGTGGCCGAGGGCGACGAGGAGCGCATGGACATCGGCCTGCGCAAGTTCGTCAAGGACCACCCCGAATTGCTCGAGGGTGCGGATGGGATGCTGCGCTTCGGCAGCCAGTCACCGAGCGGCGGTGGTGGCTACGGCGGCGGCTCGGAAGGCTGCGTCTACGTGGAGCTCACCACGAGCGGCACGTTGTGGGGCCGCGGCCCGACGACGTCGGACATCCACGGCAGCAACAAGCGCAGCGTGGACAGCCCGGCGTGGCGGCACATCAAGATGCTGGCCTCGCTGGTCTCCGACGACGGCAACACGCCGCTGATCGAAGGGTTCCTCGAGGGCATGCAGCCCCTCACCGAGTGGCAGGAGGCCGACCTGAAGAACGCGGCGGAGCGCACCGACTTGAAAGTGGCGGCCGAGAACGTGGGCGTGGCCCGCTACATCTCGGACGATCCGTACACCATGCTGAAGATGCAACGCTACGGCACGTCGTTCAACCTCGACGGCATCTGGGGCGGGAACATGTATGCGGGTGGCGCCGGCGCCATCCTGCCCAACAAGGTCACCTCGAAGCACAACTTCCGCTACGTGCCCAACATGAAGGGCCCGGACATCGTGAAGAAACTGCGTGCGCAGCTCGACAAGAACGGCTACAAGGACGTCGAGGTGAAGATGATCGGCGACGTGCCGTGGGCCAAGATGAACAGCGACAACGACGCGGGCCGCGCCTTGAAGCGCGCCTACGAGGTGATGAACATCCCGCACGGGGAGCTGCGGGGGGACTGGGGCATCGGCGGTGGCGGCGGGGCGGCCGGCGGTTACTGGCCGGCGTACCTGTTCGGCAATGGTGAGGTCGGCGAGAAGGTTTCCCCATACGCCGGTATTCCCATCGTCGCGGGTGGTGGCGGGCACGGTGGCCGCGCGCACGCCGCCAATGAGTACTACGTGATTGAAGGCGCCGGGCGCGTCTACGGGATGGCGGGCGCCGAGAAGGTCGTGGCCGCCATGGCCTACGCCTTCGCGGGCAAGATGCCACCGGCCCCTTCGCCGACCAATTGAGCCTGGGGACCGTGCCCGGACACGAGTGGGGGCAGGAATGGCGAGTCGGGTGGCGAGACAGCTGAGACCGGAGGAGAGCGTGATGCGTCGACTGAGCACAATCGGGATGGTGATGGCCCTGGCCGCGGGATGCTCGCAGCCGGCGCCGACCGCGCCGCCAGAGGCTGCGCCCGCGGCGAAGCTGGGGATTCGCCCGCAGGGCGACACGGAGATCCAGCCCGACCTGTCGCAGGTGCCGCCGGAGGTGCAGCAGGTGTTCGCCTACATCGACGAGCACATCGACGAGCACGTGGAGAACCTTCAGAAGTGGATTCGGCAGCCCAGCATCTCGAACTCGGGAGAAGGCATTCCCGAGTCGGCCGAGATGGTGAAGGGCTTCTTCGACGAGCTGGGCTGCCAGCAGACACAGATCTTCGATCCGGGCGTCACCGAATACGGCTCGCCCGCCAACCCCGTCGTCTACGCGAAGTGCGACGAGGGGGCCGAGAAGACGCTGATGATCTACTGGATGTACGACACGATGCCGGTGACGCAGCCGGATGCGTGGATTGCGCCGCCGTTCGAGGGGCGGCTGGTGGAGCAGGCGCCGTACAAGAAGGTGCTGATCGGCCGCGGGGCCACCAACTCGAAGGGACCGCAGATGTCCCAGCTGAACGCCTTCCGGGCCATCAAGGCGGTGCACGGCAAGCTCCCGGTGAACCTGATCTTCATCGCCGAAGGTGACGAAGAGCGCATGGACATCGGCCTGCGGAAGTTCGTCAAGGACCACCCGGAACTCCTGGCCGGCGCGGATGCGATGCTGCTGTTCGGCGGCCAGGCGCCGAGCGGCGGGGGCAGCTTCGGCGGTGGATCGGAGGGCTGCGTCTATGTGGAGCTCACCACGAGCGGGACGTCGTGGGGGCGTGGGCCTACGGCATCGGACATCCACGGCAGCAACAAGCGCAGCGTGGACAGCCCCGCCTGGCGCCACATCAAGATGCTGGCCTCGCTCGTGTCGGACGACGGCAACACGCCCCTCATCGACGGTTTCTACGAGGGCATGCTGCCCATCGACGAGTGGCAGGACGCCGAGCTCAAGACGGCCGCGCAGCGCACCGACCTCAAAATCGCGGCCGAGAACGTGGGCGTGGCCCGCTACATCTCGGACGACCCCTACACGATGCTCAAGATGCAGCGCTTCGGCACGTCGTTCAACCTCGACGGCATCTGGGGCGGCAACATGTATGCGGGCGGCGCCGGGGCTATCCTGCCCAACAAGGTGACCTCGAAGCACAACTTCCGCTACGTCCCCAACATGAAGGGGCCCGACATCGTGAACAAGCTGCGCGCGCAGCTCGACAAGAACGGCTACAAGGACGTCGAAGTGAAGATGATCGGTGACGTGCCGTGGGCCAAGATGAACACGGACCACGAGGCCGGTCGCGCGTTGAAGCGCGCCTACGAAGTGATGAACATCGCGCACGGGGCCTTGCGCGCCGACTTTGGCATCGGCGGTGGCGGTGGCGCGGCGGGAGGCTATTGGCCCGCCTACCTCTTCGGCTACGGCGAGGTGGGCGAGAAGGTGTCGTCGTTCGCCGGCGTGCCCATCGTGGGCGGCGGCGGCGGCCACGGCGGCCGCGCGCACGCGGCCAACGAATATTACGTGATCGAAGGCGCGGGGCGTGTCTACGGCATGGCGGGCGCCGAGAAGGTGGTCGCAGCCATGGCCTACGCCTTCGCGGGCAAGATTCCGCCGGCGCCGGCGAAGACCACCAACTGATGTCCCTGCTCGAGACGCGCGAGCTCACCAAGGAGTACCGCGTGGGCGATCACATCGTCCACGCGCTCCGCGGGGTGTCACTCGCCATCGACGCCGGCGAGTTCGTCACCATCGTCGGGCCGTCGGGCTCGGGGAAGTCCACGTTCATGCACATCCTCGGATGCCTGGACCGGCCGACCACCGGGCAGTACCTGCTGAACGGGCGCGATGTGTCCACGCTGCCGCCCGACGAGCTGGCGCGCGTGCGGAACGAGATGCTGGGGTTCGTGTTCCAGGGCTTCAACCTGCTGGCGCGCACCTCGGCCGTGGAGAACGTGGAGCTGCCGCTGCTCTATACGCGGCAGGGCGTGGTGAGGGCCGGCGACCGCCGGAAGAAGGCCATGGCCGCGCTCGAGGCGGTCGGATTGACCGACCGCGCTGAGCACCACCCCAACCAGCTGTCCGGCGGGCAGCAGCAGCGCGTGGCGATTGCGCGCGCGCTGGTGGCCGACCCGTCGGTGCTGCTGGCCGACGAGCCGACCGGCAACCTCGACACGGCGACGAGCCATGAGGTGATGGAGATCTTCGCGCGCCTCAGGCGCGAGCGTGGGCTGACGATCGTTGTGATCACCCACGAGCGCGACATTGCGGCCTACGGGTCGCGTACCATCGACTTCCGCGACGGCAAGGTGACCTCGGACGTGCATCATGATCAAGCGCTGGCTGAGCCATCCGTTCGTTGACCTGGCGCTGAAGGCGCTGGGCCGGAACCGGCTGCAGACGGGCCTCACGCTGCTCGGCATGACCATCGGCGTGGCCACGGTGCTGGCCATGATGGCCGTGGGGGCGGGGGCCCAGCAGTCCATCGAGCAGCAGGTGCGGGCCGCGGGCCTGAACCAGCTGACCGTCCGCGCGGGCAACTGGCGCCCGAAGGTGGAGGACACGGGCGAGGCCGTGGCCCACCAGGGCGACGCGCGCGACACGCTGGTGCTGCCCCTGTATCGAGGGGACGTGCTCCCGATTGCTTTTCATCCCGAAGACGACCCGATGGAGAAACACGACCACCCGCTCGCGCGGCAGCGCCTGGGGGATCTCGAGGCGGGGCTGGGGTCGGCGGCGACGCTGACGTTCGCCGATGCCGAGGCCATCAAGGAACTGCCCGGGGTGCAGTACGTGGCCGGCGGCGTCCATGAGAACGCGCGCGTGCACGTCGGCGGCAAGCGCTGGTTCACGCGCATGCACGGCACAGACGTCGAGATGCCGTCCATCAAGCGCGGGTGGATGCTCGCGGAGGGCCGATTCTTCACCAGGCGCGAGCAGGACAACGCCGCGCAGGTGATCGTGATCGGACAGATCGTCGCCGACAAGCTGTTCGGACCGGGTGCCAGGGCCGCCGGACAGGAAGTGACGCTCTGGAACCAGCCTTTCGAGGTGGTGGGCGTGGTCACCAGCGCCACGTGGGTGGTGCGCCCCGCGCCCGGCGACGACCAGTTCGACGCGGTTTACATGCCCTACACGACCACACACCGGCTGCTGAACCTGTCGAAGCTGAACGACATCACCATCACCGCGGCTTCGTCCGGGGACGTCTCGCGGCTCGCGCGCGACATCACCATGCTGCTGCGCCAGCGCCATGGGATCGGAGACGACCAGCCGGACGACTTCACGGTGCTCACGCAAGCCACGAAGGCGCTGACGACCGGCGGCCTGCCGCCGAGCGTGGCGCGGGCGGTGGCCGGCAACGTGGCCGAGCTCGAGAAGGTGACGCTCGAGCAACTGGCCACGACGCTCGAGCGGGCCAGCCGCACCATGACGTGGCTGCTGGCGGCGGTGGCGGCCGTGTCGCTGGTGGTGGGCGGCATCGGCATCATGAACATCACCCTGCTCTCGGTCACCGAGCGCACGCGCGAAATCGGCCTGCGCCTTGCCGTGGGCGCGCGCGGCCGCGACGTGATGCGGCAGTTCCTGATCGAGGCCGTGACCATCAGCCTGGCCGGCGGAGTGGCCGGCATCATCCTCGGCGTGATCGCCGCGGCCCTGATTGCGCGGACGCTGAACTGGGCGACGGTGGTGTCGCCGCTCTCGGTGCTCCTGGCCTTCGGCGTGGCCGGTGCCGTCGGTGTGTTCTTCGGGTGGTACCCGGCAAGGCGAGCATCGCGGCTGGACCCCATCGTCGCGCTGCGCCGTGAGTGAGGGAAACCACGAGGCCACGAAGGACCCACGAAGGACACGAATCGTTCTGGGGAAGCACGCGTGACGCCCCTAAGGAGGACTTCGTGCTCTTCGTGATTCCCTTCGTGTCTTCGTGGTCTCTCTTTGACAGGGAAGGCAGCGTGATACCGTGATCCGTCGTCTCGCCGTCAGTATCCAGATTGCCAGTCGGGCGCTCGGGCGGAACCGGATGCGCACGGCGCTCACCATGCTCGGCGTCATCATCGGCGTGGCGGCGGTCATTGCCATGGTGGCGCTCGGCAGCGGCGCGCGGGCGTCGGTAGAGCGGTCGCTCAAGTCGGCCGGCACCAACATCATCCTGGTCAGCGCCGGGAACTACACGCGCGGCGGCGAGACCATGAACATCGCCAGCGGGCTCGGGGCGGCCACCACGCTCATCCGCGAGGACGCGGACGCCATCCGCGGGATTGCCGGGGTGCAGACCGTGGCGCCCGGCGTGCGCACCCGGACCTGGGTGAAGGCGCCGCACCGGCAGGTCTTCGGGCAGGTGCGCGGTACCGACCCCGCCCTGGCCGACGTGCACGGCTGGACGTTCGTCGAAGGCGAGTTCGCCGGCGGCGACGATGTGGCGGTGCTGGGGCGGACGGCGGCAGCGGAGCTGTTCGGGGAGGGGTTCAGCGCCGAGGGCGAGCGCGTCACGATCGGGGATCGCGCGTTCACCGTGTCGGGCGTCGCCCGCACGAACGACGCGGACCAGGACGAGACCGTGTTCGTGTCGTTGCCGGCGGGGCAGGCGCTGCTGAACATCAAGCACCTGCACACCATCACGCTGACGGTGGAGCAGGCGGGGGATGCCACGCGGGTCGCCGGCGACGTGGCCGAGCTGCTGCGCGAGCGCCACGCGAAGGGCCGCCAGGCCGCCACCACCACGGGGCTGGGCGGGCTCCAGGGGCCAGGCTCGCTCGGCGCCGCGGACGACTTCACGGTGAAGACGCAGGCGGCCGCCAACGTCACGAAGGGGCTCTACACGTCGGTCGCGGCGTTCGCCCTGGCCAACATGCCGAAGCTGGACGAGGTGACGCTGCAGGAGATGTCCAGCACGCTGGCGCGCGCCGGCGGCACCATGACCGCCCTCCTCGCCAGCATCGCCGCCATCGCCCTCCTCGTCGGGGGCATCGGCATCATGAACATCATGCTGGTGTCGGTCACCGAGCGGACGAAGGAGATCGGGCTGCGCCTGGCTGTGGGCGCCCGGCGCCGCGACGTGCTGCTCCAGTTCCTGGTGGAGGCCGTGGTGATGAGCCTGATCGGCGGCACGCTCGGCGTGCTGATGGGCATCGCCACCGCGCGTGGCCTGACGGCCGTGCTCGAGTGGCCGACCGAGGTGACGGGGGCCACCATCGCCCTGGCCTTCGGCATCGCCGCTTTCGTGGGCGTGGCCTTCGGCTACTACCCCGCGCGCCGAGCCAGCCGCCTCGACCCGATCGACTCGCTCCGCTATGAGTAGTCACGCTCGCGTCGGGCCCACGGCTGTTGCGCTGCGCCAGCGGCTGCGGGCACACCTGACGCGGAACGCGGGCCTCGCGGCCGTTGTCCTGAGCGTCTCCCTGGGCATCGGCATGGCCGGCTACCACTGGTTGGCGCCGATGCCGTGGATCGACGCGTTCGTCAACGCGGCCATGCTGCTCGGAGGGATGGGGCCCGTCGCGCCCCTCGACACGGCCCACGACGACCTGAAGCTGTTCGCCGGCCTGTACGCGATCTACTGCGGGGTTGTGTTCATCGCCACCGTGGGGCTCGTCCTGGCGCCGATCGGCTTGCACCTGCTGCACCGGTTCCATCTCGACCGGTCGGAATGATCACCACATCAGCAGATCATCAGATTCACTATCTCGTGATTCTGGGTCGCAACAGGAGATCCTGGAAGTCGAAGCTGAAATCCGTCGAAGGCGACACGGCCTCCATCTTCGCCTGTTCGATGGAGCCATCCGGCTTCAACGCGAAGGTGACGAAGGCGTCGGCGCGCAGCTCCCGGTCGGTCCACCGCACCACGAACGTGTCGTGCTGCCAATGCTCCATCGTTCCGGCCAGGGCCGGCGTCTTCGAGAAGCGCATGGACAGCCGTCCGCCGGATTCCTCGATGACGATGTCGCCGTACCAGGCATCGGTGTAGGTCCCCGCGTAGCGCGCGAGGGACAGCGATGGCTTCGACGTAATGTCGCGCGCCTGCGTGGACTTCAGCTCGGCGGCGGCGACATTCGCGAGGCCGCGCCCGCGCACGGCGTTGTACGCCGCCACCCAGTCGGTGGGCGGCGCGCCCAGGAAGGCGTCGGCCACGAAGTAGGCGATGGCGTTGAAGGCTTCGCCCGACTCCTGGTTGGTGAGCACCGACACGCCGAGGCCGATGTCGGGCATCACGAAGACGCGCGAGACGAAGCCGGGCAGGCCACCCGTGTGCGTCAGCACCAGGCGCCCGCGATACTCCCGCACGTTCAGTCCAAGCGCGTACCCCGAGACGAACGACTTCAGCGGCGCCAGTTCCGCAGGCGGATCCGGGTTCGGCATCGGCGTCACCAGCGTGGAGATCTCGCGCCAGGTGCGTTCCGAGAACAGCCGCGTGCCGTCGGCCAGCTGGCCCCGGCCAAGCAGCACGCGCATCCACGCCGCCATGTCGGTGGCGTTCGACAGGATGCCGCCGGCCGGATTGGTGTTGTCGCTGGCGAACGGGTTGACGACGCGCACGCGCTCGTCGATGCGCGCGTGCGGCGAGGCCACGTTGCCGCCGTTGGCCGTGGTGTCGAATCTGGGCTGGCTGGCCTTCATGCCGACCCTGGCCAGGATGCGGGTGCGGATGAAGTCTTCCCACGACATGCCGCTCGTGGCCTCGATGACTTCGCCCGCCACGAGGTAGAGCACGTTGTCGTAGGCGTAGGCGCTTCGGAAGCTGGTGGCCAGTGGAATGAAACCGAGGCGCTCGGCCACGTCGCGGCGCCGGTAGGTGGAGGGTGGCCACCACAGCAGGTCGCCTGCGCCCAGGCCCAGCCCGCTTCGGTGCACCAGCAGGTCGCGGATGGTCATCTCGCGGGTGACGAACGGATCGGACATCCGGAACCAGGGCAGGTAGCGAATGACAGGCGCGTCCCACGCAATCTTGCCCTCCTCCACCAGCAACCCGAGAGCGGCGGCCGTGAAGACCTTGCTGTTCGAGGCGATGGCGAAGAGCGTCCCGGCGTCCACCGCGGTCGGGTCGCCCAGCTTCCGCACGCCGTAGCCCCTGGCCGTGATCACCGCGTTGTCCTTGACGATGGCCAGGCTGATGCCGGGGACGTCGAAGGTGGAGCGGGCCCGCTCGACGAACGTGTCGAGCCCGGCTGGCGCGGCTGCCTTCGCGGCGGTGAGGGTCGGTGGCGGTGCCGTGGCCGGCGCCTGGGCGCCGAGCGTGGCCACGGAGAGGGAGGCGGCCAGCAGCAGGACGAGGCGCGCGCGATGCATGCGGTCTTCTCCAGTGATCCGGTGCTCAGGGCTTCGCCGGGATGAAGGGAATCTCGACCTCGTGTGGCACGCCGCGGATGTCGTAGGTGAGCGTCGCCATCACCGAGTCGCCCGCAACCGGCTGGCCCTTCGCCACCCAGCTCTCACCGGACTCGTCGATTTCGAGCGCCAGCGTCTCGGCCGGGGCGCCGGGCCTCGAGACCACGAGGCGCACGTTCATGGCGATGGAGGCGGGCAGCTCGGTGCGGACCGCGTCGCTGAACCACACCGAGTGCCGGCCCGCAGGGTCGAGCACGACCTCGTAATGCACGTCGCCGTTCATCAGGACCAGGCCGCCGTGCTGCGGCGTGTGATCGCCGTGCGGTTCGGTGATGCCCGCGTGCTGCGCATCCTTCGGGGCGGTGCGCTCGACCGGCGCGGAGGGCGGCGCCGGCTGCGAGCAGCCGGCCACGGCGAGGGTGCACACGAGCGCACGCGCGCGCCACTTCACTTGAAGATGTCCTTCGGCATCTTCACGTGCACGCCCATCGTCCCGTCCACGAGCTGCGTGATGGCGACGTCACCCGCCAGGCTGGTGAGCTGGTACGACGAGTGGCGGTCCAGCTTCTTCGTCTCCACGAGGAAGTCCACCATCTCCTGGATGGCGATGCGCGTGGCAGTGGTGAGGTCCACGTCGATGCCCATGCTGATGTAGTGGGTCGGTGTCTCGGCGCGCGGCCACTTCAGCGTCATGCCCTTGCGCACGGTCAGCTGCACGCGGCCGCGCAGCGACGTCTCGATGGCGGTTTGGTCCACCTCGCCGTCGCCCTGCGCGGCGTGCCCGTCACCAATCTGGAACAGCGCGCCCGGCACGTGCACGGGAATCCACAGCGTGGTGCCGGCGACCAGTTCCTTGTTGTCCAGGTTGCCGGCATGGATGCCCGGCGGGCTGCTGTTGACGCGGCCGAGCGCCGGTGGAGGCGCCACGCCCATACTGCCGAAGAACGGCTTGAGCGGTATCTCGATGCCCGGCTGGAATGTGCCGATCATGCGATGCCGGTCCAGCGGGATGATGGTGATGGGCCGGCCCTGCTCGCAGTTCTCGCGGATGAAGCCGCTGCAGCCGTTATAGCCGTACGCGATGGGCAGGTCGATGGCGAGCACCTTCACTTCCAGCGCGTCGCCGGGCGCCGTGCTTTCCACCCACACCGGGCCCGTCAGGATGTGCCCACCCGGGCCGCGGTCCTTCACCGTCTCGACTATGGCGCGAAGCGAGGCCTGCACGTCAGCGGGCTTCACCCCGGCCTTTTCGAGCCGGTCCGGCGTGGAGGTGAGCAGCGTGTCCACGTCGAGGATGTCGCCGGACGCGATACGCAGCACCGGCTTCGACTCGGACCAGTAGTGGCCATAGGCCACCGTGGCCGGGGTGGCCTCGAGCCGATGCGTGCGCGGTGATTGGGCGTCGAGGGAGGCGCAGGCCAGTGACGCGCCGAGGACACACGCGGCCACGCGCCCGCCGCGAACCCTCGCGCACACCCCTGCGCGAACCTCGGTGCGCATTTCTCTGCGAACCCTCGTGCACACCCTCGTGCGAACCTCCGTCAGAACCTCGGTGCGAACCATCGTGCTAGGCCTCGGGCGGAAGTGGCGGCTCGTCCGGCGTCGCATCCTGTAGCGGGATGGGCACCGCATCCTTCTCGGGCTTTGCCACCACGGCGCCCCACGTGGAGAGCGCGCCACCGCCCCACTCCGTGAGGGCGATCATGAACTGCAGGAGGTCGAAGCCGTCCAGGACGAGGCCCATGGTGCGGGCCGTGGCCATGGCGACCAGCGCGCACGCGGCGGCGAAGAGGCCAATGCGCACGAACTCGCGGCGCAGGGCGCACAGCAGCAGGAAGACACCGACGCCGAACTCCAGCCCGCCGTAGGTCGCGCGGAAGTCGGTGCGCGCGCCCGGGGTGCCGAAGGCCAGTGAGAGCATCGACGCCATCTCGTCGGGCCGAGAGATGAAGGCAAACCCGAATCCGGCGTACGACAGCGCCACGACCACGAGCACGAGTCGCCAGAGCGTCATGCGGGGATTCTACCCGAGTACACTGGGGCCCTCGTAGCGATGAGCGCCGGGCCATCAGCCCCCGGCGTCGAAGGAGGCGCGGCGGATGACGGATCGGACGGAAGCCCCCTGGTATCGGCAGGTAAGTGCGTCGGAGTGGAAGACCTTCCTGACCACGTTCACCGCCTGGACGCTGGACGCGTTCGACTTCACCATCCTCACCTTCGTCCTCATCGACATCCAGCAGAGCTTCTCGGTGAACCGGGCGCTGGCAGGGCTGCTCGGCACGGTGACGCTGCTGTTCCGGACGGTCGGCGGCATTGGGGCCGGCACGCTGGCGGACCGCTCCGGCCGCAAGGGGCCGATCCTCTTTTCGATCGCGTGGTACACCGTGTTCGCGTTCCTGAGCGGCCTGTCCACGTCGTACGTGATGCTCTTTGCCTTCCGCGGCCTGTTCGGCATCGGGATGGGTGGCATGTGGGCCGCGGGGATGCCGCTGGCACTCGAGCAGTGGCCGGCCAGGTTCCGCGGCATCGCCTCCGGGATCCTGCAGGGCGGCTACTCGACAGGGTTCCTCCTCTCGTCGCTCGTGTACCAGCTTGGATACCCGCTCATCAGCGATCGGCCGGAGTGGGCCTGGCGGCTCATGCTGTGGGCAGGCGTGATCCCCGGCCTGTTGATCTTCCTGGCGATGCGGCGGGTGCCGGAGAGCCCGGTTTGGCTGGAGAAGCAGCGCGAGCTCGCCGCCACCGGCGCGCGCCCGCGCCTGTCGCTCGGGCGGCTGTTCGACGCCGATCTCCGCTGGGTGACGCTCCACACCTCGGTGCTGATGGGCGGCTTCACGCTCATGTACCAGAGCACCACCTTCTGGTATCCGACGCTGCTGACGCAGTTGAAGCAGCAACCGCTGGCATTCCTGCTCCTGCTGAACGCAGGCGGGCTGATTGGCTCCGTGACGCTCGGCGCATTGTCCGAACGCTGGGGCGGGCGGCGCGGGGCCGCGACGCTGGGTGTGGTGCTGGGCCTGGCATCCGCTCCGCTGTTCCTCTTCTCCGCCTCGCCACTCGGGCTGCTCGCCGGCGCCGGGCTCATCGGCTTCATGGCCTCGGGCGCCTGGGGCATCGTGCCGGGCTATCTCTCCGAGCGGTTTCCCACCGACGCGCGCGGGGTCGGGACGGGGTTCTCGTATCACGTCGGCGTCGGCATCGGCGCGCTGGGGCCCTATCTGATTGGCGCCCTCCAGGACGGTGGCATGGATCTCAGGACGGCGATGCTCTGGTGCATTGCCACCGCGGGCGTCGCAGTGCTCGTGCTGCTCTGGCTGGGCCCCGAGACGCGCGGCAAGCAGCTGGACTGAGCGCCTGTCCCGGGAACACGACCAGCCTCCGCTGAAGCTACGGCGGTCCGCCGAAGCCTTCGGCGAAGGCGGAAGAACACGAAGAGCACGAAGCAGGCAGGAACAGGTCTACAGGGTCCAGGGCCTCGAAACGTCTCACGCAGTGGCGCGGCAATGGTGCCGGACCATTGCCGCGACGCAGCTCGGAGAAACGAGGGCCCGGCCTTCGGCTAGGATCGCCACATGCAGGACGTGCGCCTCGCCATCCGCCACCTCCGCAACCGGCCCGGGTTCACGTGGGTGGCCGTGCTCACGCTGGCGCTGGGCATCGGCGCGAACACCGCCGTTTTCACGGTGGTGAACGCGGTGCTGCTGCAACCGCTGCCCTACGCGGACCCGTCGCGCGTGGTGGTGCTCACGGAGCAGACCCCGCAGTTCCCGACCGTCTCGGCGACGCGCTACAACTACGACGACTGGCGCGTGCGGGCGCAGTCGTTCACAGGGATGGGCGCCGTTCGGGCCACCAACATGACCATCACGGGCGGAAGCGAGCCCGAGCGCGTGCCGGCGAAGATGATCACGGCCACCATGCTCCCGATGCTCGGCGTGGCGCTCGCCACCGGTCGCGGTTTCGACGAGGCGGACGACCAGCCCGGCGCCGAGGGCGTCGTGCTGCTGGCCGACGGCTTCGCGCGCCGGCGCTTTCCCGCGGGCGATGCGATTGGCCAGCGGCTGCTGCTCGACAACCAGCCCCACACGGTGGTGGGCGTCCTGCCCGCGCGCTTCGAGCTCTTCCAGCCGGCCGACCTCTACGTGCCCTTCGGTCCCTGGGCGGCCATGCTGCCGGAGGATCGCGGATGGCACCCCGGCATCTTTCCAGTCGCGCGGCTGAAGCCGGGCGTGTCGCTCGAAGCGGCGCGTGCCGAGCTCACGGGCATCTCCCTGGCGCTCGAGCAGGAGTTCCCGGAGTCGAACAAGAACGTTCGCGCGCAGGTGACGCACGTGCAGGATCAGATGGTACAGAACGTGCGCCCCGCGCTGCTGATGCTGCTGGGCGCGGTCGCGCTGGTGCTGCTCATCGCCTGCGCCAATGTTGCCAACCTGCTGCTGGCGCGAGCCGTGGGCCGGCAGAAGGAGATGGCCGTTCGTGCGGCCGTTGGCGCGGGACGGGGGCGCCTCGTGCGCCAGCTGGTGGTTGAAAGCGTGGTGCTGTCCACCGTGGGAGCGGCAGCGGGGCTGCTCGTGGCGATGTGGGGCGTCAGCTTCCTGAGTGGCCCGGCGGTGGCCGGGTTGCCACGCGCGCAGGCCATCGACGTGGAGTGGCCGGTGGCGGCGTTCGCGCTGATGCTGGCCGTGGGGACGGGCCTGATCTTCGGCCTCGTCCCGGCCCTGCAGGCCACGCGCGTGGACCTGCGCGAGTCGCTCAACGAGGACGGCCGCGGCGGTGGCTCGGGCAACGTGCAGCACCGCCGGTTACGGAGCGCGCTCGTGGTGACCGAAGTGGCGCTGGCGCTGGTCCTGCTGGTGGGCGCGGGCCTGCTGCTGCGCAGCTTCGCCGCGCTCACCACGGTGTCGCCGGGATTCGACGCGGCCAACCTGTTCGTCGTGGACCTGCCACTCTCTCCCATCACGTACGCGGACGATGTCGTACGGACGATGATGGTGGAGCAGGTGACGGCGCGCATCCGGCAGATCCCCGGCGTGCGCGACGCGGCCATCACCACGATGCTGCCGATGCAGGGGGGAGGGGCGACTATCCACTTCAACCGCGCGGCCATGCCCCCGCGCGGGCCAGACGACTACATCATGGCGGGCTACCGTGCGGTCACGCCGACGTATCTCTCCACGCTGGGCGTGCCGCTCCGGCGCGGGCGCCTCATCGATGAACGCGACCGCCAGGGCGAGCCGCCCGTGGTGGTGATCAACGAGAGCATGGCGCGGCAGTATTTTCCGGATCTCGACCCGGTGGGGCAGCGCATCCAGCTCGGCACCGAGCCCTCGCCCGACTTCCCGGCCATGGAAGTGGTCGGCATGGTCGGCGACGTGAAACAGGGGTTCGAGGCCGGCGCCAAGGCTGAGATGTTCGTGCCCTACCTGCAGCATCCGGATCCGATCCTGGCGGGGATGTATCGCAGCATCGCGCTGGTGGTGCGCACCGCGGGCGATCCGATGCTGGTGACCGGCACGGTGCGCGCGGCCATCCGCGAGGTGGATCCCAACCAGCCGCTCGTCAACGTCCGGACGATGGAGGGGGCGCTGTCGAATACCGTGGCGCAGCCGCGGCTGCAGATGGTGCTGCTCACGCTCTTCGCGCTCGTGGCCGCGGCGCTGGCGGTGGTGGGCGTCTACGGGGTGATGGCCTACACCGTGTCGCAGCGCACGCAGGAAATTGGCGTGCGCGTGGCCATGGGCGCGTCACCCGGGACCGTGGCGAGGCTGGTGGTGGGGCAGGGCCTGCGGCTCGCGCTGGCCGGCGTGGCACTGGGGCTCGTGGCGGCGTTCGCGGCCGCGCGGGCCATCGAGGGTCTGCTGTTCAACGTGAGCGGGATGGACCCGATCACCTTCGTGGTGGCGCCCGCCGTGCTGTCGGCTGCCGCGGTGCTGGCCAGCTACATCCCCGCACGAAAGGCGGCGCGCATCTCGCCCGTCACGGCCCTCGGGCGGTAAAGAAATCACGAAGACACGAAGGACACGAAGGACGGCACGAAGAACGGCCTGATCGAGAGCCGGCGTCCGACAATGCAGGCTCGGGAGGAAGTCTTCGTGGTTGTCTTCGATCCCTTCGTGCCTTCGTGGTCTCTTGCGGTTACGGCAGCACTCCCGTTCGCGCGGCGTGAATGTAGTCGATAGCCGATGGCCGGACGCCGGCCGCGCGCAGGTCGGCGTTCACCTGCCCGCGATGGTGCTGACCGTGCACCGGCAGGTGCGCGAGGATGTCGCCGAGGGAGCTCTGGAAGGGATCGCCCTTCAGGTTCCTGTAGCGGATCTCGCGCGCGACATCGGCGTCGGACTGCGTGTCGAGGAAGCGCGACCAACCCTCATGGGCGAGATCGAACTCGACGCGGAGTTCGGCCGGGCCAAACGTGGGGTTCACGCCGAAGGGCATCTCGGAACCCGTGACACGCGCCAGCCAGACACGCTTCGCGCCCAGGATGTGATTCAGCCAGGCCAGCGACTTCGGCACGCGATCGGCCACCGGCTCCACCGCGTCGAGCGACACGATGTTGGCCCAGTGATCGAAGGCGAGCATGCGGCGGTGATAGGCGAGCATGGCTCATTCTATCGCCGCCGCACAGCTGCTTACGGCACCATCACCACCAACTCGTTCGACACCGACGTGCCGCCGCTCGCCAACGCCCGGACCCTCACGTAGTACGTGCCGGACGGAACGCCGTTGGCCACGAGAGACGTCGCGGCCGTGGTGGTGGTGACGATGTTGGCGAGGAGCGGGCCCGTTCCCGCCTCGAGTTGATAGCCGGCGGCGCCCGGCACTGGTGCCCACGTGACGGTCACCGTGCTGCCCGTGAGTTGAGCGCCGATCGACGGCGATGGCAGTGGCAGCGCTCCACCGACGGCGACGACCGTATCGGGCCCGGGAGCGCCTTGTCCGCAAGCGCTGTCGGCCATCACCCGCGCGTAGTACACGCCGGCCGGCGCGTTGGTCACGAGTTGGCGCGTCGCACCGGTGCCAAGCGTCGCGATGTTCGAGAGGCCTGGCCCCGTGCCCGCGACGAGCGTGTACGTGCCGTGGGCGCCGACTGCGTCCGGCCAGGTGACGGTCACCGTGCTGCCGGACACGGTCGCACCCGCCGTCACCGGCAACGGGACCGCCCCGCAGCTGACGTTGCCGAACACCACGGCGATCTCGGGCGAGGCCGGGCTGCTGCCGAACGCGTTCAGCGCGCGCACGCGCAGGAAGTACCGGCCCGGCGGCACGCCGGCGAAGGAGAACGACGGGCCACTGGTGGGAAGCGTGCCAACATTCGCCGCCCCCGGGGTGGTGCCCGCTTCCACAACGTAGCTCGTGGGCTCGCCGCCGATGAGGCTGGGCCGCCAGTGCATTGCGATCGCCGAGCCCCCGGTGACGGCGGGCACCGGAACGCTCGGGCGTCCGGGTGCGCCGCCCATCGGAGCGGTGGGGAACACTGAGGGCTTCGCCGAGTCGGTTCCCCAGGCGCCGACAATGAGCAGGTCTGGCTCCGCGCGAACGTGATAGCTCTGCACGGCCGTGGTGCCAAAGCCCGGGTCGAAGGGGAGGTTCACCAGGCCCGTGGCCGCGTCGACGGCAGCAATGCCGGCGCGCGCCGCGCCGTTGACCGTCCCGAGGTCGCCGACCAGGTACACGACGCCGTCGATGACGTCGATGTCGAAGGCCGGGTCCGCCACGACCGGCGCGAACGGCGCCGGCGCGCCGGTGGCGCGATCGACGGCGGCCGCCGACGTGCGGGCTTGCCCGCCGACGCTCGTGAAGTTGCCCGACACGAAGAGGTGCGTCGCCGTGGCCCTGAGCCCCGTGACGTAGGCAGACGTTCCGGCCACGGACGGGTCGAAGGACGTGAGCGCCCACGTCGCGAGGTCGAACGCGCCGACATTCGACCGTGCCTGTCCGCCCAGTTGCGAGAACCCTCCCGCGGCGTAGAGCGTCGTGTCGGCCACCTCGAGCTCGTAGACCTGGCCCGTGACCCCCGCGTCCCATCCGAGGTCGGCCCCCGTCGTGGCATCGAGCGCGGCCAGACTGTTCCGCGCGACACCTGCGACGTTGGCGAATTGCCCGGCCACGTACGTCGTCCCGCCGACGGCCTCGATGCTGTCAACGTAGCCGTCCGCCTCGGGGTCCCAGGGCAGGACCGTCCCCGTCCGGACATCCAGGGCGGCCAGGTTGGTGCGCGCCACCCCATCGACGCTGGTGAACCGGCCACCCAGGTAGAGCGTGTTGCCGGCCACGTCCAACCCGCCGATCAGTGGTGAGCCGAACGTGCCGGACACGATGGCCGGCGCGAGCGACGTGAGTTCACCAGACAACAGGTCCACGGCGGCAAGGCCGTCCCGCGCCACGGCGCCGAAGTGCGTGAAGGACCCGCCCGCGGCCACCACGCCGCCGCTCGACGCCAGGGTCACGACTCGCGAGCTCAAGCCGGGATTCCAGGGGAGCACGCCGCCCGAGCTGGAGAGCCGCGCGATGTTGGCGCGAGCCTCGCCGCCCACGCGCGAGAAGAGCCCGCCGACATACACCGTGCCTCCTTGCGCGAGCAGCGCGAACGCCGTGCCGTTCGCGCCGGGATTGAATGCGGTTACGGCGCCGGTGGACACGTCCACCGCCCCCAGCCGGCCGCGCGCCTGCCCACCGAGCGAGTTGAACTGACCGCCCACGTACAGCGCCGTGCCATCGAGTGCCAACGCGGCCACCCATCCTCCGGCGTTGACGTCGGCCGTCAGCGGAAGCACGGTCCCGGTCGTCGCATCGACGGCCGCAAGGCCCAGGCGAGAAGCCCCGTTGACGGTGGTGAACGTCCCACCCAGGTACACGCTCGACCCGCTTGCCACGAGGGCGGAGATGCCGCCATTGACCGTAGCGGTGAAGCCCGGCAGCGGAGTCCCGGAGGTGGCATCCACGGCGAGCAGATCGCTCGCTCCGAGATACACCGTGGTACCCGAGACGGCCAGTGCAGATACCTCGGAGCCCGGCGGAAGGCCAAGATCCCATGCCAGCACCGCACCCGTGGTGACGTCGATCGCCGCGCCACCCCACCGGTCCGCGGCGTTGACCTGGCTGAAATGCCCGCCGACGTACAGGGTGGTTCCGGACAGGGCGAGGGCCCGGACCGTGGCCTGGCTGGTGCCAACCGGCGTGATCACCGGCGCGAAGGCCGGATCGACCGTGCCGTCGGGCCGAACATGCGCCAGGGCCGCCTGCGCGCTGCCGCCAATGCTCGTGAACCCCCCACCGACGAAGTACCCGCCTGCGCCGTCGGGGATGATGACGTTGACGGGACCGGAGGGCGACGGGAGCGTGCGGGCGGGAGTGGCGCTGCCACTGGTCTGCAACTCAACCAGGCGCGGTGCCAGGTTGCCGATGGGCGCCGCCCCGGTGAAGTCGCCGGCCAGGTAGAGGATGTTGCCTGCGCGCTCGCTTTCGTCGATGGTGCCGTCGAACGCCCAGGCCAGGCGCGACGTCGGGCGGTAGTCGGCGCTCAGCGTCCCGGCCGCGACGCCCGCCAGGATCACGGACACCAGCAGGCGCATCGAGAGGTGTGGTCTCAGCATGCGCCGAGGATCGGCGTGATCATCGGACCTGTCAAATGGAACGCGCGTCACTTGTAAGTGGCACGGTAACCGACTGAAATCAGGACACTTAGGCTCCTGAGTCCCGCCCGGGTGTCACGGCAGGCGTCGTTCGCGTCGGCAGTGAACCGGTCTGCTCACTTCGGGTCCGGCACGTTCGGCACCTGATAGACCTTTTCGAGCGCCTGCAGGTACTCACCAAACAATGCCTTGATCCCGCCGAACTCCTTCTCCACCGCCGCGCGATAGGCGGCATCGGTGGCGAAGTCGTGGAGCAGGGCCGCCATGGCCCGCGCCTGGACCTTGAAGCCGTTGTGCCCCACCGGCTTCAGGTTGTCCTGGTCCATCTCGTACGTGTGGTTCGGCCAGTCGGACGTGTAAGCCGCGAAGCCGATGCCGGGGATGTCGCGCGACACGCTGCCGCTCTCCTCGAAGCCCTGCGGCTTGCCCGGCGTGTCCTGGACCTTCCCGGCGCCGTAGTGCTTCATGTAGGTGAACGCCAGCTCGGCCAGCGTGGCCACCGAGATGCCGTCGCGGTTGCTGCCGTAGTTGTCGATCTTCACCTTGGTCCCGGTGGCCAGCGCGGCGGCCTTCGCGGCGTTGTCCACGAACTCGCGCACCTGCTTCAGGTACACCTCGTCGGGGTATCGGATGTAGAAGTCGGCCTGCGTGCGATCGGGCACCACGTTTGGGGCGGCCCCGCCTTCGGTGATGATGCCCTGGATGCGCGCCTCGGGCCGCATGTTGGCGCGCACGCTGTCGATGTTGTCGAAGAGCGTCATGACGGCGGTGAGCGCGTTGCGGCCGTTCCACGCTGTCATCTGGTGTGCGGGCGCCCCGCTGAAGGTGTACTTCACGCCGTCGATGTTCAGGCAGCAGGTGCCGAAGCCCGGCGCCGGCCGCGACGTGTTCGTGCTGGCGTGGCTCCGGACGATGACGTCCATGCCGTCGAACACATGATTGCGGTGCATCGTCGTCTTCGCGGAGGGCTCCAGCAGCTCCTCAGCGGGAGTCCCGAAGACGGTGACGGTGCCGGGCAGGCCTTCCTTCTCGAGGAACTCCGCGATGGCCACGGCCGCCGCGATGCCGATAGGGCCCTGGGAGCAGTGCTGATCGCCATGGAAAGCGCCGTTCGTGCCGCGGAGGGCGTCGTACTCCACGATGACGCCCATGTGCGGCCGTCCACCGCGGCCACCCTTGCGGCGCGCCAGGAAGGCGGTGTCGAATCCACCCACGCCCACTTCCACGCCGAAGTTGTACTTCTTGAGCACCTCGGCGAGCTTCTGCACCGAGCGCGTCTCCTTGTAGCCGACCTCCGGGTGCGTGCAGATGTCGTCGGACAGGGCGAGGAGCTCGGTTTCCAGGAGCTGCTTCGCGCGCGCGGCCACGGCGTCGCGTCTCGGGCTTGTCGCCGAGAGCCTGGCGACCATGGACGGCACGTCGAGCGACTGCTCGAGCGCATCCATCTTCTGGAGAACGTCCTTCGCCGCCTCGCGCTCGGTGGGCGTTTCCTGCGCCAGCGCCGGCACTGGCGAGGCCAGCCATCCGCCCAGCGCGGCCGCCATGATGAGTCGGTTCACGGGTCCGAAGATGGTGTCGCAGAGCCGTCTGGTCATGGACGTGTGGGGCAAGTGCCGTTCACCGCAGATTGTACCCCGCGGCGACCGGGCCTCCGAGTCGACCGCACAATGCCCTCGCCGTGCGGGCACTCACCGCGCGACGTCATGGGCATGCCCGCCGCCGACGCCGACGCCTGATCACGTCGGCGTGAGCGCCGCCCCACCGGCAGCGATCAGGCCCGACAAGGCACAAGCGAGAATTGCGCCGTCCTCCGCCTCTGCTCATACTCGAGGCGATTCGAATTATCTGACCCTGGGTGAAGAGGGAAGCATGTGGGACATGTACGATCCGCGCGACGATGATCGCGATCGTTGCATGCGGCGGGCGTTCGAGGTCGACGTGCTCGCCTGTCCGAGCTGTGGGGGGCGGCTGCGGCTGGTCGCGCTCCTGGAGGCCGGCGCGGTGACGGCGCGGATCCTGCGGCACCTGGGGCTGCCGTCGGAGGTTCCGGCGGCGCGCCCGGCGCGGGCGCCCCCGCTCCCGAACGGCGACGAGTCCTGGTGAGCGGTCGCCGTTGCTCCTGACCACAACCGTGGTCGTTCCCACCGCGTGAACCGGCCCTCCCTGCGCGGAACGCGCAACGCTCGTGTGTGGGCTCGGCCGGAGGTCTGTCGTCACCTGTGGCGAGCGCCGTCACCGGCCATTGGTGCCGGTCCTCCGGCGGTGCGGGGGCCATCCGCCCTGTGGCGGGGGCGAATCCCGGACGAATCCCGGCGTGAGGGTCTGATAAGGGCCGGTCCGTAGACTCCGGGGACCCGTTTATAGCGGCTTCGTCCTCCGGCAGGAACCGTCGCTGTAAGGGTTGCATCTGTCTGCCGTGCAAGCCGAGCGACACTTAGTCTGGCTCGCCGAGCAGGTTTCCAATCTGGTCCCCCGACGGCCAGCGGATTGCCTTCCAGTCGGACCAGCAGAAGGACCTGGGAATCTTCGAAAAGCGTGCGGATGGCACGGGAGAGGTGGTGCGCCTCACGACGCCGAAGGCCGGCGAACGTCACGTGCCGGAGTCCTGGTCACCGGACGGCAAGCATGCGTTGCGGCAGGCGGTCTCCTGGGAGTCGACCGACAGCGGAGCCACGCCCGCAGCCGAGGCGGAGGCTGCCA
>Ga0209706_10000508_pt1 | contig 22527 bp, 22 predicted proteins | sample PPLLaktember2015_6_FD_187263 | JGI IMG/M metagenome (GOLD analysis project Ga0209706, IMG submission 187263) | Freshwater sediment microbial communities from Prairie Pothole Lake near Jamestown, North Dakota, USA - PPLs Lake P8 Core (1) Depth... | ecosystem: Environmental > Aquatic > Freshwater...
GAACTTGTTGAAGTCGTTGACGTAGTAGCTGCCCATGGTCGCCGCGAGCGTGCCGTAGAGCTCCTCCAGCGGCACGCCGAGCGCCTTGGCGCGGTCGCGGTCGACGTCGATCGCCAGCTGCGGCACGCTCGCGCGCCAGGGCGTCTGCACGAAGCCGATGTGCGGGTCCTGCATCGCCGCGCCCATGAACTGCCCGAGCACCTGCGCCATGCGCTCGGGCCCGCCTTCGCCGCGGCTCTGCAGGAACGCCTCGAAGCCCCCGGCGGTGCCCAGGCCGAAGATCGCCGGCGGCGCGATCGCGAACACCATGCCGTCCTTGATGCCGCCGGTCTTCATGAAGAAGTCGCCCACCAGCTGCGGCACGGTGGCCTCGCGCTCGTCCCAGTGCTTCTGCGTGACGAAGATCGTCGCCGCATTGTTGCGGAAGCCGCCGGCGAGGAGGTCGAAGCCGCTGAACGCCACCACGTCGAGGTTGTTGGGGTTGGACTGGATCGCCTTCACCACCTCGCCCACCACCTTGTCGGTGCGCTCGAGCGTCGCGCCGTCGGGCAGCAGCGCGGCGGCGATGTAGAAGCCCTGGTCCTCGTCGGGCACCAGGCTGCCCGGCGTCTTCTGCCACAGCCAGAACGCGGCGACCACCATCACGGCGAAGAGCGCGAGGCCGACGCCGCCGCGGCGGATGATCCAGGCCACCCCCGACTCGTAGTGGTCGGTGACGCGCCCGAAGCCGCGGTTGAACCAGCCGAACATGCGGTTGGGGGTATGTTTCGGCTTCAGGACGATGACGCAAAGCGCCGGCGTGAGCGTGAGCGCGACGATGCCCGAGATCACCACCGCGATGGAGATGGTGACGGCGAACTGGCGGTAGAGCTCGCCGGCGAGGCCGCCGATGAAGGCGATCGGCACGAACACCGCGCACAGCACCAGCACGATGGCGACGATCGGGCTCGTCACCTCCTTCATCGCCTTGATCGCCGCCTCGCGCGGCGCGAGCCCCTCCTCGTGCATGATGCGCTCGACGTTCTCCAGCACCACGATCGCGTCGTCGACCACGATGCCGATGGCGAGCACCATGCCGAACAGCGTGAGCGTGTTGATCGAGTAGCCGAGCAGGAACAGGCCCGCGAACGAGCCGATGAGCGACACCGGCACCGCGGCGAAGGGGATCAGCGTCGCGCGCCAGCTCTGCAGGAAGACGAACACCACCACGAACACCAGCGCCATCGCCTCGAGCAGCGTCTTCACCACCTCGCGGATCGAGACCTCGACGAAGCGCGTGGTGTCGTAGGGGATCGAGTAGGCGAGGCCCCCGGGGAAGCGCTCGGCGGCGCGCGCCACGGTGCGCTTCACCTCCTCGCCGACCTCGAGCGCGTTGGCGCCGGGCTGCAGGAAGATGCCCACCAGCGTCGCCGGCTGCCCGTTGATGCGGCCGATGAACTCGTAGTCGCGCGCCGCGAGCTCGACGCGCGCGATGTCCTTCAGGCGCAGCGCCGAGCCGTCGGCGTTGGAGCGCAGGATGATCTCGGCGAACTCCGCCGGGTCGGCGAGGCGCCCGCGCGTGGTCACCGTGTAGACGAGCTCCTGCCCCGGCGGCGCCGGCGACTGGCCGACCTTGCCGGCGGCGAACTGCGCGTTCTGCTCGTTCAGCGCGCGCACGATGTCGGCGGTGGCGATGCGGTGCTGCGTCATGCGGTCGGGCTTGAGCCAGATGCGCATGGCGTAGTCCTTCGCGCCCCAGTTCACCACCCCGGTCGTGCCCGGCACGCGCTTGAGAAGATCCAGCACGTTGAGCGTCACGTAGTTCGAGACGTAGATGTCGTTGAAGCGGTTTCCGGGCGAGTAGAAAGCCACCACCTGCAGAAAGGCCGAGGAGCCCTTCTCCACCGTCACGCCCTGGCGCCGCACTTCCAGCGGCAGGCGCGGCTCGGCCTGCTTGACGCGGTTGTTGACGTTGAGCGCCGCCTGGTCGATGTCGGTGCCGATGTCGAAGGTGACCTGGATCTGCACCTGGCCGTTCGAGGTCGAGGTCGAGCTCATGTAGAGCATGTTCTCGACGCCGTTGATCTGGTTCTCGAGCGGCGATGCCACCGTCTGCTCGAGCACCTGCGCCGACGCCCCCGGGTAGACGGCCTGGACCGTCACCACCGGCGGCGCGATCTCCGGGTACTGCGCCACCGGCAGGTTGCGCATCGAGGCGAGCCCGGCGATGACGATGAACACCGACAGGACGACCGCGAAGATCGGGCGATCGATGAAAAACCGGGAGAACATGGGCGCTACTTCGCTTCCGGCTTTGCCCGGGAAATCTTTACGGGCGCGCCGGGCCCGAGCTTCATCAGCCCGTCGATGATGACCCGCTCGCCGCCCTTGAGGCCCCCGGTGATGATCCAGGCGTCGCCCGACCACTCGCCCACCTGGACGGGACGCGACTCCGCCTGATTTTTCTCATTGACGAGATAAACGAACTTTCCCTGCGGCCCCTCGAGCACCGCGCGCTGCGGCACGAGCAGCGCGTTCGGCCGCACGGCGCCGTGCAGGATCACGCGCACGAACTGCCCGGGGCTGAGCACCGCTTCCGCATTGGGCAGCTCGGCGCGCGCCTCGCGCGTGCCGGTCGACGGCGAGATGCGCACGTCGGTGAAGTCGAGCGTTCCCTTGACCGGATGCAGGCTGCCGTCGGCGAGGCGCAGCTCCACCTCGAACTTCTTCGGCAGCGTGAGGCGGCCGGCCTGCGCCTCCTTCTCGAGGCGCGACTGCTCGTTGTCCGGGATGCCGAAGTTGACCCAGATCGGGTCGGCCTGCACCACCGTGGTGAGCAGCACCTCGGGCCCGGAGACGAGCGAGCCTTCGGAGCGCATCGAGCGGCCGGCGATGCCCGACACCGGCGCCTCGACTTTCGTGTAGCCGAGATTCAGCCTCACCTCGGCGAGGCGCGCGCGCGCCGCCTTGACGTCGGCGTTGCCGATCGCCTCCGCCGACACCGCATCGTCGTAATCCTTCTGGCTGACCGCTTTCTCCGCGTAGAGCGGCTTCAGCCGCGCGGCGTTGCGCGCCGCCTGCTGCGCGCGCGCCTCGGCGGCCGCGACGTCGGCCTGGGCGCGCGCGAGCGCCGCCTCGTAGGGCGCGCGGTCGATGGTGAAGAGCGACTGCCCCTTCTTCACCCGCGCGCCCTCCTCGAAGTTGCGCGTGAGCAGGATGCCGGTGACGCGCGCGCGCACCTCCACCTCGCGCGAGCCCGCGGTCTGCCCCACGTACTCGAAGGCGACCGGCAGGGACTTCGCCTCGACGGTGACCGCGCTGACTTCGGCGGGCGGCATGCCGCCGCCGGGGCTGCCGTGGCCGCCGCCGCCTTTCTCCTGGCCGCCGGAGGGGCTGCAGGCCGCGAGCGCGGGCACGAGCGCGAGCAGGACGATCTGTTTGATACGCATGAACATCTCGACGGATCTGCTGAGCGGGAGGGGCCGGATTTTACGGCCGAAGCTCGGGGTGAATGTTGCACGTGTAACCGAAGCGGCTACGCGCGGCGCGCGAAACCCGCTTCAGCGCGGCAAACGCCCTCGCGCTAGCGGAAGAGCCGATCGATCTGGCCGCGCTCCAGGCCGATGTCGCGCAGCGCCCGGTCGCTCAGCATGCGCAGCTCCGATCGGGTGCGCGCCGCGGCCCAGGACCGCCAGATAAGGAGCAGGAAGCGCATCCCGGCCAGCATGCCGCCCCCGGGCGGGCAGCTCAAACGCAATCCATGCATCCTGGGCATGCGCGTCCGGCATGCAAATCATGGGCTTGCGAAACAGATTGCAGGGCGCGCCGGGGCGTTATATTTTTTTCCGCACCATGGCGAGAAAGCGCACCGCGCGGCAGGAAGATCTCGGGCTGACGCTCGCCGAGTACGCCGTGCTCGCGCGCCTGGACACGCCGCAGAAGATCCAGGCCTTCGTGCACGGCCTGCGGCAGAACTTCGAGGTCGAAGGCGACACCTGCCGGCCGGTGCGCATGGTGCTGCGCGAGCGCCGCGCCCACTGCATCGAGGGCGCGATGCTCGCGGCGTGCGCCTTCTGGGTGCATGGCGAGCCGCCGCTGCTCCTCGACATGCGCGCGGTGCGCGACTTCGACCACGTCGTGGCCGTCTACCGGCGCAAGGGGCGCTGGGGCGCCATCTCCAAGACCAACGGCATCGGCCTGCGCTCGCGCGACCCGGTGTACCGCACGCTGCGCGAGCTGGCGATGTCGTACTTCCACGAGTACACCAACCGGCGCGACCACAAGACGCTGCGCGAGTATTCGCTGCCCTACGACCTGCGCCGCGTCGACCCCGGGGTGTGGGTGAGCAGCGAGAAGAACGCCTGGGAGGTGGCCGAGCGCCTCGACGAGCTGCGCCACTTCAAGCTGGTCAACGGCCACCACCTGAAGGCGGTGACGCGGCGCGACCCGTTCGAGCGCCGCGCCTCGCTGCTGCTTCAGTACCGCAGGCCGCGCGCCCTGCTCGAGAAAATAGAAAAACTCAGGAAAAAGCGGCGCAAGTAGCTATTTCTTGTCCTCGATCTTGCCGATCTTCTCCAGCGCGATCTTGAGGCGCGCCGCATCGCGGTCCCAGTACTTCTTGAACTCCGGCGCGTCGAGGTACGACACCGGCGTCGAGACCTTGTCCATCGCGGTGCGGAACTCGCCCGAGTTCGCCGCTTCCCGGACCGCTGCCCTGAGCCTGCCGAGCACCGCAGGAGGCGTCTTGGCCGGCGCGAACACGCCCGACCAGATGTAGAACTCGGCGTCGTAGCCGAGCTCCTTGAAGGTCGGGATGTCGGGCAGGAGCTTCAGCCGCTCGGTGCTCCAGCTCGCGAGCGCGCGCATCTTGCCGCCCTTGATCTGGCCGATCGCCGCCGCCGGGCCGGAGGCGAGCGCGTCGACCTGCCCGCCGAGCAGCGCCGTGACCGCCGGCCCGCCGCCCTGGTAGGGAACGTGGAAGAGCTTGATGTCCGCGGCCTGGGCAAAGATCTCCATCGCCACGTGCAGCGTGCTGTATACCCCGGCCGAGGAGTAGTTGATCTTGCCTGGATTCGCCTTGGCGGCCGCGACGAAGTCCTTGACCGACTTGTACGGGCCGTCGGCGCGCACCACCAGCACCGTGGGGTCGGCGGTGACGAGCGCGATCGGCGCGAAGTCGGCCATCTCGTAAGCCGGCTGCTTGCCGTTGATGCGGTCACCGACCGGGAACACCGAGATGGACGACAGGCCCATCAGGATGGTGTAGCCGTCGGGCGCGCTTTTCGCGACCGCGGCCATGCCGACGGCCCCGCCCGCGCCGGTGCGGTTCACGATCACGACCGGCTGCTTGAGGCTCTTTTCCATCACCGCCGCGAGCGGCCGGCCGACGATGTCGGCGACGCCCCCGGGCGGGAACGGCACGATCATGGTGACGGGCTTGGTGGGGTAGTCCTGGGCCCACGAAGCGACGGTGAAAAGCGAAACTGCGGTCGCGGCTAGAAAGCGTGACATAGGTCCTCCTCCGGTCGCGAAGTTTACACGCGGTTACAGCTGTTGCACTTTATCGGTTGGTTGCCGCGCGGCCGGGCGGCAAAGTGGGTGCCATCACAAAGGAGGTACCCGATGTTCAAGAAACTGGTCCTTGCCGCAGCCGCCCTGGCGATCTCCGCGCCGGTGCTCGCCGAGCCGCACCGCAAGAGCTTCGACCGCAGGCATGTCGATCGGGGCAACCACTACGGGCACGGCCATCGCCCGGTCGTGCGCCACGTCCACCGGCCGGTCGTGGTGATGCCGCCGCCGCGCGTGTATTACGCCCCGCCCCCGCGCGTGGTGTACGCGCCGGTGTATCGCCCCGCGCCGGTGTACTACCCCGCCCCGGTGTATCACTCGCCGGCGCCGTACGGCGGGATCTCCATCCGCTTCAACATCCCGTTCTGATCAGTTGTTGAACTCGGCCTTGAATCCGGGCGGCGGCGAGTAGGCGAAGCTGCCGCGCCGGAGCACGGCCTCCCGCCCGCCGTTCGCCGCCACCAGCTCCGCCTGGCGGCGCTTGGCGCGCCGGTCGACCTCGACGGGGTCGAGGAGCGACAGGAGCTTCTGGTGACAGAGGCTCCGGTGCGCGGAGTACGCGGGATCGGTGCCGAGGTCCCGGAGCTCCTCCGGATCGGCCTCGAGATCGAAGAGCTGCGGCTGCTCGGGGTAGCGCACGAAGTAGACGTACTTCCACTTCCCGTTGCGGATCATGTACTCGCCCGCGCGCGAGGACGACGCGTGGTACTCGGAGAGCACGGTGCGCTCGCCGATCCTGCCGAAGAGCGAGACGCCGGAGGCTTCCGGCGCCGGCTCGCCGACGCACTCCATCACGGTGGGGTAGACGTCGACGTGGCTCACCGGCTCGCGGCGCACCGCGCCCGCCGGCACGCCCGGCCCGGCGAGGATCAGCGGCACCTTGGCGGCCTCCTCGTAGAGCACCTGCTTGCCCCACAGGCCGCGCGCGCCCATGTTGTCGCCGTGGTCGGAGGTGTAGAGCACGCGCGTAGTCTTCTCGAGTCCCGTATCCCGCATTGCATTGAGGAGGTGGCCCACGTTCTCGTCGAGCGAGCTGATGAGGCCGAAGTAGCCGGCGCGGGCGCGCTTCACCGCCGCCTCGTCGGCGAAATGCTTGTCGTATCCCGTGTTCTCGTCCTGGTCGCGCACGTGCGGATGAACGTTCCTTTCCCGGTAGAGCTTCGGCATCGGGATGCGCTCGAACGGGTAGCGGTAGTACCAGTGCGGCGGCGCCGTCAGCGGGAAATGCGGCGCCACGAAGGAGACGAACAGCACCCACGGCTGCGCTGCGGGCTTAGCCGCCTGCTCGCGCAGCCAGATCTGCGCGCGCGAGGCGATCTCGCGGTCGTACCAGGTGTACTCCGACTCGCCCGGCCCGGCGAGGCCGGCGAGCTTGCTTCCGTCGGCGCGCGGCGGCATGTCGTCGCCGCGCAGCAGTCCGTAGAGGTCGCCTTTGCCCTCGAACACGTTCATCGGCACGATCTCTTCCGAGAAGCCGTTGTCGTCGTCGGTGGAGCGGAAGTGCAGCTTTCCGACCGAGACGACGCGATGGCCCTGGTCGCGCAGGCGGTGGTGCCAGCTCGGCACGCTGCCGTCGTAGGGGTCGGCGTTGTCCCAGAAGCCGATCTGGTGGATGTACTTGCCGATGGCGAAGGCGGCGCGCGCCGGCACGCAGATCGGGCAGGTGGTATAGGCGTCGGTGAAGCGCGTGCCGCGCGCGGCGAGGCGGTCGAGGTTGGGCGTCTGCACGAGCTGATTGCCCGAGCAGCCCATCCAGCGCGGGTCGTGCTCGTCGGACATGATGATGACGAGGTTGCCGGGCGTCATGCCATCCCCACCTGCGGCAGGCGCGGCCGGATGTCGTCGGGACGGCTGCGGATCATGTCCATCAGCTCCTTCTTCGCCTTCGAGCTCTCGAAGATGTTTTCCATTTCGTGCGGGTCGTTCCTGAGGTCATACAGCTCGCCCGCCCCCGAGCGCAGGTCGACGGTGAGCTTGTGCGTGCGCGTGCGCACCGTGCGCAGGTCGAGGTCCACCCCCGAGCGCGAGGCGCGCAGGTCCCACTCGCTGAACGCGAAGTCGCGAGTGGCTTTGCCGTCCACGAGATCTTTCAGCGTGCGCGAATGCTTCGCCTCGAAAGGCACACGGGCGTAGTCGGCAAACGTCGCGGGCAGGTCGAGCGTGGAGACGGGATCGTTCACGACTTTGCCTTTCGGCACCCCCGGTCCCTGGAGAAGCAATCCGACTCGCAGCAAGCCCTCGTAGGCCATCGGCCCCTTGAGGATCAGGCCGTGGTCGCCGAGCCAGTCGCCGTGATCCGTCGAATAGACAATCAAAGTATTTTCTGAAAGACCAAGTTGCTCCAGATGCAGCAGGATGCGCCCGACGTTGTGGTCGATGAGCGAGATCATCCCGTAGTAGTTGGCGATCAGCTCGCGCAGCTGCCGGTCGCTGTGCACCGGGATGCGCGAGTACTCCTCGCGGATCCTGCGCAGGTGCTCGACGATCTGCGGCTTGCCCTCGAGGCTCTGCCGGTGCCACCACGGCCGGCGCTCGAGGTCGAGCGTGCGGTGCGGCGGCAGGTCCACCTCGTCCGGGTGGTGCATGCGGCTCCACGGGTCCGGCGCGTCGAACGGGTGGTGCGGGTCGGGGAAAGAGGCCCAGATGCAGAAAGACTGGCCTTTATTCTTATTTAAAAGCTCCATTGTTCTGTCGCCGATCCACGTCGAGTTGTGGAACGCCGCGGGCAGCGCCGAGTGGAACGTCTGCATCGCCGTGGAAAGCGGCGGCAGCTGGGTCTCGTAGAGCCGCTGCAGCTCCTCGCCGCGGCCGTCCTTGTGGAACCAGCGCTCGTAGTGCTGGCCGCGCGGCGGCTTCATCGGCGGCCAGTGGTTGTGGCCTTCCACCATCAGCTCGACGTGCTCGAAGCCCATGTAGGGCCCAGTCCAGTCCTGCGGCTGGTCGGTGTTGCGGCATTCGGGCGTGCCGGTCGGCGCGAAGGTGTGCGAGGTGGCGAAGTGGGCCTTGCCGATGTACCCGGTGCGGTAGCCCGCGCGCGCGAACGCGCCGGCGAAGCCCGCCTCGCCGATCTGCGGCTCGAGGTCGATGCCGTTGTCGGAGACGCCGTGCGTGTAGGGCAGCAGGCCCGTCAGGATCGACGCGCGCGAAGGCTGGCACACCAGGTTCGGCGTGATGCAGGCCGAGAAGCGCGTGCCTTCGCGGGCGAGGCGGTCCAGGTGCGGCGTCTTGACCTTGCGTCCCTCGAACCCGTAGCAGTCGCCGCGCTGCTGGTCCGAGGTGATGAAAAGTACGTTCAACTCAGTTGTCCACCCTCGCTCCGCTCGCCTTCACCACCGGCGCCCAGCGGCCGACCTCGGCCTTGATGAAGGCGGTGAACGCCTCGGGCGAGGCGCTCGGCGTCACTTCCAGCCCGGCGCCGTTGTAGCGCTGCACCAGCCGCGGGTCGCGCATCGCCTTGACGAACTCGTCGTAGATCCTCTTCACCACCGGCTGCGGCGTGGCGGCCGGCACGGCCGGCCCCCACCACTGCACCGTCTCGAAGCCGGACACGCCGGCTTCCTGGAAGGTCGGCGTGTCGGGCAGGAGCTTCTGGCGCGCCTTGCTCGTCACCGCGAACGCCTTGAGCTTGCCCGCCTTGATGTGGCCCACCGTCGGCGGCAGCCCGAGCGAGGCGAGCGGGATCGTCCCGCCGACCACGTCGCCGATCGCCTGCCCGCCGCCCTTGTAGGGCACGTGCGTGATGTTCAACCCGCCGGCGAGGCTCTTGAAGAGCTCCGCCGCGAGGTGCTGGGGCGTGCCGTTGCCGGGAGAGCCGTAGGCGAGCTTGCCGGGATTCGCCTTGGCGTAGGCGACCAGCTCCTGCAGCGTGTTCGCCGGCACCGAGGGATGCCCGACCAGGATGTGCGCGCCGCTCACCATCTGCGTCACGTGCACGAAGTCCTTCACCGGGTCGTAGGTGAGCCTGGAAAAGAGCGACGGCGCGATGGTGTACGCGTCGGCGTAGAAGAGGATGGTGTGGCCGTCGGGATCGGAGCGCGCCACCGCCTCCGCCGCGATGTTGGCGGCGCCGCCCGTGCGGTTCTCCACCACCACCGGCTGGCCGATCGACTCGCTCAGGATCGGCGCGATGACGCGCGCGCTCATGTCCATCGCGCCGCCGGCGGCGTAGCCGAGCACCAGGCGCACCGGCTTGGTGGGCCAGGTTTGCGCCGCAGCGGGTTGTGCCATCCCTAGAAAAAGAATCAACGACAGCAGTAGCGGGCGTCGCATGGGTCCTCCTCCCTTGACGAAACGTCTAAACGTTTATACAACAAGCCGCCCAGCCATGTCGACGCCCGTTTTTTCGCCCCAGCCCGTGGTCGCCCTGCACCACCAGGTGAAGGAGGACCTGCTGTTGCGGCTGCGCTCGGGGAACTGGCCGCCGGGCAGCGAAATCCCGCCCGAGCCGGCGCTGTGCGCGCATTACCGCGTCAGCCGCGGCACGCTGCGCCGCGCCATCGGCGACCTGGTGAACGAGGGCTACCTCGAGCGCTTCCGCGGCCGCGGCACCTTCGTCAGCCCGCCCAAGCTCGAGAGCCGCTTCGCCGGCTCCTTCGGCCGCTTCACCGTGGTCGGCCCCTCGCTCGAGCAGGCGAGCCGGGTGCTCTTCTGCCGGCGCGTGCGCGCGCAGGAATCGGTGGCGCTGGTGCTCGGCCTGGAGAAGGGCGAGCCGCTCTGGCACCTCGAGCGCGTGCGCTTCGCCGGCGAGCGGCCGGCGGCGCTGCAGGCGAGCTACCTGCCCTGCGCGCTCTTCCCGGAGCTCTCGCGCCAGCCGCTCGGCTCGCGCTTCCTGCTCGACATCATGACCGAGGTCTACGCGGTGCCGCTCCTGCGCGCGGTCGAGGTGGTCGACCCGACCAAGGCCGACAGCTATGCCGCGCGGCAGCTCGGCATCAAGGCCGGCACGCCGCTCTTCCGCGTCGAGCGGCGCACCTACTCCACCGAGGAGCGCGTGGTCGAGTACCGCCTCTCGGTGCTGCGCGGCGACATCTTTAGCTACCGCACCGAGTTCCGCTGATCCTTGTTTTTCGGCGGACCGGCCACGCCGAGGCCGACGCGCGTCGTCTCCAGGTCGATGAGGTCCTCGGGCGAGACGTTGGCGAGGTTCACGTCCGGGCCGAGCTCCTCGATCAACAGCTTCTTCAGGAGCTCCACGTCGCAGGCGCGCACTTCCGGGATCCACGGGCCGGGCAGCTCGATCATCACCTTTCTTAAATCCAAACACTTCAGAAGCAAATCCAGTGTCCTGCGGTTAGGCTTGCCCTTGACCACCAGCTCCGCCGCTTCCACCAGCACCAGCGCCGCGCCGGCGGCAAAGCAGTCCTCGGCCTGCGAGACGAGGAGCCGCGGGTTGCTCGCCGTCTCCTTCGAGCCGACCTCGCCGTACACGGTGAGGCCGGCCGCGGACGCGGCGCGGATCTGCCGCCGCCTTTCCGCGGGCGTGAGAGGCACCACGTTGTCGGAGATCTCGATCGCCTCGAAGCCGACGCGCAGCGCCTCGTCGTAGAAGCGCGGCAGCGCCTTCTGCCCCTGCGTCGCGAACACGTACTCGTGGAACTGCCCGCCGAGGAAAGGCTGCACGCGGTGGCGCCGATATTGCTGCAGTTTCTTCACCAGGCTCTTTTCGTCGTAAAGCCGGGCCGTCCCCGTCTTGATCTTGGCGAGGTCGACGTAGTCGGCGGCGAGCGCGAGCAGGTCCGCCTGCTGCCCCAGGGGCATCCCCGCGTCGACGATCATGGTCAGGCCGGAATGGCGGGGCTTCCTGCCGTGTTTCCCACTACGGCCCGCCGGCAGCGGTACCATCGCAAACGGTCGTTTTGGCATGCCCGGCATGTTAGTTTCCGCGGGCTGCGGCGACAAAAGGAATATCGAATGAGGACACCCCCATGGACCGACGTACTTTCGTACTCGCCCTCGCGGCACTGCCCTTCTGTGCCCATGCAAGGCCGCGCAACATGAAGGAAGTCGAGGCCCTGCAGAAGAACTGGCAGGCGTTCCTGCCCGCCGGGGCGAGCGTTCCCTCGCCCAGCGAGCCGCTCAAGCTCTCCGACGACGAGTGGAAGAAGCGCCTTCCCGGCGAGTCCTACGGCGTGCTGCGCCACGAGCGCACCGAGCGCGCGGGCACCAGTCCCCTGAACGCCGAGAAGCGCCCCGGCATCTACGCCTGCGCCGGCTGCGGGCTGCCGCTCTTCACCTCCGAGATGAAATTCGAGTCCGGCACCGGCTGGCCGTCGTTCATCACCACCATCCCGGGCGTGTTCGGCATGAAGAAGGACTTCTTCCTCATCTACCCGCGCAGCGAGTACCACTGCATCCGCTGCGGCGGGCACCACGGCCACGTCTTCGACGACGGCCCGCCGCCCACCAACCAGCGCTGGTGCAACAACGGCGTGGCGCTGAAGTTCATCCCGAAGGACGGGAAAGCCTAGGCGGCTTCAGGGCTTCCCGCGTTGCGCCCGGTAGGCCTCGAGCGCGGCCTGGCGCTCCGCGCTCATCTGCTCGAGCTTCGCCTGCCAGCCCTTGCGGTGCTCGCGCAGGGCATCGAAGATGGACTCGGCGATGACGAGATTGCGGTACCACTTCTTGTTCGCCGGCACGACGACCCAGGGCGCGTGCCCGGCCGCGGTCTTCGAGATGGCGTCCTCGTAAGCCTCGGTGTAGTCGTCCCAGTAGTCGCGCTCCTTCCAGTCGTTCGCGTTGAGCTTCCAGGCTGCCTCCCGGTCCGCCTCGCGCTCGAGCAGGCGCTCCTTTTGCTCCTTTTTCGTGATGTGGAGGAAGTACTTGAGGACGATGGTGCCGTGCTCGGCGAGCAGCTGCTCGAAGTCGCGGATGTGCTCGAAGCGCGCCTGCCACAGCTTCTTCGGCGCGAGGTCGTGGACGCGCACCACGAGCACGTCCTCGTAATGCGAGCGGTTGAAGATGGCGAACTCGCCGAGTCGCGGCGCGTGCCGGTGCACGCGCCAGAGGAAGTCGTGCTGGCGCTCCGCCTCGGTGGGCACGCCGAAGGAGGTGACGCTCACCCCGCGCGGGTTGAGGCAGCCGACGACATGCTTGATGGCGCCGTCCTTGCCGGCGCCGTCGCGTCCCTGCAGCACGACGAGGACGCTGTGCACCTTGGCGCCGAACATCGCATCCTGCAGTTCGAACAGCGCCTTCCCCAGCGAGGCGAAGCGCCGTTCGGCCTTGGCGCGCGTCATGCCCTTGGGCGGCTCCGCCGGCAAGTCGTCGAGGCGCACCTTCCTGCCGGGCTCGTTGAAAATAGTCTTGGACACGGGAAAGCTCTGTCGTAGGGTACTTCAATGACAGCCGCCATCTTGCAGCGTTTCACGAACATCCGGCGCGGGGAGGCGGCGCCGGCGCTCGCCGCGGGCCTGCTCTTCTTCTGCGTGCTGAGCGCGCTGATGGTGGTGCGCCCGGCGCGCGAGGCGCTGGGCATGCAGCGCGGCATCGAATCGGTGCGCTGGCTTTTCATCGGCACCGTCGTCGTCACCCTCCTCGTCAACCCGCTCTTCGGCCTGCTGGTGAGCCGCTTCCGCCGGCTCGCCTTCATCGCTGCGACGTACCTCTTCTTCGCCTCCGGCCTGCTCGCCTTCTACGCGCTGCTCGTGCTGGCGCCGGCCGCGATCGGCGAGCGCACCGGCCAGGTCTTCTACGTGTGGTTCAGCGTCTTCAACCTGTTCGCGACGATGCTCGTCTGGGCGCTCATGGCGGATCGCTTCTCGCTCGAGCAGAGCAAGCGCCTCTTCGGCGCGATCGCGGTCGGCGGCACGCTCGGGGCGATCTTCGGACCCTGGCTTGCCAGCATGCTGGCGAAGCCGCTCGGCACGCCCGCGCTGCTGCTGATCGCGGCCGGCTTCCTCGTGCTGGCGCTGGGCGCGGCCTGGTGGCTGACGAGGATTTCTGCCAGTGTCCAACAGGATGGGGATTTCCTGGGAGAACGAAGCGTGATCGGCGGCAGCGCGTGGCAAGGCTTCCAGTCCGTGTTCCGCTCGCCCTATCTCCTGGCCATCTGCGCCTACGTGCTGATCCTCGCGGTGATGGTCACCTTCCTCTATTTCACGCGCCTGCAGATGGTGGCGGCGCTCGGCACCGACCTCGACGCGCGCACCGCGACCTTCGCGCGGATCGACGTGATCACGCAGGCGGCGACGCTCGTCCTGCAGGCGCTCGTCACCGGGCACCTCATGCAGCGCCTCGGCGTGGCCGTGACGCTCGCGCTATTGCCGCTCACGGCCGCCCTGGGCTTCGTGGGCCTCGCGATCGCCGGCTCGCTCGCGGCGCTGGTCGCGTTCGAGGCGACGTTCCGCGCCGTGCAGCGCGGCATCATGCGCCCGGCGCGCGAGACGCTGTTCACCATCGTCCCGCGCGCCGACCGGTACAAGGCGAAGGCGTTCATCGATACTTTCGTCTACCGCGCCGGCGACGTCGTCGGCGCGCAGACCGAAGGCCTGCTGGGGCGGCTGGGCATGGGACTCGCCGCGCTCGCGGCCTTCGCGGTGCCGCTCGCGATGGCATGGATGGTGCTCGGCGTGTGGCTGGGATACGCGCAACGCGCGCGCGCAACGCAACGAACGGAAGGAGCCTCTGCATGACGACGCGTCGTGAATGGCTGCGCATGGCGGGCGCCGCCGGCCTCCTCGCATTCGACCCGCGGGCGGCGCTCGCGCAGGCCGGCAAGGCCGGCCTCATCACCCGCGCCATCCCCGGGACGGGCGAGCGCCTGCCCATCGTCGGCCTCGGCAGCTCGGCCACCTTTGCGCAGGTCGCGCGCAGCGAGGACGCCACGGCGCTGCGCGCGGTGCTCGGGCGGATGGTGGAGCTCGGCGGCACGGTGTTCGATACTGCGCCCGCCTACGGCGCCTCGGAGGAGGTGGCCGGCCGCATCGCCCAGGAGCTCGGCATCGCGAAGCGCCTGTTCTGGGCGACCAAGCTCAACGTCGCGCGCGGCGTCGACACGGCCGACCCGGCGGCGGCGCGCCGCCAGGTCGAGGCCTCGTTCCGCAGGATCGGCCGGCCGGTGATCGACCTGATCCAGGTGCACAACATGCGCGACGTCCGCACGCAGCTGCCGATCCTGAGGGAATACAAGGAAAAGGGCCGCGTTCGCTACATCGGGGTGACGACCACTTTCGAGGGTGATTACGAGTCGCTGGTGCAGACGATGCGAAAGGAACCGCTCGATTTCATCGGCACCGACTATGCGGTCGACGACCGCCACGCCGAGGAGACCATCCTGCCGCTCGCCCGGGACAAGGGCATCGCGGTGCTGGTCTATGCGCCCTTCGGCCGCACGCGGCTCTGGGCACGCGTGAAGGGGCGCCAGATGCCCGAGTGGGCGCGCGAGTTCGACGCGGGCTCGTGGGCGCAGTTCTTCCTCAAGTACGTCGCCAGCCATCCGGCGGTGACGGCCATCACCCCGGCCACCAGCCGGCCGGAGAACATGGCCGACAACATGGGCGGCGCGACCGGCCGGCTGCCGGATGAAGCGACGCGGAAGCGGATGATCGAACTCGTGGAGGCATTGCCATGAAACGCAACCGTCGTGGAATCCTGCAGGCGGCCGCGGCAATCTCGGCGCAACTCGCGCTGGGCGCATTCCCGCTTTCAGCCTATGGAAACACCTCGAAGATGAAGATCGGCGTCGTCGGCTCGGGCCGCGTCGGCAGCGCGCTCGGCGGCGTGTGGGTGAAGAAGGGCCACGAGGTCATGTTCTCCTCGCGCAACATCGAGCACGACAAGGCGCTCGCCGCGAAACTCGGGCGCAACGCGCGCGCCGGCACGCCGCGCGAAGCCGCGGCCTTCGGCGAGGTGCTGCTCGTCTCCGTCCCCTACGGCGCGCTGCCGGATGTCGGCAAGGACCTCGCCGGACTGCTCAAGGGCAAGGTGGTGATCGACACCTGCAACCCCTTCCCCGGGCGCGACGGCGAGATCGCTGAATGGGCGCGCAAGAAAGGCGCCGGCGTCGCCTCGGCGGAGCTCCTCCCCGGCGCGCGCCTCGTGCGCGCCTTCAACGCGGTCGGCGCGGGACGGATGGGATCGGTCCACGAGGAGCCGGGCCGCGTCGGCATGCCGATCGCCGGCGACGACGCCAAGGCCATCGAGGTCGCTTCGCGCCTGATCCGCGACATCGGCTTCGAGCCGGTGCTGGTCGGCGGGCTCGCCATGGGCATGCACCTGATGCCAGGCACGCCGCTCGCGGGCGAGCACGCGCCGGCGGAGATCCGCAAGATCGCGGCGACGCTCAAGTAGGTCCGTCGTTCCCGGCTCGAGCGCGGCCGGAAGGTCGCGTTGGGCTAGAATCGCCTGGCCGCGGGCAAGCCGCGGTGCGCCCACGCCGTGGAGAGGAAATGCCCCGCAAGCAGCAGGACTACGACGACATTCCGGGAACTTTCGTCTTCGACGCCGAGCGCTCGCGCCAGGGCTACGGCATCAACATGTTCTGCATGTCCCTGATGAAGGACGAGAACCGCAAGGCCTTCCGCGCGAACGAGGCGGAATACCTGAAGCGCTTCCCGCTCACGCCCGAGCAGACCCGGGCGATCCTCGCGCGCGACTACAACCGCATGCTCGAGCTCGGCGGCAACATCTATTTCGCCGCCAAGCTCGGCGCCACCGACGGCCATTCGTTCCAGCACCTCGCGGCGCTCATGACCGGGATGACCCAGGAAGCCTACGCGGCGATGATGCTGGCGGGAGGGCGGAAGGTGGAGGGCAATCGGAGCAGATCCGAAAAAACCAAGACCCGGAAGACAAAACGTGGCTAGGATCATCGCCGGCGCGGCCACCTCGCACGTGCCGGCGATCGGCGCGGCGATCGACAACGGCAGGACCGGGCAGCCTTACTGGAAGCGCGTCTTCTCCGGCTTCGAGAAATCCAAGCAGTGGATGGCCGACGCGCGCCCCGAAGTCATCATCGGCATCTACAACGACCACGCGTCGGCTTTTTCCGTGGAGCTGGTGCCGACCTTCGCGCTCGGCTGCGCGCCGGAGTTTCCGCCCGCCGACGAAGGCTGGGGGCCGCGCCCGGTGCCGGTGGTGAAGGGCCATCCCGAGCTCGCCGCGCACATCGCCCAGTCGGTGATCCTCGACGAGTTCGACCTGACGGTGGTCAACAAGATGGAGGTCGACCACGGCCTCACCGTGCCGCTCAACCTGCTGTTCGGCTCGCCGGCAGAATGGCCCTGCCCGGTGATCCCGCTCGCAGTGAACGTGGTGCTCTACCCGCCGCCGACCGGGCACCGCTGCTTCATGCTGGGGCGGGCGCTGCGCAAGGCGATCCGCTCCTGGCCGGAGGACCTGCGCGTGCTGGTGCTCGGCACCGGCGGCATGTCGCACCAGATCTCCGGGCCGCGCGCCGGGCTCATCAACAGCAGGTTCGACAAGGCCTTCCTCGACAACCTCAGCCGCGACCCGAAGAAGCTCTCGCGCATCCCCCATCTCGAGTACATGCGCGAGGCCGGCGCCGAGGGCATCGAGCTGGTGATGTGGCTCATCATGCGCGGCGCCCTCGACGACAAGGTCGACGAGGTCTACCGCTTCTATACGGTGCCTGCCTCCAATACCGCGGTCGGGCACATCATCCTCGAGAACAGGAGAGGCAAATGAAGATCTGCGTCGCCGGCCAGGGCGCTTTCGGGCAGAAGCACCTCGACGCCCTGAAGCGCATCGAGGGCGTCGAGGTGACCTCGCTGGTCGGCGGCAGCGCCGCCTCGACCGCGGAGGTGGCGAAAAAATACGGCATCCCCCACCACACGCTGGATCTCGCCGAGGGCATCAAGCGCGCCGACGCCGTGATCCTCACCACGCCGACCAAGCTGCACTTCCGCCAGGGCGAGCAGGTGATGCGCGCCGGCAAGCACGTGCTGATCGAGATCCCGGTCGCCGACAGCGTCGAGGACGCCGAGCGGCTCGTGAAGACGGCGGCGGAAACGGGCGTCACCGCCATGGGCGGCCACGTGCGCCGCTTCAACCCGAGCCACCAGTGGGTGCACAAGCGCATCGGGAAGGGCGAGCTCGAGATCCAGCAGATGGACGTGCAGACCTACTTCTTCCGGCGCAGGAACATCAACGCTGCGGGCAACCCGCGCAGCTGGACCGATCACCTGCTCTGGCACCACGCCGCGCACACCGTCGACCTCTTCCAGTACCAGACCGGCGAGACGATCTCCGACTGCTACGCGGTGCAGGGGCCGCAGCACCCCGAGCTCGGGATCGCCATGGACCTGGGCATCGTCGCCAGGGTGCCCTCGGGGGCGATCCTCACGCTCTCGCTCTCGTTCAACAACGACGGGCCGCTTGGCTCGTTCTTCCGCTACATCTGCGACAACGGCACCTACCAGGCCTACTACGACGACCTCGCCGACGGCAAGAAGAATCCGATCGACGTCACCAAGGTCGACGTCTCGATGGACGGCATCGAGCTCTGCGACCGGGAGTTCATCGCCGCGATCCGCGAGAAGCGCGAGCCGAACGCGAGCCTCGCGCAGCTGCTGCCCTGCATGCGCACCCTCGGCCGCCTGGAGAAGATCGTCGACCCGCAGCGCCGCGCCCACGCCTGAGCGCAGTCGCGCCCGCTGTCACAGGTTTCCTGTTCCCTCCCGGAGCGTCAGTCGACGGGACGCGTTGCTATTCGAGCACTTCGGTGGCCTGCAAGATGACCGACTTCGGAAGGGTTAACCCCATCGCGCGGGCGGTCTTGAGGTTCACATAGAGGTCGAGTTTCGTTGGCTGCTCCATCGGCAGATCGCCCGGGTTAGCACCTTTCAGGATCTTGTCGACGTGGGACGCCGAGCGGCGGTATAGATCGACAAGGTCGACGCCCAGAGACACCAGTCCCCCCGCTTTGACGAACTCCTTGTATTCCATGATCGTCGGCATGCGGTGCTTCAGCGCGAGGTCCGCGATGACTTTTTGCCGGTTCGTGGTTAGCGGGTCGGCGGGCACGATGAGCGCGCCCGCCTTCGCGGCGGCCGCCGCGAAGGCGCCCTCGAAGCCCGCAGGTGCGCGCACTTCCACGCGCTGAACCTCCATATGCAGGGTTTGAGCCGCGGCATCGAGCTCTCTCAGGACCGGTCCGTAGGAGGGATTGGTCGGATTCCACAACACTGCTATTCGCGAGATACCGGGCACGATCTCCTTGAACAGCTCGAGACGCTTCCCGCCGAGCTGCGAGGTCATCATGCTCATTCCCGTAATGTTGCCGCCAGGGTGCGCCAGGCTGGCCACCAGCCCGGTCTCGACCGGATTGGCCGCGACGCCGCCCATGACGAGTGGAATGCTGGTGGTGGCCTGCTTGGCAGCAAAGCTCGCGGGCGTACCGGAAGCCACGATCAGCTCCACTTTCAGGTTGACCAGCTCGGTCGCGAGCTCGGCCAACCGATCGTCCCGGTCCTCGGAGAAACGGTACTCGATAATGAGGTTTTGGCCCTCGACATAGCCGTGCTCACGCAGACCCCGCAGAAAACCGTCGATCAGGAATGCGCGGCCCTCGCGCGAGCCGACGGCCAGAAAACCGATGCGTCGCACCTTCGACGCCTGCTGGCCACGCATGTCGCAGCCAGATAGCAGGCCGAAACCGACCCACGCGAGAGCGCCTTGTAACATCTGTCGGCGCCCGGGTTGGTTCATCCTGCGCGGAATCCTACTCCCTTCCAGAGCGCCAGATGCCGTAGACAATCCAGAGGCTGTTGAGGAAGGCGAGCAGGTAGCCGAAGAGGCCGAGCGCGGGCAGGACCGGGATGCCGAAGAACTCGGGGCCGTCGCGCACGGTGAGGACGATCGCCGAGCCGATGACGAGCGACGCGGTCATGATGCCGACGGTGACGCGGTCGAGCGTCCGGTCGAGCTGTCTGCCGAAGCCGTCGAGGCGCTTCAGGTCGAGGTCGACGCGCAGCTTGCCGCGGCGCGCCTCGCGCAGCAGGCGCGCCAGGTCGCGCGGCACGGTGCCGAGCAGGTCGAAGAACTCGCGCAGCGCGCCGCGCCCGCGGCGCACGATCTCGCTCGGCTGGTAGCGCTCGGCGACCGCCCGGCGCACGAGCGGCGTGATGTGGCTGACGATGTGGATGTCGGGGTCGTACTGCCGCCCCAGGCCCTCGAGCGTGATCAGGGTCTTGAACATGAGCGACAGGTCCGAAGGCAGCACGATCGAGTGCGAGCGCACGATGTCGGCGAACTGGCGGATGACGTTGCCGATGCGGATGTCCCTGAGCGGCATCCCCTCGTACTCGAACACCATCTCGTTCACGTCGGTGGCGAGGCGCTCCTCGTCGACGTGGGCCTCGCCCGCCCAGTCGTGCAGCACGTCGAGCATCGGCTCTTCCGACATGCGCGCGATGCCGGTGAGGAGGTCGACCACCTGCGCGCGCCGCCGCGGCGAGAGGCGGCCGACCATGCCGAAGTCGATGACCACCAGCTTGTTGCCCGGCAGGTAGAAGATGTTCCCGGGGTGCGGGTCGGCATGGAAGAAGCCGTCGATCAGGATCATCTTCAGGAAGGCGTCGACGCCCCGCGCGGCGAGGAGCTTGCGATCGAGCCCCGCCATCTCCACCGCCGCGGTGTCGGTGGCCGGGATGCCCGCCACGTGCTGCTGCACGAGCAGCATCTCGCTCGTGTACTCCGGGTAGATCTTCGGGATGACGACGTGCTCGTGCCCGGCGAAGTTCTGCGCGAAGCGCTCGACGTTGCGCGTCTCGACGGCGAAGTCGACCTCGCGCTCCAGGGACCTGGCGAACTGCGACGCGATCTCCGCCGGCCGGTAGCGGCGCACTTCCGGCATCTCGGACTCGACCAGCTCCGAGACGCGGCGCAGAAGGCGCAGGTCGGCGTCGATCTTCTCGCGCACGCCGGGACGGCGGATCTTGAGGACCACCGGCGTCCCATCCTTGAGCCTGGCGCGGTGCACCTGCGCGATCGACGCCGCGGCGTAGGGGCGCGTCTCGATCTCGCCGAACACCTCGAAGGGCGAGCGGCCGAGCGAGCGCTCGAGCCCGGGCAACAGCGTCTCGAACGGCACGGGCGGCACGTCGGCGTGCAGCTTCTCGAACTCCGCGATCCACGACGGCGGGAAGAGGTCGACGCGCGTCGCCATCACCTGCCCGAGCTTGACGAAGGTCGGCCCGAGCTCCTCGAGCGCGAGGCGCATGCGCTGCGGCGTGTCGAGCTTCTGCGCCTCGGCCGCCTCGCCCCAGTGCAGGATCTGCCCGGCGCGCTCGAGCACGCCGGCGATGCCGATGCGGCGCACGAACTCCCCCAGGCCGTGGCGGATCAGTACGCCGGTGATCTCCTGCAGGCGCGGCAGCTCCCGCATGAGTCCGAGGGTCTCCCTCAACATCTATTTATCTGATGTTTTTCGCTGCTGCAGCGCGTCGGCCATGCCGGCGAGCACGCCGCTCGCCACCTGCGCGAAGCGGGCGCTGAACTCCCCGGCGAGCTCGATGCCGGTGAGGGTGAATTCCGCCATCAGGCGCGCGGTCTGGCGCCCGGTCTCGGTGCCGGCGTGCAGGGTCTGGCGCAGCGCTTCCTTCAGCTCGGGTCGCAGCCGCTCGTTCGCCGAGGACGCCACCTCGTTCACCGTCTCGACGAAGTCGTGCTCGATCTTCTTCAGGCCGGCGACGCCCTGCTTGAGCTCGTGCTCGGAGAAGCCGCGCCCGGTCGCCACCATCTGGCGCAGCGCCTGCTGGCCCGCTTCCACCGACTTGGTCAGCGCCTCGTCCATGCCGCGGAACGCCTCGCCGAGGCGCTGGCGCAGGCCGCTGCCGTCGGCGCCGGCGTCGCGCGTCACGCCCTCCGTAACGCCGTGGGTCACCCCCTGAGTCACGGCGCGCACCACGTCGCGGATGCCCTCGCGGTCGAAGCGGCGGTTCTTCAGCGCTTCCAGGGTGACGTCGTGCACGCGCCGGCGGATGTCCTCGCCGTGGCGCATCGAATCGGCGGCGGCCTGCCGGATGGTTTCGCTCGGATCGTGATCAGCCATGGGGTCCTCCGTGGGCGCCTCGCGCGCCGGGAATCACACCCGGAAATGTTACCCGCGCATGAGGCGCAGGTCTTGCTCGAGCGGCGGGGCGGGAAAGTGGAAGCGCACCGGCCCGTCGGGCAGCGCGTTCAGGAACTGCTTCATGTAGGGATCCTCGGACGCCTCGACCTCGGCAGGCGTGCCCTTGCCGAGGATCACCCCGTCGCAGATCACGTAGACGTAGTCGGCCACCTTGAGCGCCTCCTTGACGTCGTAGGTGACGACGATGGAGGTGAGGCCGAGCGCCTCGTTCAGGCTGCGGATCAGGTTGACGATCTGGTTGAGCGAGATCGGGTCGAGGCCGGCGAACGGCTCGTCGTACATCATGAGCTTGGGATCGGTGGCGATGGCGCGCGCGAGCGCGACGCGGCGCGTCATGCCGCCCGAGAGATCGTTGGGCATCATGGCGTGCGCGCCGCGCAGGCCGACCGCGTGCAGCTTCATCAGCACCAGGCGCCGGACCAGCGCCTCTGGCACGTCGAAGTTCTCGCGGATCGGGAAGGCGATGTTCTCGTAGACCGAGAGGTCGCTGAACAGGCCCGAGGTCTGGAACATCATGCCGATCTCCAGGCGCAGCTTGTAGAGCGCGTCGCTGTCGAGCTCGTGCACGTTCTTGCCCTCGATGGTCACCGCGCCGGCCTCGGGCCGCAGCTGGCCGCCGATGATCTTCAGCAGCGTCGACTTGCCGCAGCCGCTGCCGCCCAGGATCGCGACCACCTTGCCGCGCGGGATGTCGAGCGAAAGCCCGCGCAGCACCTGCAGGTCGCCGTAGGAGAATTGCAGGTCGGAGACGCGGACCACGCTCGTCATGGGAGAGAATTCTAACTTGGACGCGCATCCCTACTCCCGGCTCACGCCGGACCTCGTGCTCGACGCGGTCGCCGCCTCGGGCCTCGCGCCCGACGGGCGCCTGCTGACGCTGAACAGCTACG
>Ga0209706_10000509_pt1 | contig 22520 bp, 18 predicted proteins | sample PPLLaktember2015_6_FD_187263 | JGI IMG/M metagenome (GOLD analysis project Ga0209706, IMG submission 187263) | Freshwater sediment microbial communities from Prairie Pothole Lake near Jamestown, North Dakota, USA - PPLs Lake P8 Core (1) Depth... | ecosystem: Environmental > Aquatic > Freshwater...
TTCCGGATGTTTAGCAAGAACATGACCATTTCCGGCTTTGATGAGGTGCTCTGGCAGGCCATGCAGAATGAGGTCCGACGCCAGGAGGATCATATCGAGCTGATCGCCTCGGAAAACTATGCTTCGCCGCGGGTTCTGGCCGCCCAAGGCTCGGTTTTGACCAACAAGTATGCTGAAGGTTATCCGGGCAAGCGCTACTACGGCGGTTGCGAATATGTCGATGTCGCCGAGAGCCTGGCCATCGAGCGTGCCAAACAGCTGTTCGGCGCGGCCTATGCCAACGTCCAGCCGCACTCCGGCTCGCAGGCGAATGCGGCCGTGTATCTGGCGCTGCTCACCCCCGGCGATACCATTCTCGGCATGAGTCTCGCGCATGGCGGGCATCTCACCCATGGCGCGAAGGTCAATTTTTCCGGCAAGATTTTCCATGCCGTGCAGTACGGTCTGAACGAGAAGACCGGCGAGATCGACTATGAGCAGGTCGCGCGTCTCGCACAGGAACACAAGCCGAAGATGATCGTGGCCGGTTTCTCCGCCTACTCGCGTATCGTCGACTGGGCGCGCTTTCGCCAGATCGCCGACAGCGTCGGCGCCTATCTGTTCGTGGACATGGCGCATGTCGCCGGTCTCGTGGCGGCGGGGCTCTATCCCAATCCGGTGCCGCTGGCGGACATCGTGACCTCGACCACCCACAAGACCCTGCGCGGGCCGCGCGGCGGCATCATTCTCGCGCGCGCCAACCCGGACATCGAGAAAAAACTCAACTCGATGATCTTTCCGGGCACCCAAGGCGGCCCGCTGATGCACGTGATTGCCGCCAAGGCGGTGGCATTTCTCGAAGCATTGCAGCCGGAGTTCAAGACCTATCAGCAGCAGGTCGTGCAGAATGCACGTGCCATGGCGGGCGTGATGATGAAGCGTGGATACAAGATCGTCTCCGGCGGTACCGATGATCACCTGTTTCTGGTCGATTTGATCGACAAGAAAATTACCGGCAAGGACGCAGAGGCAGCGCTCGGCGAGGCGCACATCACGGTCAACAAGAACGCCGTGCCGAACGACCCGCAGTCGCCGTTCGTCACCAGCGGCATCCGCATCGGCACGCCGGCCAGCACCACGCGCGGTTTCAGGGAGCCGGAGGTCGAGGCGCTGGCCGGCTGGATCTGCGACATTCTCGACAACCTGGGCGATGGCACGGTGCGCGCCGCAGTGCGTGCCAAGGCCGAGGACCTGTGCCGAAAGTTTCCGGTATACGAGAGCTGATCTTGTTTACGGCCGAAACGCAAAGGCGCACAAGGTCAGGATACACAAGCGCTGCCTTTGCGGCGTTGCGCCGTTGCGGCCGGGGGTCATAAGCGATGCGCTGTCCGTTTTGCTCCGCCGATGAAACCCGCGTGATCGATTCGCGCCTGAGCGAAGATGGCAGCTCGGTGCGCCGCCGCCGCGAGTGCGAGGTGTGCAGCGAGCGCTTTACGACCTTCGAGCGCGCCGAGCTGCGCCTTCCCCAGGTCGTCAAGTCCGACGGCCGGCGCGAACCCTTCCACGAGGAGAAGCTGCGCGCCGGCATGACCCGGGCTCTGGAAAAACGTCCGGTGGACGCCGCGGCGGTGGAAAAGGCCATCGGCCGCATCCGCCAGAAACTGCTCACGAGTGGCGAGCGCGAGGTCAATTCGCGCACGATCGGCGACTGGGTGATGGTGGAGCTGAAGGAGCTCGACCCGGTGGCGTATGTGCGCTACGCCTCGGTGTACCGGAGCTTTCAGGACCTGGAGGCCTTCCGTGAAGAGGTGCAGCGCCTGCAAGATGAGCCGACGGCGGATGTGCGCGAGAAGCAGCTCAAGCTCATCCCGGATGGCAACAACGGTAAGCCATGAATAACCCGTCTATGGAAAGCAAGCTTGCACAAAAATAGCCTTTTTATGGAAAGCAGGCTTGCACAAAATAGCCTTTTTATGGAAAACGAGCTTGCATAAAAATAGCCATTTTCCGGATGACGTACACCACATGGCGCGCGCCCTTCAGCTTGCCAAACGCGGCCTGTATACCACCAATCCCAATCCCCGTGTCGGCTGCGTGATCGTGCGTGACGGACAGGTGGTGGGCGAGGGCTGGCACGCGCGTGCAGGTGAACCGCATGCCGAGGTCCACGCCCTTGTCGCTGCCGGGCCGCAGGCGCACGGGGCGACGGCCTATGTCACGCTGGAGCCCTGCTGCCACCACGGGCGTACACCGCCCTGCAGCGAGGCGCTGGCGAAGGCCGGTATTGCACGCGTGGTGGCTGCCATGCCCGATCCCAACCCGCTGGTGGCGAGCCAGGGAATCACTGCGCTCGAACGCGCCGGCATCCACGTGGAGATCGGCCTGCTGCAGGCCGAATCCGAGCGCCTCAACCCCGGGTTCATCTCGCGCATGACGCGCGGCCGGCCATACCTGCGGGTGAAACTGGCCGTGAGCCTGGATGGCCGCACGGCGCTCGCGAACGGAGAGAGCAAGTGGATCACCGGCGAGGCCGCGCGCGCCGATGTCCAACGCCTGCGTGCGCGCAGTTCGGCGATCCTCACTGGTATCGGCACGGTCCTGGCCGACGACCCATCGCTGACCGTGCGCGATTTAGATATTGGCGTTCAGCCGTTACGGGTAGTGGTGGACGGCCATCTCAGCATGCGCGCGGATGCGCGCATGCTTCGCCTTCCCGGCAAGACCCTGGTGGTGACCGCCGAGGACGATGCCGATCAGGCCGGGGTGCTGGTACGTGCCGGTGCCGAAGTGCTGGTGTTGCGCGCCGGCCCCGGCCACATCGACCTGCTGGAACTGATGCGGCACCTCGCTGACCGCGAGGTGAATGAACTGCTGGTGGAGGCGGGCGCGACCGTTTGTGGCAGCCTGCTGCAGGCCGGGCTGGTGGATGAACTGGTGGTCTATCTCGCGCCACATCTGCTCGGGGACCCGGCACGCGGCATGTTCGCTATCCCGGGCCTCGAAAGCATGCAGGATCGAATTGCGCTCGACATCCAGGACGTGCGCGCCGTCGGGCGCGACTGGCGCATCACGGCGCGCGTGACGCGCTAATCCACGCTTTCAGGTCACGGGCCTACGCCGCTACACTCACGACTCATGGGGCACGACTAAAACATGTTTACCGGCATTATTCAGGCAGTCGGCAGGATCGCGGCCATCGAGAAGCACGGTGGCGATGCCCGTCTGCGCATCGATACCGGGACACTCGATATGAGCGACGTGCAGCTCGGCGACAGCATTGCCGTGAGCGGAGTTTGCCTTACGGCGCTGGAGTGCGGCGCAAATGCCTTCAGCGCGGACGTTTCGAGCGAAACCCTGACGCGCACCACGCTCGGCAGCCTGCGCACCGGCAGTCGCGTGAACCTGGAAAAGGCGCTCACGCCGGCAAGCCGTCTGGGTGGGCATCTGGTGAGTGGACATGTGGACGGCGTGGGCGAGGTGACCGAGCGGAGCGCGGATGCACGCTCCGTGCGGTTCCGTATCCAGGCGCCCGCGGCGCTTGCCCGGTACATCGCCGCGAAGGGTTCGATTTGCCTGGATGGGGTGAGCCTTACCGTGAACGTCGTAGACGGTGCGCAGTTCGAGCTTAATATTGTGCCGCACACCTTGCAGGCCACGACCCTCGACGAGTACCAGCCGGGTCGCCGGGTGAATCTGGAAGTCGATCTGATTGCGCGTTATCTCGAACGTCTGCTGCTGGGTGACCGCGCCGCCGATACCGGCACGACCATCACGCACGCATTCCTCGCGGAACACGGTTTTATCAGGTAGTGGGAGAGACGCGGCGCAACGGGCCGCGGTGCAAAAGGGTCAGCCGCCCCAGGCCTTCTTCAGGGCGTCGTACTTCTGGTCTTCGGTCTTGTCCTTTGGTTGTTCGTTCTTGGCCGCATTCTGGCGTGGTCGGCGGACGATTTCCTTCCTCGTTGATCCAGTTTTGGCAGCAGCTGCACCCGCGGCCTTGGCCATTGCGGCAGCGCCGTGGCCCGGCGTCTTGTCGGGCACCGAAGCAGGTGTGCTGGAAGCGGTTGCGGCGGTTACCACCGGCGCGGTGACAGGTGCTGGCGCCGGGGTGATGAGCGTGGATTGCTCCGCCGGTGAGACGACCTCCGGTTGCTCGACGCTGCTTTGTGCGACAGGCAATGGCAATTCTTTCGCGGGCCGTAGCCACAATGTGGTGGCGACGCCGAGTACGGCGACTGCCGCTACGATAGCGGTGATGTTGGTCTTTTTCGCGAACAGGCTTTCGAGGCGGGCACGCAGCTGGTCCACATAAGAATAAGAAACGATCTCCTCCTCGCGACGCCAGGTCGGCGAGAGTGACAGGGCCGCCTTGTCCTTCTCGCGCCGGATCGCTTTCAGGCGCCGGTAGGCGCGTACGTGCACCATGCCGACCTTGAGCAGGGCCTTGCGGAATTCGTGCGCGCTCTGGAAGCGTTTGTCTGGGTTCTTGTCCATGGCCCGGAGGATGATGTCCTCGAGTTCCTGCGGAATAGCCGGCTGCAGTGCCGTGGGCGGCAGCGGTTGTTCGTGCAGGTGGGCATTCATGTATTCGTAGTCGGTCTTTTTCTCGAATGGCAGCACGCCGGTCACGGCCTGATAGAGCGTAATGCCAAGGGTGTAGACGTCAGAGCGAAAGTCGGCATCGTGGCCGGTGATCTGCTCTGGCGAGATGTACATGAGCGTGCCGATCATCGAGCCGGTCTGGGTGTTTTCCTTGCTATCCAGAATCTTGGCCACGCCGAAATCCATGAGCTTGATCTCATGGGTATTGGTGATGAAGATATTGGACGGCTTGAGATCGCGGTGCACGATGCCCATGCGGTGCGCGCGCTCCACGCCGAGCAGCGCCTGTTCGAATACCCAGACCGTGGTCGCCACCGACAGCCGCCCTTCGTTGTGCAGGCGCTGGTCGAGGGTGTGGCCTTCCACGTGTTCCATGACCAGCACCAGACTGCCGGGAATCTCGAACATCGAGTGCAGGGTGACGATGTTCGGGCCGTTGAGGCGTGCCTGTGCCTGCGCCTCGACGCGGAAGCGCTGCAGGAACTCCTGGTTTCGGAACAGGTGCGGCGACAGCACCTTGAGCGCCACCGTGCGGTCGAGGGTGGTGTCATGTGCCTTGTACACCATGCCCATGCCGCCCTCGCCCAGCTTGCTGACAATCAGATAGCTGCCGAGAGTGCTGCCCGGTTCGAGGCTAGGTGGCGCCATGTCTGCGGTGGTATTGGCGGGGCCCGTGATGACTCGCGTGTTGCTCATGTCCTTCGCCTTCCCGGGCTGAGGTGCAGGTTCGGCATTGTCGTAAACAAGGCGCAGATCGGACACGTTTTGGACCCCTGAGACGGCTGTCTATTTTTACAAATACTATATGACATTGTTCCGGGCCGGCATGTGCAGAAGGACCCGCTGAGACAAATGGGGCGACCGGCCGGACAAACGGCCCGCCGCCCGCGGATTTCAGGCTTTTCGTCCCCGTTTACTGCGGCGGAATGATGTAGAAGAAACCTTCCGCACGGGCAATCGGGGTAGCCGGCCGGCGATCGCCGTGCCGCTCGTACAAGAGCTTGTTCACGATCCTGTATTTGCCAGGCGGGGCGGTTCTCGGAATCGGCAGCGGCGTGGTCGCGACATAAGAACCGCTCGCCTTCACCTGCTCGCTGATGTCCTGGGTGGCGGTGGCGATGAGTGTGCCGTCCTCGGCGTAGAACTCGCGCACCTCATTCAGCGCGACATTGACGTCGTTGCTACGCAAAATCACTACGTCCTTGTGCAAGGTGAGGGTAGAGCACGGCTTGGTGAAGCCGGGCTTGAATGTGAGTTTGTAGGTTGGTACCTGGGCGACGCTGCCCGCGGGGAGCGCGCGGAATGCGGTCTCGCCCGCCTTCGTCGCGGCCGGTGTGTAGGTGGTGACCGGTTTGGTCCCGCGCGTCTGAGTCTCGTGCATGTCGCAGCTGAATTCATTCATGCCGGCACAGCCGCCCAGCAGTGCGGCCAGCAGGATGGTGAGCAGGGCGGAGCGGCGCAGCGTTACGATATCCTTCATGGCAAACATTCTTCCTTCATAATCGTCGGGACCGGCAGATACTCTAGCGTGACACGGGTGGTCTGTCAGCCGCCCCAGGCCTTGCGCAACGAATCATAGCGGTCGCGCGGCGGGGGCGTCTTGTCTTGCCGCTCTGTCTCACGCGCCTGGGCGGGCGTCGGTGCGGCGGCCGGGAGTGTCCGGATTTTCTTTGCCAGGCGTGTTACCGGCTCCACGTCGTCTCGTGGCCGCTCCTGGACGGGATGGAGGCCAAGGGTCAGCGCCAGCAGCGCAACGGCGGCAATCAGGAGCATGTCGAAGCCGATACCGCCCAGTACGCGATTGCGCGAGCCCAGCCGTTCGCCAACCTGTCGCAGCGACAGAGTGCGCCCGCCGTCCGCCACCGGTAATGCCAATCCGTAACGTTGGCCCTGTCTGAGCAATGCCTCGTGGAATTCGGAGGCGCTCTGGAAGCGTTTGTCCGGTTCCTTCTCGATGGCGCAAAGAATCACCTTTTCAAGTTCTCTCGGCAGATCACTCTTCAGCCGGCGCGGACGCGGGGGGTTCTCCAGGATGTGCGCATGCATGAGACCATAGTCGGTCTTGTGTTCGAACGGCAGGCGGCCCGTGACCGCTTCAAACAGACTGATGCCGAGGGTGTAGATGTCCGAGCGGAAATCCGCGTCCCGGCCATTGATCTGCTCCGGCGAAATATAGAGCAGGGTGCCGACCATGGAACGTGAGCGTGTCGGTTCTTTGTTGTCGAGAATTTTGGCGACGCCAAAATCCATGATCTTCACTTCGTTCTTGTGAGTGATGAATATGTTGTCCGGCTTCAGGTCGCGATGCACGATGCCCATGTGGTGGGCACACATCACGCCGCGCAGTGCCTGCTCGAAGATCCCGATTGCCTCGCCCGGATCGAACAGTCCATCGGCCTGAATTCGCTGGTGCAGGGTCTGACCCTCCACGTACTCCATGACCAGCACGAACCCGGCCGGGATCTCCAGCATCGAGTAAAGCGTGACGATGTTCGGGTGATGCAGACGCGCCTGGGCGTAGGCCTCGGTGCGAAAGCGGTGCATGAAGTCCGGGTTCTGCAGCAGATGGGGAGGCAGGAGCTTGAGCACCACGGTGCGATCGAGCACCGTGTCCATGGCCTTGTACACCACACCCATGCCGCCTTCGCCGATCTGATTGACGATGAGGTAATTGCCCAGCATGCTGCCCGGCCCAAGCGCGGGTGGGCTGGACGCCGCAGGCGGCGTGGTGCTGTCCGCGCGCCGTTGCTGCAGGCGCACATCCAGGCGGATGGTTTTAGCGTGATTTTCGGCCTTGGGTTCCACGGTCTGCCCTCGCGGGGAGTGGCATGCCGTCGCATCCGGTGACGGGCAAACGTTATCGAAAAACCAAGAAGGGCGCCGACATCTAACGCGCCCCCACGTGTAATGACTATAGACCATGCTGTCTGCGATCAAGCCAGTATCAAGGCGCAGAGATGACGGATGGGCAGGATGACACGGTCGGTGGCTGGAGTTAAGGGGAAATATCCGGAGTTTTGCTAAATCCGCGCCCGGAATGATATTTTTACGGCAGCATACAAAAAAATCCGCCATAATCGGCGTTTTTCCAGGCACAAGGCATGGCAATCAGTCCGACCAGCGAAATCATCGAGGAGTTGAAGCGCGGCCGCATGGTCGTGATCATGGATGACGAAGATCGCGAGAACGAGGGCGATCTTCTCATGGCCGCGCAGCATGTGCGCCCGGACGACATCAACTTCATGGCCAAGCACGGCCGCGGCCTCATTTGTCTTACCCTGACTCCAGAACGCTGCCGCCAGCTCAATCTGCCGCTCATGGTGAACGACAATATGACGCCGTTCACCACCAACTTTACTGCGTCCATTGAGGCTGCCGAGGGCGTGACCACCGGTATCTCGGCTGCCGATCGCGCTACCACCGTTCAGGCTGCTATCCGTCCGGATGCCAAGCCCACGGACATCATCATGCCGGGGCATATCTTCCCGCTCATGGCGCGCAAGGGCGGGGTGCTGGCGCGTGCCGGCCACACCGAGGCCGGCGTGGATTTGGCACGCATGGCCGGGCTCATGCCGGCGAGCGTGATTTGCGAGATCCTGAGCGAGGACGGCAGCATGGCGCGCCAGCCGGAGCTCGAAAAGTTCGCGCAGCAACACGGACTCAAGATCGGCACCATTGCCGACCTGATCCACTATCGCATGCAGAACGAGTCCACGGTACAGCGCGTTGCCGAGTGCCACCTGCCCACCGAGTTCGGCGAGTTCCGGGTAATCGCCTTCCATGATGATATCGAGGACACTGCCCATCTCGCGCTGGTGAAAGGCGAGCTGCGGCGCGACCAACCGAGTCTGGTGCGCGTGCACGTGCAGGGCAGCCTGCTGGATCTGCTCGGGGTCGAGCATCGCGGTGGCTCATGGAGCCTGCGCGCTGCCATGGCGCGCGTGGCGCAGGACGGCGGCGCGGTGGTGATCCTGCAGCAGGACGAGCCGGCCGAGGAACTGATCCGGCATGTCCAGCATTTCCATCGGCAGGAACAGGGCATAGAATTGGCCGCCAGGCGCCCGCAGCAGGCACTGCGCACCTACGGCCTCGGCAGCCAGATTCTTGCCGACCTGGGCGTCGGCAAAATGCGCGTGCTGAGCCATCCGGTGAAGGCGCCGGGACTTTCCGGTTTCGGGCTTGAAATCGTTGAGTACATCAACCCGCCCGGTCACGAACAATAAACTATTTTTGTGCAGGCTTGCTTTCAATAAAATCAATTCGGAAATCGTCAACATGCAGAACGTGAAGTCTATCGAAGGGGAGCTCATTGCACGCGGCGCGCGCTTTGGCATTGTGCTGGCGCGCTTCAACGGGTTCATTGGCGAGCGCCTGTTGGACGGTGCGCTCGACACGCTCATGCGCCATGGCGTCGAGGCCGGTCAGATCGACGTGGTGCGCGTGCCCGGGGCGTTCGAAGTTCCGCTCACGCTGAAGACGCTTGCTGCCACGAAGAAATACGATGCGCTGATCGCACTCGGCGCAGTGATCCGCGGTGCGACGCCGCACTTCGATTACGTTGCCGGCGAATGCGCCAAGGGCATCGCGCAGGTGATGCTGCAGCATGACCTCCCGGTGGCGTTCGGCGTGCTCACCGTCGATACCATCGAACAGGCCATCGAACGCGCCGGCACCAAGGCCGGCAACAAGGGCGTGGACGCCGCGCTCAGCGTCATCGAGATGGTCAACCTGCTCAAGAAGCTCCAGCCCTGAGCCATGGCCAAACCCTCCCGCCACATGGCACGTCTGGCCGCGGTACAGGCACTGTACCAGTGGCAACTGACGGAGCAGGCGCCGGCGGATATCGAAACACACTTCATCAGCGACCACGAGCTCAAGGGCGTCGACATCGAGTACTTCCATCACCTGGTGCGCGAAGTGCCGCTGCATCAGCATGAACTCGATGATCATTTAACCCCGCATCTCGGCCGCACCATCGACGAGGTAGACCCGGTGGAGCGCGCGATCCTGCGCATCGGCGCCTTCGAGCTCGAGTTCCAGCTGGAGATTCCCTACAAGGCGGTGATCAACGAGGCCGTGGAGCTCGCCAAGACCTTCGGCGCCGAGCACGGCCACAAGTACGTCAACGCCATCCTCGACAAGGTGGCCGGCAAACTGCGCGCCGCCGAAATCGGTCGCAAGGCGTCGTGAGCGTTTGCGGGGCGGGCTGTTCGAAAAAGCCCAACGCAAAGGCGCGAAGACGCAGAGAAAGGCAAATTCAGAAGATAATAGATTTTCTTCGCGCCTTTGCGTCTTCGCGTTGAGTTTTCAAAACTGACAACGTGAACGAGTTCGAGCTCATCACCCGCTACTTCGCGCGCCAGCCGGTTGCCCGTCCGGATGTCGCGCTCGGCATCGGTGACGATGCTGCCATTCTCGATGTACCGCATGGTCAGCAGCTGGTGGTGTCCACCGACATGCTGGTCGCCGGAGTGCATTTTCCCGAAAATACCGACGCCGTTTCCATCGGGCACAAATCACTGGCGGTAAACCTGAGCGACCTCGCGGCGATGGGCGCGGCGCCGGCGTGGTACACGTTGAACCTGAGCCTGCCGCAGGCCGATACGGGATGGCTTGAGGGCTTCTGCCAAGGGATGTTTGCGTTGGCACTCAAGCACAACGTGGCACTTGTCGGTGGTGACACGACGCGCGGCCCGCTCACCATCGGCATACAGATTATGGGTCTTGTGCCGCACGGTCAGGCCTTGCAGCGTGTCGGAGCCCGGCCCGGAGATCGCATTTATGTCACGGGTCTTCTGGGCGAAGCGGCGCTGGGACTGCGCGTGACGCAGGGCCAGCTCAAACTGCCGGACGAATATCTTGCTAATGTGCTCACTCAGTTCAATCGCCCGCTGCCACGCGTGCTGGTCGGGCTCGGGCTGCGCGGTCTGGCCTCGGCGTGCATCGATATCTCCGATGGGCTGGCGGCCGATCTCGACCACATCCTCGCGGCGAACGATGTCGGTGCACGCATCCATCTCAAGCGCTTGCCGGTGTCACCTGCCTACGACGCGGCATTCGAGCAGGTCGGTTGGCAGGAGGCGCTCGCCGGCGGCGACGATTACGAATTGTGTTTTACCATTCCGCCTTCGCAGGAAACGGCGTTCCGGATTGCCTCTGCGCATTTCGGTGTGCCGTGCAGCTACATTGGCGACATCGAGGCCGAGGCAGGTTTGCGCATTGTGGATGAGCAGGGCGCACTCTATGTGCCCGAACATTCCGGTTTCGATCATTTCCGCGCGGACTGACCAAACATCACTGATGTTCGTCTGCTTGACTGAGAACTTCCCCCTCTCCCTGGCCCTCTCCCCGCAAACGGGGAGAGGGGATATTCTCCCTCTCCCGCCCCGGCGGGAGAGGGTTGGGGAGAGGGTGGTGCGGCAATCGCTGTTGCCGTTATGTGCCAACCATTTATGTGAGGCTCAATGTTGAAACCCAGCTTCACGATGTTGCTGCGTCATCCTGCCTACCTGCTGGCCTTCGGCGGCGGCGCAGGACTGGCGCCGAAGGCACCGGGAACCGTCGGCAGCCTGGCGGCCCTGCCGCTTTATCTGCTGCTCCTGCCACTCGCGCCGGTCGTCTATATCGCGCTCGTGGCCGCGCTTTTTCTGTTAGGCGTGTGGGCCTGTGCGCGCACCGAGCGCGATCTCGGCGTGCACGACCATCCGGGCATTGTCTGGGACGAAGTCGTTGGCATGCTGGTCACGTTGTTTCTGGCACCGGCGGGCTGGGCCTGGTTGCTCATCGGCTTTGGATTATTCCGGCTATTCGATATCTGGAAGCCGTACCCGATCAGCTGGCTGAATAATCATGTGAAGGGCGGCTGGGGTATCATGCTGGATGATCTGGCCGCCGGCGTTGCCGCGGCCGCATGTCTTCAGGCGTTGGTGCGGCTCTATGGACACTGAACTGGTAACGCTCGCCGACCACCTCGGGCACGACCTCAAGCAGGCCGGGCGGTCCGTGGCGACGGCCGAATCCTGCACCGGCGGCTGGCTGGGCGCGGTGCTGACTTCCATCCCCGGCAGCTCGTTGTGGTACGAGCGCGGCTTTGTCAGTTACAGCAACATGGCCAAGCGCGAGATGCTCGGCGTCAAAACCGAAACCCTGACGCGCCACGGCGCGGTAAGCGAGCCGACGGCGCGCGCCATGGCCGAGGGCGCGCTCGCCCATAGCCATGCCGACCTGACGGTGGCCATAACCGGCATTGCCGGACCCGCTGGCGGCACCCCGGAAAAGCCGGTCGGCACGGTGTGCTTTGCCTGGGCGGCGCGCAAACAGCCGACCCAGAGCCGCACCCAACGCTTTAGCGGCGACCGCGAGGCAGTGCGCCGGCAGGCGGTCAAGGCGGCCCTTGAGGGCGTGCGCACGCTGCTGGCTAGCCTTCCGCAGAAATGCTAGGCCACGCCCGGCCGGGTGTGGAATAATTCCTCTGATAATGAACCCCCGGCCAGGATGGCCGCCACCACGCGATTGAACCGCAGGAGCAGACAATGGAAACCAACAAAACCAAGGCACTCAGTGCAGCGCTGAGCCAGATCGAAAAGCAGTTCGGCAAGGGTTCGGTGATGCGTCTCGGCGACGGCGGCACGGTGCCGAATATCCAGGTCATCCCGACCGGCTCGCTCGGCCTCGACTTGGCGCTCGGCATCGGCGGCGTACCGCGCGGGCGCGTGGTCGAGATCTACGGCCCGGAGTCGTCCGGCAAGACCACGCTCACCCTGCAGGTGATCGCTGAGTGCCAGAAGATCGGCGGCACGGCCGCGTTCATCGATGCCGAGCACGCGCTCGACCCGGCCTATGCCAAGAAGCTCGGCGTGAACATCGACGACCTGCTGGTGTCGCAGCCGGACTCCGGCGAGCAGGCCTTGGAAATCTGCGACATGCTGGTGCGTTCCGGCGCGGTGGACGTGGTGGTGGTCGACTCGGTGGCGGCGTTGACGCCGAAGGCCGAAATCGAGGGTGAGATGGGCGATTCGCACATGGGCCTGCAGGCGCGCCTCATGAGCCAGGCGCTGCGCAAGCTCACTGCCAACATCAAGCGTTCGAATACGCTGGTCATATTCATCAACCAGATCCGCATGAAAATCGGCGTGATGTTCGGTAATCCCGAGACCACGACCGGCGGCAACGCGCTCAAGTTCTATGCTTCGGTGCGCATGGACATCCGCCGCATCGGCGCCATCAAGAAGGGCGACGAGGTCATCGGCAACCAGACACGCGTCAAAGTCGTCAAGAACAAGCTTGCACCGCCGTTCCGCCAGTGCGAATTCGACATCCTGTACAACGAGGGCATCTCCAAGGAAGGCGAGCTCGTCGACATGGGCGTGGAGCGCAACATCGTCGAGAAGTCCGGTGCCTGGTACAGCTACAACAAGGAGCGCATCGGCCAGGGCAAGGACAATGCCCGCCAGTTCCTGAAAGAGAATCCGGCCATCGCCGCCGATATCGAGAAAAAGATCCGCGCCACCATGGCGGCCCCGGTCGTGGCGTCCGGCACCGATGCGGACGAGGCGCTGCCGGAAGAGGCTGAGGCCTGAGCGAAGACAGGCCCGGTCTCGACGCTAAAGAGGCGCGCAACCGGGCGCTGTCGTGGCTGGCGCGCCGTGAGTACGGGCGCGCGGAGTTGATGGGCAAGCTGGTGCAGCGCGGCTGCGAGGAAGAAGCCGCGGCCGGGGTCGTGGCGGCGCTCACGGCTGAAGGACTGGTTTCGGACGAGCGTTTTATCGAGGCGCTGTTGCATGTGCGCCGGGTGCGCGGCTACGGGCCGCTCTACATCCGCCGCGAGCTGGAAGAGAAGGGTATCGATCGCGGTACGATCGAACGCTGGCTGGACGTCGGCAGCCGCGACTGGGTCGAAGACGTGAAGCGGGTGAATAAAAAGAAATTCGGGGGGAAACAGCCGGCAAGTCTTGCGGAGCGCGCCAAGCGGACGCGCTTTCTGCAATCTCGCGGTTTTACCCATGAACAGATACGACGGGCACTGGGCAGTGATGATGTCGATGATTAATGCATTCGATTTATGAAAACCACTGAAATTCGCGATCACTTCCTCAAATTCTTCGAGCGTAACGGGCACAGCATCGTGCCGTCGAGCTCGCTGGTGCCGGGCAACGACCCGACGCTGCTGTTTACCAACGCCGGCATGGTGCAATTCAAGGACGTGTTCCTCGGTCAGGAGAAGCGCCCGTATACGCGCGCCGTGAGCAGCCAGCGCTGCGTGCGCGCCGGCGGCAAGCACAACGATCTCGAGAACGTCGGTTACACCGCGCGTCACCACACGTTCTTCGAGATGCTCGGTAACTTCAGCTTCGGCGACTATTTCAAGCGCGAGGCGATCCGCTTTGCCTGGGATTTTCTCACCCAGGACATGAAACTGCCGGCCGAACGTCTGTGGGTCACCATTTACAAGGATGACGAGGAAGCGGCCGACATCTGGCTCAAGGAGATGAAGGTCGATCCCAAGCGCTTTGCGCGTCTCGGCGAGAGTTCCAACTTCTGGCAGATGGGCGACACCGGTCCGTGCGGCCCGTGCTCGGAAATTTTCTATGACCACGGTCCGGCCGTGGCCGGCGGCCCGCCCGGTTCGCCGGATGAGGACGGCGACCGCTACATCGAGATCTGGAACCTGGTGTTTATGCAGTACAACCGCGACGCCGCGGGCACGCTGCACCCGTTGCCCAAGCCGTCGGTCGATACCGGCATGGGGCTGGAGCGTGTTGCCGCGGTCATGCAGGGTGTACACAGCAACTACGAGATCGATATCTTCCGCAACCTCATCAATGCGGTCGCGGACATTCTCGGAACGAAGGATCGCCAGAATAAATCACTCAATGTGGTTGCCGACCACATTCGTTCCTGCGCCTTCCTGGTTGTGGATGGCGTGCTGCCGTCGAATGAAGGCCGCGGCTACGTGTTGCGCCGCATCATCCGCCGCGCCGCGCGTCACGGGCATCTGCTCGGCGCGCAGGAGCCGTTCTTCTGGCGGCTGGTCACGCCGCTGGTGAAGGAAATGGGTGACGCCTATCCGGAACTCGCCAAGGCCAGGACTCAGGTCGAGCGCGTGCTGCGCCAGGAAGAGGAGCGCTTCGCAGAAACGCTCACCAAGGGCATGAAGATCCTGGAAGACGATATCGCGCAGATGCAGGGCAAGGTCATTCCGGGTGAAACCGTGTTCAAGCTGTACGACACCTATGGTTTTCCGGCCGACCTGACCAACGACATCGCGCGTGAGCGCGGCCTGAGTCTCGACATGGACGGCTTCGAGCGCGCTATGGAAGGACAGCGCGATCAGGCGCGCGCTGCCTCCGGCTTCAAGACCGCCGGTGTCGTAAGCCTCGACGAACTGCGCATTCAGCCGGCCGAATTCACCGGCTATGAAGCAACGCACGGCGAGGCGCGCATCACCGCCATCCGCGTGGGCGACGCCGAGGCGAAGGAAATCAAGGCCGGGCAGGAAGGTGTCGTTTATCTCGAACGCACGCCGTTCTATGCCGAAAGCGGCGGTCAGGCGGGCGATCAAGGAATTCTGGCAACGACCAGTGCGCGCTTTGTCGTGCGCGATACGCAGAAAGGCCATGCCCACATCGGCAAACTCGAATCCGGGACACTCAAGGTTGGCGAGCGCGTGACCTGTAAAGTCGATGCGACCCGGCGCCGCAGCACCGCCGGCAACCATTCGGCCACGCACCTCCTGCATGCGGCGCTCAAGAAAGTGCTGGGCTCGCACGTGCAACAGAAAGGTTCGCTGGTCGATGCCGAGCGTCTGCGTTTCGACTTCGCGCACTTTGAGCCGATTGCACGCGCGCAGATCGACGAGATCGAGCGCCTGGTGAACGAAGAAATCCGCGCCAACGATCCGGTCGATACGCGCATCATGTCGACCCAGGCGGCTATGGCCTCGGGCGCGATGGCGCTGTTCGGCGAGAAATACGGTGACGAGGTGCGGGTCGTCGGCATGGGTGATTTCTCCACCGAGTTGTGCGGCGGCACGCACGTGCAGCGCACCGGCGACATCGGCCTGTTCAAGATCGTCGCGGAAAGCGGCGTGGCCGCCGGTGTGCGGCGCATCGAGGCCGTGACCGGCGCCGGTGCACTCGCCTACGTGCGTCAGACCGAGGACCGGCTGCAGCTGGTGGCGGAGCTGGTGCGCGGTGGTCGCGACGATGTCGCGCGCAAGGTCGAGCAATTACAAGCGCGTGTGAAAGGCCTGGAGAAAGAGCTCGAACAGACGCGCGCGCGCCTCGCGAGCGGCCAGGGTGGCGATCTCAGCGCGCAGGCGAAGGATATCAAGGGCGTGAAGGTGCTGGCGGCACGCGTCGATGGCGCCGACAGCAAGACCCTGCGCGATACCCTCGACAAGCTCAAGGACAAGCTCGGCAACGCCGCGATCGTGCTGGCCGCGGTACAGGATGGCAAGGTACTGCTCATTGCCGGCGTCACCAAGGAACTCACCACCAAGGTGCCGGCCGGTGAGCTCGTGAACCAGGTGGCGCAGCGCGTCGGCGGCAAGGGCGGTGGCCGGCCCGACATGGCGCAGGCCGGCGGCACCGATCCCACCCATCTCGATGCCGCGCTCGCAGACGTGCCGGGCTGGGTGGAGGGCAGGCTGTAGGGCGGCACCCGGTCCGGTCGGTGGAAAAGCTGCTCCCGCGTTGTTCAGTGAAGGAAGCCTCATTCACTGACGGCTTCGCGCCTGCGTTTTCCGCCATCCCATGGCGGTCGTAGGTTGACCTTCAGGCAGACATGTCGGGCTAAATCCAGATCTATGGGTGTCCGAACTTACTGCGTAACGTAATTTGTTCCAAACCGCTCTATTTTTTCTGTTTACTCCCGCGAAAAAAGCGGGTTAAATTCGCGCTTTTTTTGAGCCCAGCCCTATGGCACTGATAGTCCAGAAGTACGGCGGCACCTCGGTCGGCAGCCCGGAGCGCATCCTGGCGGTCGCCGCACGTGTAAAGCGCTTCCGTGACCGGGGTGACGAGGTCGTGGTGGTGGTTTCGGCCATGAGCGGCGAGACCGACCGGCTCATCAAGCTTGCCAAGGGCGTCAATCCCGAACCGCCGGCGCGCGAGATGGACGTGCTGCTCTCCACCGGCGAGCAGGTCACGATTGCGCTGCTGGCCATGACACTCGAGAAAATCGGTTGTCCGGCGCGTTCTTACACCGGTTATCAGGTGCATATCCGTACCGACAGCGTGTACGGCAAGGCGCGCATCGTGCAGATCGACGAGACGCGCATGCGCGCCGATCTGAACAGAGGGCGCGTGGTGGTGGTCGCTGGCTTTCAGGGCGTGGACGAGGACGGCAACATCACCACTCTCGGGCGCGGCGGCTCCGACACCACCGGCGTTGCGCTGGCGGCGGCGCTCAAGGCCGATGAATGCCAGATCTACACCGACGTGGACGGTGTCTACACCACCGACCCGCGTGTCGTGCCCCAGGCGCGCCGCCTGGACCGCATTACCTTCGAGGAGATGCTGGAGATGGCCAGCCTCGGCTCCAAGGTGTTGCAGATCCGTTCGGTCGAATTCGCCGGCAAGTACAAGGTTCCGTTGCGCGTGTTGTCCTCGTTCGAAGAGGGGCCGGGCACGCTCATTACCTATGAGGAAAACGAAATGGAAGCACCGCTCATTTCCGGCATCGCGTTCAACCGCGACGAGGCCAAACTCACGGTGCGCGGCGTGCCGGACAAGCCGGGCATTGCCTACCGCATCCTGGGTGACATCGCCGCCGCCAATGTCAACGTCGACATGATCGTCCAGAACGTCGGTGCCGACGGCAGCACTGATTTTACCTTCACTGTCCACCGCAACGATTACAAGAAGGCCCTGGAAACCCTCCAGAAAACCGCTGGACAATTAGCGGCACGTGAAGTGACGGGGGACGACAAGATTGCCAAGATTTCGGTGGTCGGCGTGGGTATGCGCTCGCACGCCGGCATCGCCAGCCAGATGTTCAAGACCCTGGCGGACGAGGGCATCAATATCCAGATGATTTCGACCTCCGAGATCAAAATATCGGTGGTTGTAGAGGAAAAATACCTCGAATTGGCGGTTCGCACGCTGCACAGTTCCTTTGGACTGGACAAGCCAGCCGTGCCGGCGCGCTGACCGGGACCCTCTGGCACGGAAGCTGCATCCTCCGGGAGGGAGATGGGTGATGCAGCCCAATCGCACTGGTGGCAGACCACCGTTTGTGCACCACATCTCCACATCCGCCACGCGGCTGTAAGCCGCCTGCTGGGTCAGGTTTCACAAAATAAAAATAGCTGCAGGATCGACCGGGATGTCGATCTCGATGCGCTTAAACGCAGGGTCAGGGATTACAAAAATTCTGAACAGGAGAGCACGATGCTAATTCTAACGCGCCGTATCGGCGAGACACTGAATATCGGGGACAATGTGCAGGTAACGGTGCTCGGGGTGAAAGGCAACCAGGTACGTATCGGTGTGAATGCGCCCAAGGATGTTCCGGTGCATCGCGAAGAAATCTATCAGCGTATCCAGAAGGAAAAGGAAGCCGGCATCAATGGCAACGCCGCGCATCGGGACGTTGCAGAAGGCTGATCCTTTCTTTACGCCATCCGGCCTCCCATGTATGCTTGCAGCCGCATACATGGAGAGATGGCCGAGCTGGTCGAAGGCGCTCCCCTGCTAAGGGAGTATACGGGCTTAAACCTGTATCGAGGGTTCGAATCCCTCTCTCTCCGCCAAATTCCATGAGTTGTTCTTGACAGGGCGAGGGCCCGCTTCGCATAATGCGCGGCCTTGCCATTCCAAGCACGCGCCCGTAGCTCAGCTGGATAGAGTACTCGGCTACGAACCGAGCGGTCGGGAGTTCGAATCTCTCCGGGCGCACCAAATAGCAAAGCCCGCGTCAGCGGGCTTTTTTGCGCCCGGAGAGATGCGAACTCCCGACAAATTCTTACACCTGTTCGACAACCCGGCGAAGCCGGGTTGAAACGCGACGCGCCAGCGTCGCGGACCCGGAGGGCGAGGCGGCAATGCCGCCGAGTAATCTCTCCGGGCGCACCAAACAATCAAAAAGGCCCAGTGAATGAAGCCTCATTCACTGGGCCTTTTTGATTGATGCGATACCGCTGAGCTTCGAACTCCTGACGAAATAATTGCCTGTAATTGTTTCTTTGCGCGAGTCAATTCTTGCCGCACGTACGGGATTCAATCATCGCCTTCGGTTTTGGGCGTGCGCAGGTCAGTGAGCAGCAGCTGTGCCTTTTTGGGATCCTCCGCGAAGATCATGCGGACGATGTTCTGGTCATCAGCCGCCTGCTGGGCGCGCAGGGAGCGCGCCAGGTCCTTGGCTTCCTTGAACTTGGCGAAGGTTTCGATCAGCGTCAGCTTCCGTTCCGGTGAAATTCTGTAAACGAAGTAGGGCATGGCGGTATCGGGGTGGTGAGTGGGTTCAGCTTGGAAAGCGCATCAGTGACGGGTTGGTGAAATCGTTGCGGGCGCGGTGGCGGCAAAGACCTGCTCCACGTCGACGCTGTCGAAGCGGTAGTGCTGATTGCAGAACTCGCAATCGACATCCACCGCGCCGCGTTCGGTGATGATGGAGTGGACCTCGTCGTAACCGAGCATGCGCAGCACATTCACGACGCGTTCGCGCGAACAGCTGCACTGGAAGCGCACGACTTCGCCCTCGAACAGGCGCACATCTTCCTCGTGATAAAGCCGGTGAAGTATGTCGCGCGCCGGCAATTCCAGAAGTTCGTCGCGGGTGATGGTGGCGCCGAGGTGTGCGGTGCGCTGCCACAGGTCGGCATCCTCATCGTGGCCGGCAGGCATTTTCTGCAGCAGCATGCCAGCCGCCTGTTCGGTATCGGCTGCCAGCCACAGGCGGCTGTCGATTTGCTCGGAGCGCATCAAATAGTTTTCCAGCGCCTCGGACACGGTTTCACCCTCGATGCTGACGATCCCCTGGTAACGTTGCCCTTCCTCCTTTGGGTCGATGGTGATGACAAATTTTCCCTGTCCGACGAGATCCGGGAAGGACATTGGAGCCAGTTCGCCGCGCCATTGCGCCATACCGCGCAAGGTGCGCTCACTCGTGGATTCGACCACCAGTAGATTGACCGGGCCGCTGCCCTGGATTTGCAGGATCATGGAACCATTAAACTTGAGCGTCGCGGAGAGCAGGGCAGCTGCGGCCATGAGTTCGCCGAGCAGGTTCCGTACTGCGGGCGGGTAATCGTGGCGTTCGAGTACGGCACGCCAGGCGCTGTCCAAATGGACGATCTCGCCACGGATCGCAGCATGCTCAAAAACGAATCGTTGTAAGGTGTCACGGCGTTTCACGGCTGTATTATGCCATATTCCGCCGGAGTCCGGCCCAAGAGACAGCGGAGAGAAGCGATGACGGGAAAACCGAAAAGTCGAGTCAACGGACCGCTCGGGCTGCTCAGCGCGGTTTCAGGTAAACAATTCGTTGTTCGGTGACTGTGCCGGGCCGGTTGTCGGAAATTGTCGACAGGACTTCCGGCCGGCCGAGATGGAAGCCCTGCGCGTAGTCCACACCGTACTCGCAAAGGAGACGGAAGCAGCTCTCGTCTTCCACGAATTCGGCGACGGTTTTTTTTCCCAGGGCATGGGCGATGTCGTTCATGGCACGCACCATCGCCTGGTCGGTGGTATTGACTGACAAATTGCGCACGAACCGGCCGTCGATTTTCACAAAATCTACTGGCAGCTCGCGCAGGTAGGCGAACGACGACATGCCGGCGCCGAAATCGTCAAGCGCGGTGCTGCAGCCGATTGCCTTGAGTCTGGCGAGGAGGGTCTCTGCCAGCGCCATGTTGGCGATGGCCACGGTCTCGGTAACTTCGAAAGTCAGGGCGGAAGGGTCGAGGCCGGTGCGCTCAAGTTCGAGGATCACAAGATCGCAGATGGCGGGTTCCGACAGGCTCTGACCGGAAAGATTGATGCTGTAACGCAGGCTGGGGGTTTCACGGCGCCGCTCGGCCAGCATGCGGATGGAGTTGACGATCACCCAGCGGTCGATGTCTGCGCTCAGGCCGAAGCGCTCGGCGGCCGGCAGGAAGCCGTTCGGCATGATCAGGGCGCCCTGTTCGTCGCGCAGGCGTATCAGAATTTCGTGGGCGGATGTCTGCAAGTCGCGAGTATCCACGATTGGCTGGCCGGCCAGCACGAACCGGTTATGCTCGATGGCATCCTTGATACGCCGTGACCAGCCCATGTCCAGGGACAGTGCCGTGACATTCGCCTCATCCATCACGTCAAAAATGTGCACCCGGTTGCGTCCAGCACGCTTGGCCAGGTGGCAGGCAAAATCGGCGCGCGACAGCACCTCCTCGGCAGAGCGCGTCTCGGCGTTGATCATCGCCACGCCGATCGAGCAGCCCACGTCCACCTGCTCGCTGGCCTGACGAAAGCGGTAGGACGCCAGCGCCTTGCGAAAAGACTCGGCGATAGACTGCGCTTCCTCGGCGCGCGTGTCATAGAGCAGCATGGTGAACTCGTCACCGCCCAGACGGGCAATCAGGTCGCTGCGGCGCGCGCGTTTGCGGAGCAGCTCGCTGACCTCGATCAGCAGGCGATCACCGGCGAGATGCCCAAGCGTGTCGTTGACGTACTTGAAGTTGTCGAGATCGATGTAGAGCAACGTGCTCACCTGATGGGCGCGGTGAGCACGGTCCACGACACGCGACAGTTCATCCAGAAAGTAGTTGCGATTGTGGATACCGGTCAGGCCGTCGCGCTCGGCCTGCGCACGCAGGTGTTCGATCATGGCGGTGCGTTCACTGTTGTCGGCGACCAGCGCGATGTACAGCCGCTTGCCCTCCAGCCACATGCCGCTGATCTTGATGGCCATGGGAAAAGCGGCTCCACCCTTGCGTTGTCCGCTGATCTCTCCCTCTTGACCCACCAGGCTATCCAATTCGTTGTTCCGCAGCCGGTTGAGGTATGAGTTTGTTTCGGCCTGGAGTTCCCGCTGGACCAGGACACTGATGTTCTGGCCGACCACCTCACGCTCCGCCCAGCCGAACAGGCGACTTGCGGCCTGGTTGTATCCCTCGATGCGACCCTGCGTGTCAAAGGTAATAATGCCCTCGGCGGTGTTGTCGAGGATGGTTTGCAGGCGCTCCTGACGGGAACGCACCTGACTGTGCATATGGTCGAAGGCCTCGATGAGATCGCGGGTCTCCGCGGTGGTGGTGCGTTGCATGCGGGGTGCTTTCATCCCCAGCGCCTCGGATTTAAGGGCCGAGGCAACATCGGCGATCGGACGGCGCACGGTGTACTCGAAGAACAGATAGCCTGCGGCGGTCAAGATGATGGTGATCAAGGATATCAGCCACAGGGCGCCGGACAGCCGGTCGGCGATACCCGTGACCGAGGTCATATCGGTGACCGCGGCACTCTCGAGTTCCCCGCGCAGCACGTTCAGCTCCACCCACAGGCGGGAAAACAGCGGACTGATGGTGTCGCGCAGCAGGGGCACGTCCGCACGCCAGCGCTCCGAACTGTAGATGGCCGCAGCTGCCAGATAGGCATGGTGCCATTCCTGGCTGATTCTGCGCATGTTTGCCAACGATTCGCCCTGCTGGAACTCAAGACTGTTCTTTGCCTCGAATCGGGCAAGCGCCGCAAGGTGACGCTCGACCATCTCGTGATAAAACTCGATCTGCTGGTGCTGATTCTTCATGCCGGCTTGCGGGTCGCCGGGAAAGACACCGAAACGGTTTGCCACAAACACCCGGAAGTTGCCGATCATGATCGACCAGGCATAGCGAGCTTCTGCGAACAGTCCATGAATTTCCTCTTGGGAAGGCGCGCCGCGCCGTTCGCGCGATTCGTCCATGGCGAGCGTGGCATAGGTCAGGAATCGAAGGTTGTTGGGCAACATGTTTTCGAGCATGT
>Ga0209706_10000513_pt1 | contig 22430 bp, 21 predicted proteins | sample PPLLaktember2015_6_FD_187263 | JGI IMG/M metagenome (GOLD analysis project Ga0209706, IMG submission 187263) | Freshwater sediment microbial communities from Prairie Pothole Lake near Jamestown, North Dakota, USA - PPLs Lake P8 Core (1) Depth... | ecosystem: Environmental > Aquatic > Freshwater...
GCACGAGGTCGAGTCGGCGTTCGAGATCGCGGAGCGGCCGATCGGACCCGGGCTTCCGGGCGCGGGCACCGAGGCGGCGCGGCCGCGTGCGGCCGAGCAGCCGATCGGCACCAGCCCGCAGCGCTCCTTCGCGCGGCTCGACGACGGCGGGCGTGCGCTGACGCTCGCCAATCGCGCGAGCCCCGAGGTCGAGGCCGTGCACGAGCCCGACGGGGGGACGTCCCTCGCCGTCACACTCGTCCGTGCCGTGGGCTGGCTCTCGCGGCCCGATCTCGCGAGCCGGCCGCTGCCGGCGGGGCCGGTGTTCGAGACTCCCGGCGCGCAGGTGCCGGGCCCCCATCGCGCCGCGCTCTCGTTCCGCTTCCACTCGGCCGCGGACGCGGACGCGGTCGCCGCGGCGCATCGCTTCGCCCATCCGCCCCTGGCGTTCGTGCACGGAGAGGATGCGGTGCGGCCCGGGGCGCTCGCGGACGGAGCGCGGGCGCTGGAGATCGACGATCCGGCCCTGCACGTCTCGGCGCTGACGCCCCTCCACGACGGCGGGGCGGAGGTCCGGGTGGTGAACCTCTCGTCCGAGGCGCGGCGCGCGCGGGTCACGCTCTTCGGCGATCCGTCGCCGCGCGCCGTGGACCTGGCCGGTCGACCCGTCGAAGAGGCGGCGGCCGGGAGCGCCGCGGACGCGCCGCCCGGCGGCGGCCGCTCGCTTCGCCCCTGGCAGATCCTGACGCTCCGCACACGCGCGTGAGTGGACCCGACACCGGCACGCTCCCCCCACCGGCATCTCGGGACGCAAGGACGGTGGATTTCTTGCATTGTCCGGCGACGTTCCGCTTCCCCTTTCGCCGCGCGCCCGCGTAGACTGGCTACGAAGCGAGGCCATCGTCTGCGGTCGCTCCGCCACCCCGGCGCGGGCGATTCGAGGCGGCGCCCAGCCAGGCTGCCGGAGTGGAGAAGCATATGAAGGCGCTCATCGAAGCGATCGTGCGAGCCCTGGTGGACAAGCCCGAAGAGGTCCAGATCAAAGAGGTCGTGGGCGAGCACGCTCACGTGCTCGAGCTTCGCGTCGCGAAGGAGGATCTGGGCAAGGTCATCGGGAAGGGCGGGGCCCATGCCTCGGCCATCCGCACGATCATGGCGGCGGCCAGCGGCAAGGAGAAGAAGCGCTACATCCTCGAGATCATCGAGCACTAGCGCTCGCTGCCCCGACCGTTTGCGGCGAACGCGCCGGACGGCGTCGCTCGCGCGATCTGCTGATCTGCTGGTAGGCTGCCTGCTCGACCCGAGGTCCGAGCAGGAGGCGATCCGTGTCCGCAGGTCCCCTGACGTTCGAGGCTCCCTTCACCGTCGGCGCGCAGATCGAGGCGCGCGCGGCCCATGCCGAATGCGCCGATCGGACGTTCCTGCTGGACGGCGACCGGAGCTGGACCTACCGGCAGTTCCGCGACGAGTCGGTGCGCGCGGCGCACTTCCTGCTGCGGCGTCTCGGGCGGATCGACGACGGCCGACCGGGCCACGTGGCGATGCTGCTCGACAACCATCTCGAGCTGCTCTCGCTCTATGGCGGCTGTGCCTTCGGCGGGCTCACGCTCTTCGGCGTGAACACGGGCCTGCGCGGCGAGACCCTGGCCGGCGTGCTGAACCAGTCGCGCGCGCGGGTCCTGGTGGTGGACGAGCGCCTGCTACACGAGGTGGAGCGCGTCCGGGGACAGCTCGCCCACGTCGCGCCGGAGAACGTGCTCGTGCTGCGGGCCGGACGGGCGTCGCGCGAGTCGGACGACTACGTCTCGGCGCTCGCGACAGAGGTCGGGCCGGCCGGGAAGTCCCTGGACGCCCCGGCCGTCGACGTCACCCCCGACCGGAACCTGATGGTGATCTACACCTCGGGCACGACGGGCCTGCCGAAGGGCATCAACAACAACCACTTCAAGCTGCTCGCGACCGGCATCGCGGTGTCGAAGAGCCTCGAGCTCGGCCGCGACGATTGCGGCTACGCCTGCATGCCGCTCTTCCACTCGAACGCGATGTTCCTCGGTGTCTCGCCGTCGTTCTGGGTGGGCGGACGGCTCGCGATGCGCGAGCGCTTCAGCGCCTCGAGCTTCGTGCCGGACGTGCTCCGACACGGCGTCACGTTCTGGAACTACGTGGGCGAGCCCGTGCACTACGTGCTGGGCGCGCTCGAGAAGGAGTACGGCGGCGACGAGGCGCGGATCCTGGCCGAGGTCGCGGGCAGCCCGCGGAACCGCTTCCGCTACGCCGTCGGCAACGGCGCATCGCCGCCGGACATCGACCGCTTCATGCGCTGGCTCGGCCTCGAGGACATGTTCGAGCTCTACGGCTCGACCGAGGCCGCGATCAGCACCTTCCGCAAGAAGGGCGACCCGCGCGGCTCCGTGGGCGAGGTGACGGATCCGACCGTGAAGATCCTCGACGAGCGCGGGCGCGAGTGCCCCCCGGCGGAGCTCGGGCCGGACGGCCGCATGCTGAACTACGCCGATGCCGTGGGCGAGATCTGCAAGGTGTCGGCCGACGTCGGGCTGTTCCAGGGCTACTTCGACAACGCCTCGGCGAACACGTCGAAGTACCGCGAGGGCATCTACCACTCCGGCGATCTCGGGCACATCCTGGTGCGCGAGGGCAAGCGCTACCTCTTCTTCGACGGTCGCACCGACGACTGGATCCGGAAGGACGGCGAGAACTTCTCGGCGGCCCAGGTCGCGCGCCTGCTGCAGGACCACCCGGACGTGGACCTCGCGGCGGCCTACGGCGTTCCGTGCGCGGTGTCGGACGAGCTCGTGATGGCGGCGCTCAAGCTGCGCGCGGGCGCGCGCTTCGATCCGAAGAGCGTGTTCGAGTTCTGCGAGCGCCAGATCGCCGACGGCGGCATGGATCGCAAGTGGATGCCGGACTTCATCCGCCTGGTCGACGATTTCGAGTTCACCCAGACCCAGAAGATCCTGGTGCGCAGCCTGAAGAAGGACCACTTCCACCGCGAGCGCCTGCCCGATGCGCCGATCTTCTGGCGGCGCCGCGGGGACGACGCGTTCCTGCCCTTCGAGGCGCAGGACTTCGCGGCGCTGCGCGAGGAGTTCCGCCGCGCCGAGCGGCTCGAGCTGCTCGAGCGCAACTAGCGGCGGCGCACGCGGGCCGCCCTCCGGAGCCGGCAAGAACGAAGTCGAGCACGCGGGTTACGAAGCCGTACCCCGGCGCCCCCGAGCCGCGATCCGCAGCTTGCGCCGGCCGCGTGGCGCGGCGCGCGCTTCGGCGCGCTTCTGCCTGTCCCGCGGAACGGCACGCGTCTTGCCCCTGTCCCATGTGGTTGGTGAGCCCCGTCACGATTCGGGGTCGCCGGATGGGAAGGGAGAAGACCCGATGGATGCCACGCTCAGCGCTGAGGACCACTTCGCCCGCGGTCGCGCGCTGCTCGACGACGGGCGCGCGGAAGCGGCCTTCGAGCATTTCCGCGCCGCCCACGGCCTGCAGCGCGGCTGCGCGCGCTACGCCTCGTTCTACGGGCTCTGCCTCGCCCTGGTCGAGCGCCGCTTCAACAAGGGCCTCGAGCTCTGCCGCGCCGCGGTGAAGGACGAGTTCTTCAATCCCGAGCTCTACCTGAACCTGGCGCGGGTCCACCTCGACTTCGGGTTCAAGTCGGAGGGGCTCCGTTACCTGAAGCGCGGCCTGATGATCGACCCCGCCAACGCGGCGATCGCGGCGGAGCTCGTGCGGCTCGGCCAGCGCCAGCGCCCGGTGCTGCGCTTCCTGCCGCGCCGCCACCTCCTGAACCGCTGGCTCGGTCGGGTGCGCAGCCGATTCCTCGGCGTCACGCTCGAGGAGGCGACGCCCGAGCGGGCCTGACGGGTCTCCGCCTCGAGCTTCGCGCTCCGCTGCGGTTGACTTCGCCGGGGCGACGGCCTAAAAACCGGCCGCAATCCAGCTCGACGCGGGAGATCTCCTTTGGGCAGCGTGATCAAGAAGCGCCGCAAGAAGATGCGGAAGCACAAGAAGAAGAAGCTGCTCAAGCGCGCCCGCCACAAGCGCAAGCGCTAGCGCGTCGGGCGCCCGGGCTCCCCGGGCGTTCGCTCCCCGGATCCCGAATCCCTTCCCCTCCGACGCCGGCCGACCGACGGGCCGGAAACGCAATTCCGCGGCCGGAAGACTCGTCCAGCGGCCGGCCCCGCGCGTCCCTCTTCCAGCCCCGCACCGTCGGAGAGCCCGCTCTTACGAGGGGCAGCCCCCTACACGCATGTGAAACGACAACGCGTTTCCTGCTCGCCCGAGACCCTCACTTACGCGCCGTCGAATGGGTCCGAGTCGTCTCGAAGCCCGCAGCTTCGGCCTACATCGCGTTGTTTTTTTTGCCCTTCTCGCTTGACGAGCTCGAAATCCGGGTGTTAGGGTCGTCCGCAAGAGTGGCTCTAGAGCCGCGGTTTGCGACCGGAACGGATTTGATTTGCCGTCAAGTTGCAGGTTGCGGACTCCGATAGGGGGCGTGGAGCCAATCGGTCGTACGGCGCCAAGGTGGCGAACGAGGCCGGCTCGCAGCGGGATCCGTCGGAACCACAAGGGACCGGTTGCTTCCGCTCCGAACGGCATCGAGTACGACCCGAGCGAGGTCGCTCGCTCCACGCACTCAGCGGCACCGCGGACTGATGGCCGATCGGCTCGGAACCACAAGGAAAGGGGGGTGACCCACCATGGCAGCTCGCAAGAAGGCGACCCGGAAGAAGGCCGCGAAGAAGAAGGCCACGCGCAAGAAGGCCACGCGCAAGAAGGCGGCCCGCAAGAAGGGTGGCCGGAAGAAGGCCGGCAAGAAGAAGGCCACGCGGCGCAAGAAGGCGGCTGCTGCCCCGGCGATGTAGCCGAGGCGTGATCGCCAAGCCGTAGGGCCTTCTTCAGGAAGGCACTTCGGACCCCGGCCGGCGCAAGCCGGCCGGGGTTTCCTGCTTCTGGGCACGGCGCCGCCCCGCCGCGTCGCCTAGACTGACGCCGCCAGCCGCCCCGAGAGCGGGCAACCCGACCACGGAAGGAACGAGCCATGGCCCGCATCACCGTCGAAGACTGCATCGAGAAGGTTCCGAACCGCTTCCACCTGGTGCAGATGGCATCGATCCGGACGAAGCAGATCAAGAAGGGGGCGCGCACGCTCGTGCGTGCCGAGGGCAACAAGGAGGTGGTGACGGCCCTGCGTGAGATCGCGGCCGGCTACATCCAGCCCGACTTTCCCGAGGGCGGCGAGCGCTAGGCGCCTCAGCCGAGGGGCTGGACCGGCAGCTCGAAGCGGACGGTCGTTCCCTTGCCCACCTCGCTCGCGAGCGACAGGCTGCCACCGAGCAGCGCCAGCAGCTCCTTCACCAGCGTGAGCCCGAGCCCGGCGCCGCGGTAGCGGGTCGACGTCGAAGCGTCGACCTGGAAGAACTCGTCGAACACGACCTGCTGGTCGTCGTGACAGATCCCGATACCCGTGTCCTCGAGCTCGCAGATGAGCGTGGCGTCGCGGAGCTCGGCGCGGATCTCGATCTTCCCCTTGGGCGTGAACTTCGCGGCGTTGTCGAGCAGCAGGAACAGGATCTGCGAGAGCTTCGCGAGATCCGTCCGGATCTTCGGCAGCGGCTCGCGCAGGTTCTTCTCGATCACCACGGGCTTGTCGCCGAGCGTGTCCTGCACGCTGAAGATCGACTCCTCGACCACGTCGCGGAAGCTCACCTCGTGGATCTCGACCGGCAGCTCGTTCTGCCGCACGCGCCAGAGGTCGAGGATGTTCTGCAGGGTCCGCAGGAAGGCGGTGCCCTCGTCGAGGGCGTGGCGAAGCGCGTTCTTCGCGTTCTCCGAGAGGTTCTCGTTGTCGTTCGCGAGCACCGAGATCACGGACTCGATGATGCTGTTGAGGGGGGTGCGCAGCTCCCGCGACATCTTCTCGATGAAGTCGTTCTTGAGCTTCTCGATCTTCCCGATCGTCTCGCGGTTCTGCAGCAGCTCGATGTCCTGGGCGAAGACCGTCTCCGAGAGCTGGAGCAGCTCGTCGTGGCCGTCGTCGCGCTTCTTCTCGATCGAGTCGAGCCGCTCGCGCAGCGCGGCCAGGTCCGCTGCGAGGGCGGCCTGCTCGAGGCGCGAGGCGGCGAGGGCGGCGAGCAGCGAGAGCGCTTCGAGCGCCGGCGCGGCGGGCGCAAGGGTGCCCGCGGCCGCGAGCGCGCCGAGGCAGCCGTTCTCGGCTCGGAGCGGCACGACGACGCCGTAGCCCGACGCGATCGGACCGACCGGGGTCTGGAACTCGAGGTGTCGCGGCACGCCGGTCTGCATCACTGCCGAGATGGTGGTCTGGAGCGCGGTCGCGGCGGCGCGCGCGGCGTCGAGGTTCGCGAAGCCGGCCGCAGCACGCAGGCGCGGCGCGCCCTCGCCGGCGCCGCCCGTGAAGACCAGGCCGATGCCGCCGCCGAGTTGCTCCGCGGCGTGCAGCGCGACGCCGCGCAATGCCGTGGCCAGGGCCTCGTCGCGCGCGGCGCCCGCCGGGGAGCCGGTCTGGTTCGAGCGATCCTCGCTGCGCAGCTGGGCCGTCACGGCTGTCCCATCTCCCTTCCTCGTCCCCGCGGCGGAGCGCCGGCCGGAGCGCGAGGCGTCGCACTAGAAGCGGTCGTCGGATTCGATCTCGTAGGGCGCGAGCGGCTTCTCGTCCGCGACGGCCGCAGCCGAGGCCGCCGGCGGCCCGCCTTCCAGCTCGAGCTTCGTCTGGAAGTCGGCGGGATTCGAGGCGGCGGCGAGCGCGGTCTCGAGCGAGATCTTGTTCGCGCGCAGCAGGTCGAGCAGGTGCTGGTCGAAGGTCTGCATCCCGTCGGTGTGGCCGCGGCCGATGAACTCCGTGATCTGCGCCGCCCGGGCGGGGTCCTTGATGCACTCCTGGATCGTGCGCGTGCTGTGCATGATCTCGACCGCCGGCACGCGACCGTCCTGCTTCTTGTTCGGCAGCAGGCGCAGCGACACCACGGCCTTCAGGTTGTCCGCGAGACGCGCCCGTACTTGCGGCTGCTCCTCGCTCGGGAAGAACGACACCAGCCGGTTGATGGTCGAGGCGACGTCGTTGGTGTGGATCGTCGCCAGCACCAGATGCCCGGTCTCCGCGGCCTTGAGCGAGGTGTCGACGGTCTCGAGGTCGCGCAGCTCGCCGACCATGATCACGTCCGGGTCCTGGCGCAGGGCGGCGCGCAGCGCGGAGGGGAAGGACGCGGTGTCGGTGCCGATCTCCCGCTGGGTGATCACCGCCTTGTCCTGGGTGAACACGAACTCGATCGGGTCCTCGACCGTGACGATCTTCGCCTTGCGCGTCTTGTTGATCTCCTGGAGCACCGTCGCGAGCGTGGTCGACTTGCCCATGCCGGTCGCACCGGTCACGAGCACGTAGCCGCGCTGGAGCTTCGCCAGGTCCTTCATCGCCCCCGGGAGGTTCAGGTCCTCGAAGGACCGGACCTGGGGCGGGATCACCCGGAGCACCACGTTGAAGTGGCGCCGCTGGCGGGAGATGTTGACCCGGAAGCGGCCTTCGCCGGGCAGCTCGTAGGCCAGGTCGAGCTCGTCGAGGCCGTTCAGGTCCCGGCGCGGATCGCTCTCGAGCAGCAGCTGCGCGATCGCTTCGGTGTCCTCGGGCGTCAGCACCTTGAAGCGAAGCTCGACCAGGTCGCCGTGGAAGCGGTAGAGGGGCAGGTATCCGACCTGGAAGTGGATGTCGGACGCGCCCTTCTCGAGGCCGAGGCGCAGTAGCCGATGGATCTTCTCGCGCTCCATCGCCGGACACCCTCCCAAGATCCCGGACCCGGCATCCGCAGGTCGGGTCGTGCACCCGGGAGGTGGTCCCCGGGCGCGAGGCTTCGATCCTCGTATCGGCTGCCGCGGCCGGGCCTTGACCGCGCGCTGCGGCGGAGTTGCGGCGGAAGCTAAGATCGGGCCATGGCTCACCCGCGAATTCCCCGAGGCTCCTGGTCCGGTCTTCTGCTCGGCTCCGTGCTGCTCGCGTTCTGCCTCGCGAGCCCGGGAGCGCGGGGCGCCGACACAGCGACCGAGGCTGCGAAGCCGCTGCCCGCCGCCGGCGGCGAGGCCGAGCCGGCGGTCGACCTCGAGCGCCTGATGAAGCTCCCGTCGTCGGGCGATTTCGGGATCGAGAAGCGGGGTGGCGCGACCCGCGGCGAGTGGCGGTCGCGCTTCCGCACGGCACGTGGCGACGTGGACAAGTCGAAGAAGAAGCTCGCCGGCCTCCAGGGAAAGCTCGACGAGGCGGCCGCCGAGTCCGATTCGTCCTGGCGCCTCGTGCCGCCGGGCGCCTCGACCACGGTCACCGACAACACCGAGAACTACACGCTGACCGAGGCGATCCGGCGCGAGAAGAGCGAGCTCAAGCGCGCGGAGCTGCGCCTGCGCGAGCTCGAGGTCGAAGCGAATCTCGCAAACGTGCCCGACGACTGGCGCGAGTGACGCCACGCCCTCAGGGCGCGCGGGCGCTCAGGCCGCTTCCTGGCTGCTCGCTCGCTCGGGCGACTCCGGCGCTCCGAACTCCGCCACCAGCGCGAAGGTCACCGAGAGGAGCACGGGGCCGAGGAAGAGACCGAGCACTCCCATGCTCGCGAGGCCGCCCAGCACCCCGAGGAACACCAGCAGGAACGGCACCTGCACCGGCCCGCTGCTGATCAGCACCGGCCGCAGCACGTTGTCGACGCTGCTCACGAGCGTCAGACCCCAGAGCGCCATGCCCGCCCACTTGTACCAGGCCGCGCCTTCGAGGAAGAGCCAGAGGGCTGCGCCGCCCCAGAGCAGCGGCGGGCCGACCGGGACGAACGAGAGCGCGCTCGTCGCGAGGCCGAGAATGGCGGGGGAGGGCACCCCGAAGAGCGTGAAGCCGATGGCGGCGATCACGCCCTGGGCGATCGCGGTGCCGAGGAGGCCGAACACGACGGCGCGTACGACGCCGCCCACGTTGTCGAGGAACGCCGCCGGCGCGCGCGGGAACACCACGCGCGCGAGCCGCCGCGCGTGCTCGATCAGCCGTTCCCCGTCGGTGTAGAACGCGAAGAGCATCACGAGCATGATGCCGAACGCGAAGACGTTGCGGGCCACGCCGCCCGCGAGGTCGACGAGCCGGGTCGACACCATCGTGCCGTACTGGGTCGCGTAGCTCGCGATCTGCTTCGGGTCGAAGTAGTCGCGGAACTCGAGCTGGTCGATCCGGGTCGCGAGCCAGGGACGGTCGACCACCCACTGCGGCGACGGCGCGCCGGCGTTCACCCAGTCGGCGGTGCGCGTGACGAGCGCCGTGGCCTCGTTGGCGAGCAGCGCGAGCAGCCCGCCAAGCGGGATGCCGACGCCGAGCGCCACCGTCAGCGTGATCACGCCGGCGACGATCCGCGGTCGATGCGTGAGCCGCCGCGCGGCGCGGAAGAGCGGCCAGGTGACGTAGGCGAGGATCGCGGCCCAGACGATCGGCACCAGGAAGGGCTTCAAGACGAGGAGCGTCCCGTAGAGGAGGACCAGACCGCCGCCGACGCGCGCCAGCGTGTGCCCGACGCGTTGATCGATCATCGTGCGCCTCCCTCGTCCCGCGCCCGGCGCGCATCGTTCGCCGCGACTTCGTCGTCCGCCCGATCCGCCCACGCGCGCGCTGCCGGGAGCAGCAGGAACGCGGGCAGCCCGAGCGCGGCGGTGCCGGCGAACCACGCCGCGAAACCGACGTGCGCCACCGCCCAGCCCGAGAGCGCTCCCGCCACCGTCCCGGGAAGCGCGTACAGCGCCGAGAGGCAGGCGTACTGCACGGCCGCGTGCTCACGGTCGCAGATCCGCATCAGGAAGGCCATGAACGCGGCGGCCGCGAGACCGGCGCAGAACGACTCCATGACCGACGCCGCATACACCCCGGAGCGTCCGCTCCCGGGCCACAGGGCGGCGGCGGCGTAGCCGAGATTCGAGAGCAGCGCCGCGAGGCCGAGCCCGTAGAGCCCGGATGGGATCCCGCGCCGCTCGACGTAGAGGCCGCCTGCAGCGCCGCCCGCCATCGTGGCGAGCGCGCCGAGGCTCACGGAGACGAGGCCGATCTGCTCGTCCGTGAGCCCGCGGACGACCCAGAAGGGCTTCACCATCGGGCCCATCGCCTGGTCGCCGAGGCGGTAGAGCAGCACGAAGCCGAGCGCGGCCGCGAGGCGCGGGCGGGCGCTCCAGGGTCGGAGCGCGTCGGCGAAGGGCAGCCACGTGGCGCTGCGGGCGGCGCGGGGCGGGCGCGTATCCGCGACCGGGAGCCACGCGACCGCGGCCGCGAGCACGAGCAGCGACGCCGCCGCGACGCGCAGGGTGCCGGGCCAGCCGATCACGGCGGGCAGGAGCAGCAGGCCGCCGCCGCCCGCGAGCAGCGCCACGCGGTAGGCCGTGATGCGAACGGCGTTGGCGCTTCCCTCGTGACCGCGCGGCACGAGCGCGATCGTGAAGGCGTCGATCGCGATGTCCTGGGTGGCGGAGGCGATGCAGAACGCCGCGATCGCGATCAGCGTGGCGCGCTCGAGGGCAGGGCCCGTGTCGGCGGCGAGGGACGCGAGCAGCGCGCCCATCGCACCGAGCGCGAGCCAGATCCAACGCCGATGGGTGCCGAAGCGATCGACCAGGGGCGACCACAGGAACTTCAGCGACCACGCGACGGAGAGGCCCGAGAGGGCGCCCACGGCCTCGACCGAGACGCCGCGCCGGAGCAGCCAGACCGGGAGCACGTCGCGGAAGAGCGCGAGCGGGAGCCCCTCCACGAGGTAGAGCAGGGCGACGATCGCGAGCGTGCGCCGGACGTCGAACCCCTGCATCGCCCCCCCGGCTCGCAGTATTCCGCGGCGAGACGCGCGGCGCCCGGCCGTCCACGGGCTCGACTGCGACGGCGACTGCCGGGCTTGCGCCGTCGGGGCGCTCGACGGGGGCGCCTCCTGCGGCTAGCCTGCGCGCCGCTCGCGACTCGAGCCTGGAGGAGATCCGATGTCCCGCGGCAAGCTCGACGGCATCTCGTACGCGTACGTGCTCGGCGGGATCCCCGCGATGGTCGCGTTCTTCATCCTGCTCTTCGTGATCGTCCACGCCTGCGACATCCCCGCCTGAGCCCGAGGCCGGCCTTCCGCGCACGGCCGCGCCTGGCAGCGGAAGCTGCCGGCCCGTGCGCGTGCAAGCGCTGACGCCCCGGGGAGCTTCCCCTCAAGTCAGGCACTGGGACCGACGACCCGTCCGACATGGGTCGCCGTTCGCCCGCCCTCCTGCACCGCCTCGCGACGCTCGTCGCGGGCGCGCTCTTCGCGAGCGGATGCGCCGCCCTCGCGCCGGTGGACCTCCCCGTCTGGTCCTTCTTCCAGGCGCCCGACGCCGGCGACGCCTGGACGCCCCAGATCTCGAGCTGGCAACGCCGGGAGCGGGCGCTCCCGAGCACGGAGCAGCTCCGCCCCGAGGCGGCCCGCGGCGACGGCTCGGTCTCCGAGGCCGGGGTCGCGCCCGGCGCCCCGACGCCCGAGGCGGCTCTTCCGGCGCCGCAAGCGAGCGCCGTCGCGCGCGTCGACGCGACGAGCACCGCGCCGGGTTCGGACCTGCGCCAGGACTGGTTCGCGTTCCGCGCCGAGCAGAAGCGCACCTTGGCGCGCAACGTCGCCGACTGGATCCAGCGCGAAGCCCGCGGCCACTACTTCCCCGACGGCCCGATCGATCATTGGGCGACCCTCGAGGAGACCCTCGCGCGCAACGGCGACGACTGCGACGGCCTCGAGCTCCTGACCTATCACTTCCTGCTCGACCTCGGCTTCCGACAGGACGAGGTGTACCGAGCGATCGTCCATCACCCTGCCGACGGCCAGCACCACATGGTGACGTTCTGGTTCGAGGATCCCGCGGATCCCTGGGTGATCGATCCGACCGGCGCGATGACGAGCGGGATGCCGCGGCTCTCGCAGGTGCCGGGCTGGGTGCCGCTCAAGGTCTTCAGCGAGTCCACGGAGTACACCGTGCGCCCCGCCGAGCGGCAGGCGCCGGCCTCGGGCCTCCGCGCGTCGCATTGACGCTCCGTTTCGCGCTTCCCATACTCGGCCGCCGATGCGCTCCCTCGCGACCCCGCTGCTCGCGTCCCTGCTCCTCGCCTTCGGCTGCGGCCCGTCCGGGGGCGGCGGGCCCTCCGACGCGTTCCGCGTCGCGCTGCTGACGCCGGGCTCGATCTCCGACGGCGGCTGGAACCAGGCGGCCTACGAGGGGCTGCAGCGCATCCGCACCGAGCTCGGCGCCGAGGTGCGGAACGAGGAGACGAAGACCCCCGCGGACTTCGAGGCGGGCTTCCGCGACTACGCGCGCAGCGGCTTCGCGCTCGTCTTCGGCCATGGCTTCGAGTACCAGGAGGCGGCGGCGCGGGTCGCGGGCGAGTACCCGAAGACGATCTTCGTCACGACCTCGGGCAACACCGTGCGCCCGAACCTGGCGCCGATGGTGTTCGAGCTCGAGCAGGCGACCTATCTCTGCGGCTGGCTCGCCGGAAAGCAGAGCCGCTCGAAGCTCGTGGGCCTGGTCGGCGGCGTCGACCTGCCGTCGATCCGCAGCACGTTCCTCGCGTTCCGTGCCGGTGTCGCCGCAGCGGATCCCGCGGTGGAGGTGCGCGAGGTCTTCATCGGGAACTTCCAGGACGTCGGGGCCGCGCGCGAGGCGGCGGCGGCGCTGCTCGAGGCCGGGGCGGACTTCCTGCTGCACCAGGCGAACGACGCCGGGCGCGGCGTGTTCCAGGCGGTGCAGGAGCGCGCGGCGGGCGGCGCCCACGTGTTCGCCTTCGGCACCAACAAGAACCAGAACGAGATGGCCCCGGACGTCGTGATCGCCTCCGCGGTGCTCGACGTGCCGAGCGCCTTCGTGCGCGTCGCGCGCAGCGTGAAGGACGGGAGCTTCCGCGCCGAGCCGATCCGCCTCGGCATGAACGAGGGCACCGTGAGCTTCGCGCCGAACGCGACGCTCTACGCTGCCCTGCCTGCGGAGGTGCGCGCGGGCCTGTCCGAGGTCGAGGCCCGGATCGAGCGCGGCGAGCTGCAGGTGCCGAGGGGCGACTTCTGAGCGACGCGCCCCTCGCCGCGCGCTTCGAGGGGATCCGCAAGACCTTCCCGCCCGATCGGCCGGCGCTGGCGGGCGTCGACCTCGCGCTCCGCGCCGGCGAGATCCTCGCCCTGCTCGGCGAGAACGGCGCCGGCAAGTCGACCTTGATGCACGTGCTTGCGGGCCTCGTGCGCCCCGACGCGGGCACGCTCACGCTCGCCGGCCACGACGTCGACTTCGCGCGCTGGTCGCCCGCCGCAGCCTTCGCCGCCGGCGTCGGCATGGTCCACCAGCACTCGACGCTCGTGCCCGCGATGAGCGTGCCCGAGAATCTCTCGTTCGGGGCCGGCGCGGCGGCGGACGGAATCGGCTTCGACCCGCGCGCCGCGCGCGCGCACGTGGCCGCGCTCGCGGAGCGCTACGGCCTCGAGCTCCAGCTCGATGCGCCGGTGCGCGACCTCTCGGTCGGCCAGCGCCAGCGCGCCGAGATCCTGCGCGCCCTCGCACGAGGCGCGCGCGTGCTGGTGCTCGACGAGCCGACCGCCGCGCTGACGGTCGACGAGACGCGCGCGCTCTTTCCCGCCTTGCGCCGGCTGCGCGAAGCGGGCTGCGGCGTGATCTTCATCTCGCACAAGCTCGGTGAGATCGAGGATCTCGCGGACCGCGTCGCCGTGATCCGGCGCGGTCGGATCGAGGCCGTCGCGGAGGTCGGCACCCTAGACGCCGAGGCCCTCGGCCGCCTGATGCTCGGCCACGACCTGCCGCCGGCGCTGCGGCGGACGCCGCCTTCCGCGCGCAGCGCGGCGGCGCCGCTCTTCGCGCTGCGCGGCGTCAGCGCGCCGGGCCTGCGGGCGGCGAGCGCACTGCGGGAGCTCGCGCTCGAGCTCTTCGCGGGCGAGATCGTCGGCATCGCCGGGATCGACGGGAACGGCCAGCGCGAGCTCGAGGAGGTGCTGGCCGGCGTGCGCCCGACGACGGCGGGACGCGTCGAGGTGGAGGGCGTGGAGACCTCGCCCTCGGTGCGCGCCCTCGCGGCCTGCGGCATCGCCCAGCTCTCGGGCGAGCGCGAGCGCGGCGGGCTGATCGCGGGCATGAGCACGAGCGAGAACCTGATCCTCAAGGGCTCCTTCGACGACCGGCGCTTCTTCCGTCCGCTGCGCCTCGACCTCGCCGCCGCGCGCGCCCACGCCGAGGCGCTGATCGCGCGCTTCCGCATCGAGCCGCCGGATCCCGACGCCGACATCGCGACGCTCTCCGGTGGCAACGCGCAGAAGGTGGCGCTCGCGCGCGAGCTCGGTGGCGTGGCGCGCGTCGTGCTGGCGTTCAACCCGACCCGTGGCCTCGACGTCGGCGTCACGCGCTTCGTGCACGAGCGGCTGCTCGCGCTGCGCGAGGCCGGCGGCGCCGCGCTCGTGGTCTCGACGGAGCTCGACGAGGTGCTCGCGCTGGCGGACCGCGTGCTCGCGCTGGTCGAGGGCCGGCTCGTCCCGGTGCCTGCCGGCGCCGACCGCGCACGGCTCGGCGCGATCCTGCTCGGCCGGGCTGCAGCATGAGGACGTGGCTCGCGCGTGCGCCGTGGCTCGGCGCGCTGGCCGCGCCCGCGGCGGCGCTCGCGCTGGTGGCGCTCGGCCTCGCGGCCCTCGGCCAGGCGCCGGGGCCTGCGCTCGCGGCCCTCGCGCGCGGCGCCGCCGGCGACGCCGACGCGCTCGCGACCACGCTCGTGAAGGCGGCGCCGCTGGCGCTCACGGGCGCCGCGGTCGCGCTCTCGTTCCGCTGCGGTGTCTGGAACATCGGCGCCGAGGGGCAGCTCGTGCTGGGCGCGCTCGGCGCCACCGCCGTCGCGACGCGCCTCCTGCCCGACGCGCCCGCGCCGCTGCTGCTGCCCGCCTGCGCGCTCGCGGGCGCGGCGGGCGGGGCGCTGCTCGCGGCGGTCGCCGGGCTGCTGCGCGCGCGTCGCGGGGTCTCCGAGGTGATCGCGACGATCCTCTTGAACTTCATCGCGCTCCAGGCGCTCGCGCTCGCGGTCCACGGGCCGCTGCGCGAGAGCAGCGGCGCATACCCGCAGAGCGACGCGCTGCCGGCGGCGGCGCTGCTCCCCGCGTTCGGGCGCGTGCACCTCGGCGTGCCGCTCGCCGCGGCGCTCGCGCTGGCGACGGCATGGCTGCTGTTCCGGACGCCCGAGGGCTTCCGCCTGCGGGCGGTCGGTCTCTCGCCGGTCGCGGCGCGCTTCGCCGGCCTCTCGCCGGAGCGCGAGGCGCTGATTTCGATCGTGATCGCCGGGGCGCTCGCGGGCATCGCCGGCGCGTTCGAGGTCATGGGCGTCACGCGCCGGCTCTTCGAAGGGCTGGCCTCGGGAACGGGCTACACCGCGATCGCCGTCGCGCTGCTCGCACGTCTCCACCCTGCCGCGGTGCTGCCCGCGGCGCTGTTCTTCGGCGCCCTCGAAGCGGGCGCGGGCTCGATGCAGCGCAACGCCGGCGTTCCCTCGGTGGTGACGCAGGTGGTGCAGGGCCTCGTGATCCTGCTCTCGCTCGGCTTCGCGGCGGGGCCGGGGGGCCTGCTCTCCGGCGGGCGCCGCCGGACGCGCGGGGGCACGTAGCATGGAGGCGCTGCTCGAGGCGACGCTCCGGCTCGCGGGCCCGCTGCTCCTCGCGGCGCTCGGCGAGCTCCTGATGGAGCGCGCGGGCGTGATCCAGGTCGGCCTCGAAGGCGTGATGCTCTCGGGCGCCTTCGCGGCCTTCGCGGCCGCCGTCGCGACGGGGTCGCCCGCGGCCGGCGTGCTGGCCGGCGCGCTCGCGGGCTGCGCGACGGGTGCGGTGTTCGCGCTCTTCGCCGTGGTCCGCCGCGCGGACCAGATCGTCGTCGGCACCGCGATCAACCTGCTCGCCCTCGGGCTCACGGGCGTCGCGAGCCGCGCACTCTACGCGGGCCAGGTGCCGACCGCGCCCGGGATCGCGCCGCTCGCGCTGCCGGGGCTCTCGGCGATCCCGCACCTCGGGCCCGTGCTCTTCGTGCAGCCGCCGTACGTGTACGCGGCGCTCGCCCTCGCAGCGGCGATCGCGCTCTTCTTCCGGCGCAGCCGCCCCGGCCTGCGCTGGCGCGCGGTCGGCGAGTCCGCGCGCGCGGCCGACGCCGAGGGAGTCGGGGTGACGCGCGTGCGCATCGCCGCCGTGCTCGCGGGCTGTCTCCTCGCCGGCATCGCGGGCAGCGCGCTCCCGCTCTCGCAGTCGAACGTGTTCACGGAGGGCATGACCGCGGGCCGGGGCTTCATCGCCCTCGCGATCGTGATCTTCGGGCGCTGGAGCCCGGGCGGGGTCGTGCTCGCGGCGCTCTTCTTCGGCGGCGCCCACGCGCTCCAGTTCTGGCTCCAGGCGCGCGGCTTCGACCTCCCGTACCCGCTCTTCCTGATGTTCCCCTACGCCATCACGCTCGCGGTGCTGGCCTTCGCGATGGGGCGGGCGCGCGCGCCGGAGGATCTCGGCCGGCCGTATCGTCGCGAAGCGGCCTGAAGCGGCGCGTCGCGGGGCCGCACGAGGCGGCGCGCCGCGCGCGGACGGGCTATGCAGACACCACGTCGCGCAGCGCGCAGCGAGAACGCGAGATCGCGTACGGCGTATCGCGTTCGACGCATCGTGTTCGGCGCATGGCGTTCGGCGCATGGCGTTCGGCGCATCGAAACGGGGGGGGATCGATGGCTTCGTCGGGTCGGAACGGGCACGGGCGGAACGGCAACGGAGCGTCGCCGAAGGGCGCCGGCGAGGCCCAGCTCGTGGTGCTGCCCGTGCTCGAGAAGGAGTCGGACCATCCCTGCTTCGAGTGCGCGCGCTGCTGCACCTACATCGCGATCGAGATCGACACCCCGACGACGCCCCGCGAGTACGACTACCTCGAGTGGTACCTGCGCCACCAGGCCGTCGGCGTGTTCGTCGACTGGGACGACAAGTGGTTCGTGAAGTTCGACGCGCGCTGCAAGAACCTGACGCCCCAGGGCCTGTGCGGGATCTACGAGACGCGCCCCGACATCTGCCGCGACTTCGACTGGCGCGAGTGCGAGGTCCACGTGAAGGACGACCCCGCCGACAAGCTGCTGTTCGAGACCGCGGAGCAGTTCCTCGACTGGCTCCGCAGCAAACGCCCGCGCGCCTACGCGCGCTTCCAGGAGTGGAAGCAGACGCGCGGGGGCCGCGGCAAGCACGACAAGGCCCTGGGTCGCGTGCGCGTCACCGAGCTGCTCGCGCCGCCCGGGGCGCCGCCGCGGCGGCCCCGCACACCGCCCGCCGCCACGCCGCGCTGAGTGGGCGAGGGCCACCTCTTCGTCTACGGCACGCTCCGGTCGGGGCGCGTGCCCGCCTCGATCGAACCCGCGCTGGCCGGCGCCCGGAGCCTCGGTCCCGCCCACGTCGCGGGACGCCTCTACGATCTCGGGGCCTATCCCGGCGCGCGCCTCGGCGGTGCGCCGGGTGACGAGATCGAGGGCGAGGTCCTGGCCTTGCCCGACCTCGAGGCGCGGCTCGAGGCGCTCGATCGCTACGAGGGCTATCGGCCCGAGGCGCCGGACGCGAGCCTGTATCTCCGTACGCGCTGCGACGCGCGTCTCGCGAGCGGCGAGACGATCCGCTGCCTCGTGTACGAGTTCGCGGCGGAGCTGCCCGCGGAGCGCCGCATCCCGGACGGCCGCTGGCCGCGCTGACCGGCTAGCAGGATGCTGAAAAACGCCCGCTGCGCCCGATGCGCGAGAGGGTGGATCTAGCGCCGCGCTCGATCTCGCCGCAGCTCGACGACAACCTGCTGTTTCGCTGGTTCGTCGGCCTCTCGATGGACGACGAGGTCTGGGACGCGACGGTCTTCACGAAGAACCGTGCCCGCCTGCTTCAGGGCGATGTGGCCGGCGCCTTCTTCGAGGCCGGACCGAGGCGCCGACCGCGTCGGCTGGAGCTTCGTCTTCACTGCGGCGGCCTACGACCTGGTCCGGATGCGGACTCTCCTGGCAGCGAGCGGGTGGGCGCGAAACCGGGCACGCCGCGGCCGGAGGCGGGTCATGGCGACGCGCCGACATGTGCAGGCGCGCCCCGCACGCCGTTCGAAGCGACCGGTCCCTTCGCGCCGAACCCGAGGCGCGGCGCCATGACCCGCCTCCGGCCCCTCGCAAGCCGCGTGGATCGGCGTTCTTTCGCATCCTGCTAGGGGGTCGGCGTCTGAGTCGGCGCGGGGGCAGAGGTCGCCGCGGGCGTCCGCAGCACCTCGAGGTCGAGCTCCTTGCGCTGCTTCTCCGCCCGCTCCTGGGCGACCGCGCGCTCGCGCTGGATCTCGAGCTCGAGCTCCTTGCGCTGCTCCTCGACCCGGGCCTGCTCGCCCTCGATGCGCCCGCGGCGCAGCGTGATCAGCTTCTGCTCGAGCAGGCGGTTGCGCAGCGTCACGAGCTCGCGCGGCAGCGGCGGGCTCACGGCGCCGGGCACGTAGGTCACCGTCACGGTGCGCGTCTCCGAGAGGCCGCCGCTCGCCTTCACCGTGATCTCGATCCGGTTCTTGCCCGACTGCAGCGGAACGAGCCCGCCGAAGGAGCCGTCCGCGTTCGTGAGGCTCACGTCCGCGGCCGCACCGGTCGTCGCGTTCCGCACCTGGACGCTCTCGATGTTCGCGAAGCTCACGTGCTCCATCACGTCCACGATGTCGCCGGGACTGCGCACGGGCGTGAAGAAGCCCTTCGTGACCGCTGCCATCTCGACCGTCGCGACCGGCCCCTCGAGGGCCTCCTCGCCGATCGCGAAGGTGTGGACGCGGATGCCCGCGCGCTTCGAGCGCTCCGCGGCCCGGATCGCCGCCTGGTTGTCGAGGCCTTCGGAGCCGTAGGGCAGGGTGGGCTGCCCGTCGGTCAGGAACAGCACGATCTTCTCGCTCTTCGGATCCTTCTTCGAGAGCGCGCCCGGAAGGCCGAGCAGCTCGACCGTCGCCTGGTCGAGCCCTGCGGCGATGTGGGTCATGCCGTCGGGGCCGCGCACCAGCACGCGGTCGAGGGTCTTCGCGACGCGCCCGAACTCCGTGGTCAGGGGCTCCTCCGTGAGCGCGGCGACGCCGCGTCCGCCGATCACGAAGGCGCCGCCTTCGTGCGGCGGGTCGCCGGCGAACGTGACGAGTCCGACCCGCGTGTTCCGCGCGTCGAGCCCCTCGATCAGCTTCTTGGCCGCGAGCACCTCTGCCGCGAGGATCGAGTCGCCTGGATCCGTGCTGCCCGCCCCGAAGATCGCGCCGACGCCGCCGAGGGAGGCCTTGCCGACGACGCCGTTGCCGTCGACGTCCGAGCCCGTCGGGGCGGACGTCGAGCCGGAGGTGTCGAGCACCAGCACGACGTCGAAGCGCTTCATCTCGCCGGCGAGGGCGAGCGCGCGGCCCGAGACGAAGGCGCCCTGCTCGTCCCCCACCACCGAGCCGTCGACGGGCGCGTCCACTGCGATCTGGAGGCGCATCGCGTCGATGTCGGCGCGATCGCTCCCGAGCAGCGTCTGGCCTTCGGGACGCAGTGGCATCTCGCCGGGGGCGACGCTGCGATCCCGCTCGATGCTCGCGGTCTGCGCGGGCGTCTGGGGCGTGCCCGGCGCGTCGCCCGACGCCGCGGAGGCGGCCGCCGTCGCGCCGCCGCTCGGCGCCGACGCCCGCGGTGCGCTCGTGCGGGGCGCCTTCCCGCGCTCGGCGGGCGCTGCAGTGGTCGGCGCCGCGGCCGCCATCGACTGCGCCTGGCCTCCCGCGCCGTCGAAGCGCGCGAAGGGCCGCCCGGCGCCCCCCTCGAGAGGCGCGGCCAGCGCCTCGCGGATTCCGCCCAGGGGCGAGACCGAGAGACGGATGGTCGGACCGACGGGCCGCGCCGCCTGCACCAGGCCGACCACCTTCTTGGTGGCGTAGTCGAGGACCGGCGCGCCGCCCCAGCCGCGCAGGTCGGCGGGCGCGTCGAGGTCGACCTCGATCTCCTCCTTGCCGACGCCGACGACCTCGCCGAAGAGGTCGTCCTCGTCCTGGGCCACCGCGTGGGGCACGCCGAGGATCTGGACCCGCGTCTCGGGCTCGGGGAAGGGACGCTCGTCGAGCTCGAGCACGCGCACGCCGCGCGGCTCCACGTCGAGGGCGAAGAGCAGGAAGTCGTCACGCACGGTCGCACCGGGCGCGTGGTAGGGCCGACCGGGCGGCGCGAGCAGCCGGCTCGACACCGATGCGCGTTGCTGCGTGCGGGCCGTGCTGAAGACGACCTCGCGCGCGCGCACGAGCTCCGCGGGATCGAAGCCATGGGCGGTGGTGAGCGCGGCGGCCGATACGTCGCCGAGGCCCGGCGGCAACGCCACGAAGAACGCGACGCCGGCGACCCGCGTCTCCTTGCCGAGGCTGAAGCTCGGCCGCGTGACCGCGGGGAGCTCCGCTGCGAGGGCGGGCCTCGTGGGGCCGGCGAGGGCCGCGAGGGCGAGCGCCACGAGGGCAAACGCGCGCGGCGCCCCGGCGCTTCGGGAGCGGCGGTCGCGAGCGGTGCGCTCGGATGCGGGCGCGTAGCGAGGCATCGGCATCATCCTACGAGACGCCGCACGGCGCCGCCGGTTCCCCGCGAGTTGACCCGCGCCCGGCGCCGTGGTTCCGTTGCCTCGCCCCTCCGCCCGAAGCACCGATTCCTCAGCGCAGGTCGAAGCCGTTGGCGCGCACGAAGCCGTCCCTGGATCCCGATTCGCCGCTCTCGCTGCCGGCTCTCGCCGCGCGCCTGCTCGCCCTCGACGTCGAGCCGTCGGCCGTCGTGGCGCGGCGCCTCGTCGGCGCGGCGCTCGGCGCCGACCCCGCGTCGCTCCCGGATCCCTTCGTCGGCGCGCGCGCCGACGCGTTGCTCGCGCCGCCGCCGGCGGAGTCCGCGCCGTCGCCTCCGGACTGGCTGCTCGCGCTGCCGCTCGAGCGCGCCGACTTCTTCGTGGTCGACCTCGAGACCACGGGCAGCGCCGCCGCGGGCAGCACCATCCTCGAGATCGGCGCCGTGCGGGTGGCGGACGGCTGCGTGGCCGACCGCTTCGAAACCCTCGTGAACCCGCTGCGGCCGATCCCGATCGCGATCCAGGTGCTGACCGGGATCCGCGACGGCATGGTCGCCGGCGCACCGCCCCTCGATCCCGCGATGCGCGCGTTCTCCGCCTGGCTGGCCCGAGCCCCCGAGGCGCCCTTCGTCGCCCACAACGCGCCCTTCGACGAGGGCTTCGTGCGCCGCGCCCTGGCGCTCTGCGGCCTGCCGCCGCTCGGTCGACCGGTGCTCTGCACCCGTCGCCTCGCGAAGCGTCTCGTGCCCGAGAGCCCGCGCCACGGCCTCGACGCCCTCTGCGAGCGCTTCACGATCGAGAATCGGGCGCGGCATCGCGCCCTCGGCGACGCGGAGGCCACCGCCGAGCTGCTGCTCCTGCTCTTCGCCCGCGCCCGCGAGCGCGCGAGGCTCTCGACCCTCGGCGAGCTCATCGCGTTCCACGGCCGCTCGGTCAGGGCCGCGCGCCGGACGCTCTCCGAGGTGGCCGCCGCCCAGGCGGCGGTCGCCGCCGGCGAGTCGATCTGAACGCTCCGCGCGCCCGGCCGTTTCAAGGCGCGACGTCCCGCCCTCAAGCCCTGCCCGCGTCCGCCGAATGGGGGGTGAGCGCGCCTTGGCGCGCCCGGGGAGGCGATGCGAGCGGCTTGGCTCGCCTTTGGCGCGCCCGGGGAATGGACGAGAGCGCCGGGCCTGCTCGCCGCGCGTCCGGGGGAGAGGCCGTGGAGCCGGCGCGCATTTCGAATCGAAGTCCGCAGCGACGCCGCGACGGCATCCCGGACGGAATCGAGGACGGGATTCCGGAGCGAAGCGAAGCGCGCGCGGCGACCGTGCTCGTGGTGGACGACGAGCCCTACGTCCGGAACGCCCTCGCGCGCACCCTGCGCCGCAGCGTCGGGCGGATCCTGCTGGCGGGCGGCGCCGACGAGGCCGAGCGGCTGGTCGCGCGCCACGACGTCGATCTCGTCCTCGCCGACCACGGTCTTCCCGGCACGAGCGGCCTCGAGCTCCTCGCCCGTCTCCAGGCGCGGGGCCTGCGCGCCCGGCGCCTCCTGATCACGGGCCACGCAGAGGATCGCCTCGACGCCGCGGCCCTCGCGCGCGCGGGCGTGGCGCGCCTCGTCGCGAAGCCCTGGGATCCGGACGCGCTGCGCGAGCTCGTCGCAGCGCTCGTGAGCGGCGCGGAGGTCGCGCCCACCGAGGCCGCGCGCATCCGCGCCGACGAGAGAGCGCGCGAGGCGGCCGATGCGTGGCTCGCCCGCGCGCGCGCCGCGCTTGCCGCAGCCCCGGCCGAGCCCGCGGCGATCGCCGCGGCATGCGGCGCCCTCGCCGCGCTGGCGGAGGATGC
>Ga0209706_10000514_pt1 | contig 22422 bp, 18 predicted proteins | sample PPLLaktember2015_6_FD_187263 | JGI IMG/M metagenome (GOLD analysis project Ga0209706, IMG submission 187263) | Freshwater sediment microbial communities from Prairie Pothole Lake near Jamestown, North Dakota, USA - PPLs Lake P8 Core (1) Depth... | ecosystem: Environmental > Aquatic > Freshwater...
GTCTGAGGGGTTCCCTCAGAAGCCGTTTCACCAATCCCCCCTCCCTTTTCCTGAGAACCGTTCTCTCTTTCGACAGTGACCTTGAGATCGCCCTGCCTGAAAGCATTCACCATGAGCTCAAAAATCTGTTCAAGGTTCTCGAAAAGGGAATAAGACATATCTTTCAACAGCCAGCGGGTCACCATGTGGTCCATGGTGCCGACAAAGATATCTCTGGCTGCATAAGAGTTGAGGTCGGGTTTCATCTCCCCGGTTTTTTTGCCTTCCTCAAAGATATCGACAAGGTGAGCGTATAGCTTTCTCACATTGGCATAGACCGGAGTGTTCATGAAGTTGGCATTGGTTTTCAGGAAGAGATAGACGATCTTGGCATCCAGCGGCGCCTGCTCGATACGTCGCATGTTCCACCAAAGATATTTTCTGAGCTTGTTCGTTGCCCCTTTGATGCCGAAGAGCTGCTCCTGAACATCGGTGAGCAAATCCGAAACCCAGAGATCCGGAATCGCGAGCAGAAGATCTTCTTTGCCTTGAAAATATTCGTAGAGAGCCGCTTCGGAAAGGCCTGCTTGCTTGGAGATATCCACTACAGTGGTTTTCAGGTACCCCTGCTCTGCAAAAAGCTTCTTTGCCGAATCAATGATCCGGTTTTTTGTATCTTCTTTGGTGCTTCGGTTGGCCATTCCAGTTTATCCTAAGGCCATTAGGTTACGGAAAGGTGTTTCCTGTTTTATTCCTATAAGCTCTTTAAATAACACATCAATCAGTTCTTAACCGTTCTGATAACATCAACAGATTTCACCAGCCTAAGCGAGAAAATGCAGTTCAAACTGACTAAGTGCTCTATTGATATCAGTAAATTTCTGTTGTTATCGATTATCATTAGGTTTCATATCTTTTTGTTATTATGATATATTTTTACTAAGCAACAGTACAAATAGCGATTTACTTAATAGCATTAGGCAATTTAGCTGTCAAGAAAAAAAGGTTCTGAAATGAATCATTCTCTTTACGGCCGTAACCATCAGGTATAGATTTTATGTCATAGACAGCAGGAAGAGCTTCGATCCGATTTATCCTGAACGCAAAATGAATAATGAACAAGGAAATGAAAACACTATGGCACAATCCCGAGCGACGGATATCTCTTCAACCAGCAGAAGACCCATGATCCGAAGACTTCTTGTCGCGGTAGCGGCTGCGGTGATCCTTGCCCTGGCCATCACCTGGTATCTCCGGCGGGGGGATGCACAAACTGCTTCTTATCGAACGGATCAGGTGACCCGGGGCGATCTCCTCGTCTCCATACGAGCCACAGGGACGGTTCAGCCCGAAGAGGTCGTCGATGTGGGCGCACAGGTCGCAGGCCAGATCCTTTCCTTTGGCAAGGACGCTAACGGCAAAACGGTTGACTACGGATCTCCTGTGGAGGCTGAGACCGTGCTGGCGAAAATCGACGATTCCCTATATGCAGCAGAAGAAGCTCAGGCCCAAGCCCAGGTCCGATCCGGCTCAGCCAGCCTGCAACGCGCGGAAGCGGATCTTGAGCAGCTGAAGGCCAAGCTCAATCAGGCCGATCGAGACTGGCAGAGAGCCCAGAAGCTCGGGCCATCTGAAGCACTGGCACAATCGACCTACGATGCCTACCGCTCCGCCTATGAAACCGCCATGGCCAATGTTGCGGTCGGCAGGGCAGCGATCCTGCAGGCCAACGCCAGTCAGGCACAGGCAGAGGCCGTTCTCCGGCGGGCCCAGCGGAACCTCAGCTACTGTACGATCAAGTCGCCGGTCAAGGGAGTCATTGTCGACCGTAGGGTGAACATCGGGCAGACCGTGGTCGCAAGCCTGAACGCACCCAGCTTGTTCCTGATCGCCAAGGACCTCAGACGCATGCAAGTCTGGGTGGCTGTGAATGAGGCAGATATCGGCAAGATTCACCCGGGGCTGCCTGTGACCTTCACCGTAGATGCTTTCCCCGGGGAGACCTTCCGGGGCGAAGTGGGCAAGGTGAGACTTAATGCATCGATGACCCAGAATGTGGTGACCTACACGGTGGAGATCGTGACCGACAACTCGAGCGGCCGGTTGCTTCCCTATTTAACCGCCAATGTGCAATTTGAACTGGATCGCCGCAACAACGTGCTGATGGTGCCAAACGCCGCCCTGAGGTGGAGACCGTCCGCCGAACAGGTTGCGCCGGAAGCCCGCGAGGCCTTTGAGAAACTCGCCGGCCGAAAAGGAAAACCAGAGGGTAGCTCGGGGTCTCCATCAATAACCGGGACCGGTTCCGCTGCAAGCGCCAGCCGCACCGCTCTCTGGATTCCGGAAGGAGACTACGTGAAACCCATCCGAGTGCAGGCGGGAATGACGGATGGGGCCTTCACTGAGATTCAAGGCGAAGGCTTGGCAGAGGGGCTAAGGGTTGTCACAGGGGTGCAAGCACAGACAGACAACCAGGACGTCGCCACCAACCCCTTTACGCCAAAGTTCCCTTCCAAGCCCGGAGCAGGGACGGGGCGACCGAAGTAAAAGGCCAACATCTTCTCGCTAAGGTTCAAACAGGCTCATGGAATTGATCGAACTTAACCAGATCTACAAAACTTACTTTCTGGGCGAAATCGCTGTCCCGGTACTCAAGGGCGTGTCCATGACGGTCGCTCATGGGGAACTGGTCGCCCTGATGGGCGTATCCGGCTCAGGCAAGAGCACCTTGATGAACATCTTGGGTTGCCTGGACAGGCCCTCTTCAGGCGAGTACTGGCTTGAAGGCCAGGAAGTGTCGCATCTCTCCACGGACCAGCGTGCCCTGCTTCGGAACCAAAAGCTCGGCTTTGTCTTCCAGAACTTCAATCTACTCCCTCGCACGAGCGCTCTCGAGAACGTCGCCATGCCGCTCACTTACACCACAGACCATCTTTCCGATCGCGAAGCCCGCCGCCGTGCGGCTGAGATGCTCTCCCGGATGGGTCTTGGGGACCGGCTGCATCACGAGCCCTCTCAGCTCTCGGGCGGACAGCAGCAGCGCGTTGCCATTGCCCGGGCTCTCATCAACCGGCCTTCCCTGGTTTTTGCCGATGAGCCCACAGGCAACCTCGACTCCCGGACAAGCGAAGACGTTCTGCGCATGTTTCAGCAACTGAATGAGGAAGACGGAATTACCATTATCCTGGTCACACACGACGCCACTGTGGCACGCCACGCCCGCCGCATCATCCAGATTCACGACGGGGTCATCGTGGACGGCGCTTCTGCAAGTGCCGCGAAACCTGCTGAAACCCGTTTAGATCAGGCCCTTTCGACCTCAGAAACGGGAGAACGCCCATGAAGATTTATCGTACCGTCAAAACCGCCATGACCGGCCTCCGGCGAAACCCCATGCGGGCCATGCTGACCACGCTTGGTATCATCATCGGCGTCGGGGCGGTCATCGCCATGATGGAAATCGGCGAAGGTTCGTCCTCGGCCATTCAAAAGAGCATTGCCAGCATGGGCGCCAATGTCCTGCTGGTCGTGCCGGGCACGGCTGCCGCAAGCGGGGTGACCTTTGGTTCGGGCAGCCGCACCACTCTCACTCCTGAGGACTGCGAGGCGATTCTTCGCGATTGCCCGGCTGTTCGCACCGCCGCGCCCATTGTGCGTGCTCGCACCCAGGTCGTTTACGGCAACAGGAACTGGGTCCCTCCGACCATGCTCGGCACAACCTTTGCCTTTCTGGACGTGCGCGACTGGACCAACCTCTCAGAAGGAGAACCCTTCTCGGATCGGGACGTGCTCAACGCCAACAAGGTGTGCCTCCTCGGTCAGACCCTGGTCAAAGAGCTGTTTCAGGAGGAGTCTCCCATCGGAAAGGAGATCCGCATCAAGAACGTGTTGTTTCGGGTGGTGGGAGTATTGAGCCCTAAAGGAGCCAATATGATGGGCAGCGACCAGGACGACATTCTCCTGGCCCCCTGGACCACCATCAAGTACCGGGTGACGGGCTCTCCGCTCACCACCGCCAATCAGAGCACCAGCAGCGGTTCCAGCAGTTCCCTGAACACCTTGAGCAATGTTTACCCGGGCGGTCAGCCCGAGCTTTATCCGGAGCGCTCTGCCGTGCAGGCTGCCAACAACCCCATGCCTATTCGCTTTGCCAACATCGATCAAATTCTGGTTGCCGCCCGAAGCTCGGAGCAGATCCCCGCAGCCATTCAGCAAATTACCGAGGTGCTGCGTGAACGCCACCGGATCCAGCCGGGTGAGCCCGAAGATTTCACGATACGCGATATGACCGAGATGACCAGGACCCTCACGTCCACCACGACTTTGATGACCAACCTGCTTTTGTTTGTGGCCATGATCTCCCTCGTGGTGGGCGGTGTGGGCATCATGAACATCATGCTCGTCTCGGTCACTGAACGGACGCGCGAGATCGGATTACGAATGGCTGTCGGAGCCAGAGCTCGCGACATCCTGCGTCAGTTCCTGATCGAGGCGGTTGTGCTCTGCCTGGTCGGCGGCGCCTTGGGCATCCTGCTCGGTCATGGCGGCTCTTACCTCGTGTGGGTCTTCCTGAAGTGGCCCGTGGAAACGTCACCCACTGCCATCGCTGCGGCAGTCCTGGTGTCGGCGGCTGTGGGCATTGCGTTCGGATTTTATCCGGCTTGGAAAGCTTCTCGTTTGGATCCCATCGAGGCGCTGCGCTACGAATGACCTGTTGGAGACATTCCATGTTGAAAGTCTTGCACCCTAATTTATTTCAGGCCCGGTGGGTCGTCTGGCCCGGATTTCTGCTCTGCCTCATCATGGTGACGGCATGTGCGGTTGGGCCGGACTTCAAATCGCCTGATATGCCGGTCCCTGCTGGATGGGCAGGGCCTGCTCCCTGGCCCGCCGTCACCCCTGCGGAGGAGGACCTGACCCAATGGTGGACGGTCTTCGACGACAACATATTGGCATCCCTAATCCAGCAGGCCGTGGAATCAAATCTCGATCTCAAATTCGCTGAAGCCCGCATTCGCCAGGCTCGAGCCGCGAGAGGAGTCGCGGAATCCTTCCTCGCCCCAACCCTCGACGCCACAGGGTCTTACCTGCGCAGTGAATCCTCCGTCTCCCCGTCCACCGGTACCGGCCGGAGCAACGACAGCACGGTCAGAGTGACCACCAACCAGTATTTCGCAGGCTTTGATGCAGCCTGGGAACTGGACATCTTCGGAGGCGTCAGGCGGGGCATCGAGGTTGCCGACGCCGATCTCCAGGCCACCATGGAAGCGCGCCGCGACGTGCTCGTAACGCTCACGGCCGAGGTGGCGAGGAATTACATTGACCTTCGAGCCTTCCAGGAGAGAATCTCCATTGCCCGGCAGAACCTCGAGGCCCAGAAGCACAGCGCCAAGCTGACCCGGCAGCGCTTTGAAGGGGGATTCGCAAGCGGCCTGGATGTGGCCAACGCCGAGGCCCAGGCGGCAACCACAGCGGCCGTGATCCCCTTGCTGGAGGCATCTGCGAGGCAAACGATTTACAGCCTCAGTGTTTTGCTGGGCCGGGAGCCGGCCGCACTTGTTCAGGAGTTGGCTCCCGCCTTGGCCATTCCTGCCGCTCCTCCTTCCGCTCCGGTAGGCGTCCCCTCCAACCTGCTTCGAAGGCGGCCTGATATCCGCCAGGCCGAGGCAGAGATTCACGCAGCCACCGCACGGATAGGGGTCGCCGAAGCCGACCTCTTTCCCAGGTTCTTCATCTCCGGTTCAGTGGGTCTCAGGTCGAGCGAACTCGGTTCGTGGTTGGACTGGACCAGCCGGCTGTGGAGCATTGGTCCCTCAGCGAGCTGGCGGGTGTTCGACATGGGCCGTGTCCGGTCCGACATCGCGCAGCAAGAGGCCTTGCAAGAACAGTCCCTCATTGCCTTTCAGAAGACAGTCCTCACCGCACTCCAGGAGGTGGAGGACGCATTGATTTCCTTGAGCAAGGAGCAGGAACACCGAGAGGCGCTGGTGGATGCCGTCGCCTTCAACCGGAAGGCAGTTGATCTGTCGATTAAACTCTACACAGAGGGCCAGACCGATTTTCTCAATGTGCTTCAGGCCCAGCGGTCTCTCTTCATCACTGAGGAAGCCTTGGCCCAGAGCACCCGCACCCTATCGACCAACCTGGTTGCCCTGTACAAGGCCCTCGGCGGCGGCTGGAACATGCAGGACGCGGAGCAAACCGACACGCTCAAGGAGTAAGAGAAAACTTGTGGACCAATCGATACGAGTGCAGTGTCTCAGTCATTCCTTTACAGGTTTGTCATTTCGAGCGAATGCGAGAAATCTTGCGTTGATCAAGGGTTACCAAGATCTCTCCCTTCGGTCGAGATGACAAACGATGGTTGAGACACTATAATCTAGGAGGAGGAAACCATGACCCTGGAAGAGATGCGAGAAAAAGCGATTCAACTGATGATGAAGCGCTTCCACTGAAGCCAGGCCGTCCTTGCGGTCGGGCAAGAGAAGCTTGAGAGGAAGGATGAGGAAGTCATCCGGGCCATGGGGGCTTTCGGAGGAGGTTTGGGAGGAAACGGAGAGGTCTGCGGAGCTGTGCTCGGTGCCCTGGGGGTTCTCGGCCTCAGGTTTGGCCGCGGGAGGGAAGAAGAAAAAGAAGATCCGAAGATGAGCCCTTATTCCAAGGAGATCCTGCAGAGATTCCGGGAAATCGTCAAGAACCATGGGGGCATTTCCTGCTGGGACATCACAGGGGTGGACTGGAAAGACCGGGAGCAGGCCAAGGCCTTCTATAAGAGTGAAAAGTTAACGGAATGCCGGAGGATCGTGGGGGATACGGCCCACATGGTCGGAGAATTTCTCGAACGATCGTCCTTAACACCTTGAAACGATATAATTGACAATGGATTCTGAAGTGCTTTGAGGGAGGAAAACTTCGGATACGCCCTTTTTCTTTAAATCCTCCATCTGATGTTGGGGAATGGTTCCTCCGCAGATGACAGAGATGTCCTCTAGATTGTTTTTCTTCAGCAAGCCCAATAAATGAACAATCTGGTCATAGTTTGATGCGTGGCTGCTGATCCCGATCACATCCACATCCTCTTGAATGGCGGCCTGGACAATCATCTCCGGCGTCTGATAAATTCCCAGATAGACCACTTCCATTCCGGCATCCATAAGGATTCTGCATACGACCTCGGCGCCTATGCTGTGTCCGTCGAGGCCGATGACGGAAACGAGCACTTTAATTTTCTCCCTTTTGCCCATAGTCCACACCTCTCCACGAAATCTCTCATCTGAAATCAAAGGGACAGTCAATCATTCCGAGGGGGTCATAACTCAGGCCGCGGGCTTTCCGGATCACCCCTAAAATTTCACCTGCTGTGGCGTAAGCCTTGACAGCCTCGATAATGGAGGGCATCAGATTGTATCGATCCCCCTTTCTTGCATCCCCATAGAGTTTCGCCATTTTGACCTCTACTAAAGGTATATTCCTCGTCTTCTTCCATTCCTGCATGCGCCTTGCGATGCCTTCCGAATCACCGGCTTTCAGTTCCTGTATGGGGATCTGAAAATCCTCTTCCGGCGGAATAACCAACTCATTGACCCCAACGATCAATCGATCTCCCCTCTCCACTTCTTTGTGTTTTTCCTGGGCAGACTCCCGCATCATCTCCTGAATAAACCCCTTCTGGACGGCGGCAATCATGCCGCCCTGCTCTTCTATCTTGCTCCAGATTTTGTAGGCCTCCTCCTCCACCTTGTTGGTCAGGTATTCCACGAAGTAAGAACCGGCAAGGGGATCCGCCACATCCGTCACTCCGGTCTCATCGGACACGATGTGTTGGGTGTTTAGAGACATCCTCGCTGCGAGTGGGGAAGGTTCTGCATGGGCGTTGTCGAAGCATGCGTTGTCGATGGCCGTGCAACCCGCGATGGCCCCAGCAAGGGTCTGGATGGCACATCGTGCGATATTGTTGAGAGGCTGCTGGTAGGTCATCGTACGACCCGATGTGTGGACCGAGATGAGCAGCTGACAGGACTTGGTCTTTTTGGCCTTGAAGGTCTCTTTGGCCAGTCTAGCCCACATCCTTCGGAGCGCCCGGATCTTGGCGATCTCTTCGAAGAACCGGGACCCTACGCTCACCAGTTCATAGGGTAGGAAGGCGACATCGTCGAAATCGAGGTCCCGCTCATTGACCAGCAAGCTGCATAGATCTTTAAGCATCGCCATCTCCACAGCGAGCGCCTGGGCATTGTTGCCGCCTGACTCCTGAAAGTGCTGGCTCAGAATGCCCGATCGCATGTGGATTTTGTTTCGAACAATGTACTCGGAAGAATCCAGCCACAGTTTTATGTTGAGGTCCAATGGCTGAGCATCGGTCTGTCCGAAGGTGGAGCAGAAGGGATATTCCGTGACACTGCCATGCACTTCGTGTAAATTCACTCCTCGCTTCTCGGCAAGGGCGACCACATAGGCTAATCGGATGGAAGACATGGTGCACGAACCTAAGAGGGTGATGGACTGTCCGGTCAGGGGAATGTCCTCCATGAGTTCCTCGAATTCGAGCAGGGAGGCCCCCGGCCATCCCAAGAGCCCCGCCTCCCTCTTTCCGATCGGGTGATCGGGATCAATGGGCATCGCATTCGTCCGATCGCAAATCACCAACATTCCCCCCTTTTGACCCATCTCCCGGTAGCGCTTGAGCACCTCGTTGGTTTGCCTGGAAGACCCCAGCCCAGCGGTCATTCTTCGCGTCCATACTCGACTGCGATACCCATCTGGATAATAGCCCCGGGTGTAAGGATAGGACCCGGGATCACCCAGATCCCTCTCGTAATCAAGGTTTTCAATATCTTTCGGCGTGTAAACAGACTTAATCGGATGCCCGTAATCCGTCTCTCGTTTCATTTTCCCTCTCCGCGGTAAAGAAGCTGTTCCTGTTTTACGATGCCAACCCAAAACAAACGGACTCGTCGGTTGATGAAGTAATAGAGAATACCTGCCTTTCCCTGTCAAGGCATTTTTGAGGTAACCTTTCCCCTGCCTGCTCCACGCGGGTTTAGCGCTTCCAGGAGCAAAATGGGGTTGTGTTTTTCTTGACAACGTCTTGGATTGAATAGTAAAAGTGCATCCTGCCCATCATCATTAGAAATGGAACAAGCCACAAAAATGCGGCTCCGTACAAACGCGTTCAAGTTGTGAGACAAGGATCGGCGGAGCCCTTAAGCAGCCGGTCATATTGTAGTCATTGGTCATGGGGAAGTGTGATGAGCGTAGAACACGAACTCGTGCGGTTCGTTTGCCGCACCGCCTATGAAGACCTCAAACCCGAACCCCTCGGCACCATCAAGAACCAGCTCCTCACTGTTCTCGGCACGACCATAGCCGGCTCCACGCAGGCCGGTTGCCAAACCTTGATCGATTTTTACACCTCCCAGGCCGGGAAGCAAGAGGCCACCATCCTCATTTATGGTGGCCGCATCCCCGCCCAAGCCGCTGCCCTTGTGAACGGGATTATGGCCAGAGCCCTTGACTTCGATGACGCTCTGGCGCCCGGCGTGCACATCGGTGCTTCGACTGTTCCGGCGGCCCTGGCGGCTGCGGAACTGCGTGGCGGCATGGACGGCCGAGAGTTTCTCACCGCCCTTCTCGTGGGCACGGAGGTGGGCGTGCGCCTCAACCTGACGGAGGCCGCCTACAACGGCCTGGATCCCACCGGCATTTGCACGGTGTTCGCAGCCACAGCCGCGGCCTCGCGGGTGCTCGGGCTCAGCGAGGAGGAGACTTGGAACGCCATGGCCCTGGCGTTCAACCGCGCAGGCGGGAGCTTCCAGTGCAATGTTGACGGGGCTTTGGCCGTTCGGGTCATCCAGGGGTGGGTGGCGGAATCGGGCGTGATGTGTGCGAGGTTGGCGCAGAAAGGGATCACCGGGCCGAAGAACTTCCTGCAGGGCGTCTACGGTTACTACAACGTGTACGGAAGGGGCCTTGTCGATCCGGAGAAGGCGCTGGCGGATTTGGGCCGTCGCTTCGAGTGCGAAAAGATTCTCTTTAAGAAGTACCCGAGCTGCGGGCTCACGCTGGGAAGCACCGATGTTATCCTGGGCCTGATGCGCGAGGTGGACGGGAAGGATGTTTCGGCCGACACCGTGGAGAGAGTGCTGGTTAAAGTGCCCCCCTACACTTACAAACTTGTGGGCCACCCTTTTGAGATGGGCACTACCCCCAGGGTGAACGCCCAGTTCAGCATTCGGTACTGCGTGGCCAATGCGATCTTTCGTCGCAGCTCCAAGCTGGCGCACTTCGAGGAGGAGGCGATCCGGACCCCACAGGTGCTGGACCTTGCCCGCCGGGTGGAGGTGGTAGTGGATCCGGCCATGGAACTCCGGGGCCACACCCCCGTAGACATGACGGTGTACATGAAGGACGGGAGGGAGATCTTTCGCCAGATCGATATCGCCCCCGGTTTTCCGGGTAACCCACTCACGAAGGAGGAGCAGGAGGCCCGTTTCCACGACTGTATCGCCTATGCCAAGAAACCGCTTTCCAAGGAGAAGGTGGAAGGAATCATGGAGAGCGTGGCCCGCATCGATCGGCTGAGCGATGTACGTGTGCTGATTCCACTCCTTCTCCCTTAGCCGGCAACTCTTTTGGTAACACTTTAGCTTTTTGAAATGGTAACGAGTAAAGGTCATGGGGGGTCCCTCTCAAAACAGAACAACGAAGAAGCCACACGACAGTGTCCGGCTTTAGGCCATGGGTGATGCGGGCGGAGGGTTACCGGGGAACTTGCCAGGGAAGACTCTGCATGGTGGAGCCGGTGAAACCTCGCCGCCCGCCTTCGCTGCCCCTTATCCGCACAGTATTTCCCGATCACTCTTCGTTTTCTGTTTTGAGAGGGACCCCCCATGACCTCAGCCAAAAACATACAATTTCAAAAAGTGTTTTCTCTTTGGTCCGAGGATCCTATGAACCTGATTGACGTGATTGCCAAGTTTGCTCGCCTCAGTCCCCGAAGCCCAGCGTTCATAGAGGTTCGCCCGCTGTCGGGCCTTCGGCGGGAGATCACCTGGAAGGAGTTCCACGACAGGACCAACAGGATTGCCAACAGCCTTCTTCAGGAGGGCGTTCAAAGACAGGACAAGGTTTTTCTCCTCGGCAGGAATTCGATCCAGTGGTTGGAGGCCTATTTTGCGATCTTGAAAACGGGCGCATGGGCGGTTCCCCTCAACTTCCGATTCACCGACGAGGACATTCACTTCTGCGCCGGTGTGGCTGAGCCCTCGGCCTTTATCTTTGATGAAGAGTATGGAGAAAGGGTCAAAGGCCTTCGCAAAAATCTGACCACGGTGAACCGCTACTGCACGATAGGACCCGATCGGGCCGAGGACTTCGTCACGTTAGAGGATCTTGTCAGAAACGGCTCGCCCCAGTCCGTCCCCGTTACGCTGTCCGACGAGGGTGAGTGCGCCCTCTATTTCACATCAGGCACCACAGGGGTTCCCAAACCGGTGCTTCATGGACAAAAAGCCCTCATGAGCGTCGCCGCGACCGAAGCCTCCAACCACAGCTTTGTGTCGGCTGACCGGTTCTTGATGATGCCCCCCATGTACCACCTGGCGATCGGACACCTGCTGGCCGTCATGCTGGCAGGAGGATGTTCGGTGCTCCTCACGGAACAGATCTCTCCGCGTACCATCGTCGAAACCATCGCAAGAGAGCGCCTAACAGTGGTGTTTCTGCTTGTGCCTTGGGCCGTGGACCTTCTCAATGCCCTGGACAGGAAAGAAATCAGAATCGAGGAGTATGATCTGAGCTGCTGGCGCCGGACCTTCATGGGTGCTCAACCCATCCCGCCGGTTGTGGTGCATCGGATCAAGGGGTACTTCCCTCGCATGGAGTATGACACCACCTATGGATTGAGCGAAACCGCAGGACCCGGGATCATTCACCTGGGCACCGAGAACGAGAGAAAGGTCGGTGCCATCGGCAAGCCAAGCCTGTTTTGGGACGCAAGGATTGTGGGAGAGAACGACCAAAACCTCCCTCAGGGGGAGGTGGGTGAGATCATCGTGAAGGGCGACGGATTGATGAAATCGTACTACAAGAACCCGAAGCTCACGCAAACGGTGATCCGTGATGGATGGCTTCATACCGGTGATCTGGGCAAGATGGACGAGGAAGGGTTTATTTACCTCGTGGACAGGAAAAAGGATCTCATCATCAGCGGCGGGGAAAACATCTATCCCGTGGAACTGGAAGCGACCATTCTCAAGCACCCCAAGGTCCATGATGTGGCGGCCATTGGCGCGCCTGACGACCGCTTGGGAGAGATCGTTGTGGCGGTAATCCAGCCGAAGAAGGGCGAAACAGTGACCGAGCAGGAGTTCATGGCATTCTTTGAGCAGAACCTGCCGCGGTACAAGCGGCCGCGACGGGTTATTTTCGATGAAGTGCCGAGAAGCCCGACCGGCAAAATCGAGAAGCCGAAGCTTCGGATAAAGTACACCGGAAAGAGCCAAAGTTCCTGAGTGATGGGCGAGGAAAGATGACGAGTCTCAAGTCCCATGCTCTCCGTTGCGACGTGTTGGTCATCGGGGGAGGCGGTGCCGCCTTGAGGGCGGCCATCGCTTGCAGAGAGACAGGCGCGGATGTCCTTGTGGTTTCTAAGACCAAGGTGGGATTCGGGAACAACACCTACCTTTCCAAAGCCTCTTGGGCTGCTCCCGGTTTGGGAGACCCGCAGGACAGCCACCATGTGCACGTGAAGGATACCCTTCGCGGCGGCTGCTTCCTGAACGATGAGAGAATGGTGGAGCGGGTGGCACGAGGCGCCGAGGGGGTGTTTTCTTTCATGGAGAAGTGCGGCGTCCGCTTCGCGACAAAGGACGGCCGTACAGTATTCGATTACGCCCCGGGCCATACCTACACCCGCCATGTCCGGGGAGAAAATCGCACCGGGAGCGACTTGATACTCCCCATCAGGGAGTATGCAAAGCGCATGGGGGTTCGCTTCCTCGACAGGGTTTTCGTCACCGCGCTCATCCCGCATGGGAATCGCGTGGTGGCAGCCACAGGGATCTCTGAGCAGGGCGTGTTCTATTCCTTCGGATTTCGATGTGCCGTACTGGCCACCGGAGGGTATGCGCGGATTTACCTTCACACCAATAATGCACCCGGAATCCAGGGAGACGGAGCGGCCATCGCCTTTGAGCTTGGAGTGCCGTTAAAGGATATGGAGTTTGTCCAGTTTTATCCCACTGCCTCGGGAAAGGGAGGGGCCAGGCTCATTCTTTATGAGGTCCTGATCTTGCAAGCCGGAGCGAGGCTGAAGAACGCCGCAGGGGAGGATCTCCTGACCAAGCACGGGTTGAATGACCCTGCGAGACTGACAAGGGATCGTCTTTCAAGGGTCATCATGGAGGAGATCGAGAGGGGTCACGGGGTAGACGGGGGCGTCATCATGGACCTTGGCGGGATCCCTGAAGAAGGTGCGGCGACCCTCTCGTCGTTCCTTCCTGCCGGGTGGTCGCCCGCTATGAAGGAGATCGTGGTTTCCCCCACGACCCACTTCTGCATGGGAGGCGTTGTCACCGATTCTGAGGCCGCGACAGCCATGGCAGGACTGTTTGCCGCCGGGGAGGTCTGTGCCGGTGTCCACGGTGCGAATCGGCTGGCTGGAAACGCCCTTTTGGAACTCTTCGTCATGGGTGAGGTGGCAGGGAGAAACGCGGGACTGAAGGCCAAAGAAGCGGCCTTTCCCCAGATACCCGAAAGGGAAGTCCAGCGGGAAATGGTTCGGCTGCAGTCCCTGTTCTCGGATACGGAAAAGGAGGCGAAGCAATTCTGCCGCTCTCTCCAGTCCCTCATGTGGTCAAAGGCAGGGATCCTGCGAAGTGCCGAGAGTCTCAGCACGGCTTTGGCCCGCATTGAAGAGCTGGAGGGCCTGAGCAAGACATGCAGGGCCGAGAATCCGCTTGAGCTCGTGAGACGGCTTGACCTGAACAACATGTTGCTGGTTTCGAAGATGGTCTGCAAGGCCGCTCTCTACAGAACCGAGAGCAGGGGCGCCCATTACCGCAGCGACTGGCCGCAGGAGAGAAACCCCGAATGGCTGAAGAACATCCTCATCCGGAAGGCAGATGGCGAAAACATGACCCTGGAGGCGGTCGACACGGTGCATTAGCCCGCTTCCTCTATGATTTCCTGAGAGTCTTTGAGCCCGTCCTGGGCTCAAACAGACTTAGGTTGCAGTAAAAGGCATGCATTGGGAGGTATCCATGGCAGAGAAAGAGATTAGAAAAGTTCCTATTGAACCATCGCTACGATTTCTCTACACATCCACCGTTCTCGTGGGCCAGCCTATGGTCGTGGGGACCACCCCGTACGGAGAACGAAGGATCATCCCCATCCAAGGAGGGTCCTTTGCAGGCCCCAGGCTCTCAGGAAAGGTCTTGCCCGGTGGCGCAGACTGGCAGGTGATCCGGACGGACGGCGCCGCGGAACTGGAGGCGAGGTACACCCTCGAAACGGATGACGGCGCATTGATCTATGTCTTGAACCAAGGGATTCGGAGCGGGCCCAAGGAAGTGATGGGGCGGCTGGTCAAAGGCGAAAAGGTCGACCCAAGCGAGTATTATTTTAGAACCAGACCTATTTTCGAAACCGGCGCACCGAAGTATCAATGGCTGCACAGGATTGTCACCGTGGCCACGGGTCAAAGGCTCCCGAACGAAGTCATCATAACCGTTTACGAGGTCACCTGAGAAAAAGGGTCCTTGCTTTTTGACATTTCAGGCAAAACAGTCTATGCTCCAACTCAAGAAAGGAGCTTGATATCACTATGAAAGTATCCTTTTTCGAAAAAGCCGTCGCGGGCTTCAGTTCTGCCTTCAACATGATCGCGTCTGCCGCTCTTGTACTGATGATGGTTCTGAGCTGCTCCGATATCTTCATGAGATATCTCTTCAGCCGTCCCATTACCGGCACCTACGACATTGTGGGCCTTTCAGGCGCTGTCCTAGCCTCCTTTGCCATGCCTTATACCATGCTGAAAAAAGGGCATGTGGCGGTCGAGATTCTGATACAGAGTCTGTCAAGGGGCAAGCAGCTGGTTATCGAAACATTTAGCCATCTCCTGGGCATTTCCCTTTTTCTCGTGCTGGTCTGGCAGGCGATTGTTCTTTCTAGGGATATGAAAGCGGCTGGCGAGGTCACACCGACCCTGCTCCTCCCCTTCTATCCCATCGTCTACTGCATGGCTCTTTGCTTTTTCTTTCTCAGCCTTACCATTCTGGTCAATCTCCTACACGTTTGGACGAAGCGAGCAAAATGATGAATCCAATACACGTCGGCATCATCGGTATCCTCGTTCTCATCGCCCTCCTGTTTTTGAACTTTCCGGTGGCTTTTTGCATGGCCCTCGTGGGTCTTGTGGGCTTTGCGTATCTGGTTTCACCTGCAGCGGCGCTCAACATCATTATCAAGGATTTTTATTCGGTCTTCAGTTCCTATGACCTGACCGTTGTTCCCCTGTTCGTGTTCATGGGGCAAATCCTTTTCTACGCCGGACTCAGTCGCAAGCTCTATGATGCCGCCTTTACCTGGCTCGGGCATCTCAAGGGCGGACTTGCCATGGCAACGGTCGGTGCTTGTGCTTTCTTTGCCAGCATCTGCGGTTCCACCAATGCAACGGCTGCGACCATGGCCTCTGTCGCCTTGCCGGAGATGAAGAGGCTTAACTACCGTGATGAACTGGCAACCGGGACGGTCGCGGCAGGGGGAAGCCTGGGCATTCTCATACCGCCCAGCACGATCTTCATTGTCTACGGGATCATGACCGAGCAATCGATCGGTAAGCTCTTTATGGCGGGGATCCTCCCCGGGATCCTTCTTTCCATCCTCTTCATGCTGACCATCTACATTTGGGTTACCCTGAGACCCGAGATCGCACCCCGCGTTGAAAAGCAAGGCTGGAAAAAGAGATTCATGTCTCTTTCCGGTCTTGTTGAAGTGGTCGTTCTGTTCATTCTGGTGATGGGCGGGCTTTTTCTCGGTGTTTTCACACCCACCGAGGCAGGGGCCGTAGGCGCCTTCGGCGGAGTGCTCATTCCTCTTGTGAGCGGACAGCTTTCCTGGAAAGGATTTGTAGAGGGCCTCTATTCTTCGACGCGAACCACCTGCATGATTCTCATGATCGTGGCAGGCGCAACGGTCTTTGGCCACTTCCTGGCGGTGACCAGAATTCCCAGCACCTTGTCCGGCTGGGTCGCGGGCCTGCCTCTTCCGGCATGGGGTATCATGCTGGTGATCATGTTCTTCTTTCTCATCGGGGGGTGCTTCATGGACGCCCTGGGAATGATCCTGTTGACCATTCCCATCTTTTACCCGGTCGCGGTCGCCATCGGCTATGACCCCATCTGGTTCGGCGTGGTGATCGTCCTCGTGACCGAGCTGGGCGTGATCACGCCGCCGGTCGGGATCAACGTGTATGTGGTCAGCGGGATCGCCAAGGATGTACCGCTGGAAGTCATCTTCAAAGGGGCTTTTCCATTTGTGCTGGCCTTGTGTGCGTATCTGATCATCATGCTCCTTTTTCCCCAAATCGCTCTGTATCTGCCGAGTTTTGTGGCCTATTGATTTCATGAGGGGGACCGGCCACGGTTAAGGTTTTTGAAGGCCCTGGCAGAGAAAAATGGTTTCACGCCGGAAGCAGGACGGCAGGATTTATAGGCAACACAACTACTAAACCAAAAGGAGGAAGGCAAATGAAGAGACTTTTTACTGTGGCGAGTTTGTTTTTCATCGGAGCGTTTTTTCTTTTTGCGGCGATCTCTGTCCCAACGATCCAAGCGGCAACCTATAACTTCACTTACAGCACCTTTTTCCCGCCCACTCACATTCAAACAAAGGTTCCTGAAGCCTGGGCCAAGGAGATCGAGGAGCTTTCCAAAGGTCAGATCAAGATCCAGATATTCACCGGTGGATCTTTGACGCCGGCCCCGCAGATCTACGACGGAGTCGTCAAGGGCATCTCGGATTTCGGGCTGTCCGTGTTCGCTTATTCTCCGGGCCGTTTCCCTGTCGTATCCGCGGTGGACAATCCCTTCGGGTACACCAACGCCTTTGTGGCCACGAGGGTCATCAATGAGCTTAACAGGAAATTTCAGCCCAAGGAGCTGAGCGATGTTCACGTCTGCTATCTTTATGCGCATGGTCCAGGCCTGCTCCACACGGTGAGTAAACCGGTCAAGACACTGGAGGAGGTGAAAGGCTTGAAAATCCGATCCACCGGAACAAGCCAGTTGATCGTCAGGGCCATGGGAGCGGCCCCAGTGGCCATGTCCCAGGGTGAAACCTATGATGCGCTCAAGAAGAACATCGTGGACGGCACCCTGGTCCCCGTCGAGGCGCTGGAAGGTTTCAAGCAGGGCGAGGTTCTCAAGTACACCACGTTGAACTACAGCAGCTCTTATTCTCAGGGGTTCTTCGTCGCCATGAACCTCGCCAAATGGAACAGCCTTCCGCCGGATCTTCAAAAGATCATCACCGATGTGAGCAAGAAATACGAAGACATCACGGCCAAGGCCTGGGGGGACAGTGACGAGTCAGGACGCCAGTTCTGCATGAAGCTGGGCCATGAGTTCATTGCGCTTTCGGATGCAGAATCCGCAAAGTTCAAAGACGCCATGAAGCCGGTCTTTGAAGAGTACATCAAGCAGGCGAAAGAGAAGGGTGTGGACGGGGAAGCCGTATTCAAGGCGACCCAAGAGATGGTTGAGAAATACAGCAAGGAATATAAATAGCACTTTTTCATATAAAGGCCTCCACAGGAACAAGCCTCTGTCACAGTCACCGGGGGTGGGACGCCGCTCCCACCCCGGGACGAGGCAATTTCCATCTCACCTGACCCGTCTTCGTCATAAGGCGGGTCACAGGCGGGACAACTTAGTCGATCTGCAGCGGGGGGAACAATGGATATACAAAAGGCGTTGAAGGGGAAGTGGATCCTCGTCGTGGACGACGAAGAAGACATCCTCCAGATGGTTTACGAGCTTCTGGAGATGTGCAAAATCGATACGGCTTCAACCTACGAGCAAGGCAAGGCGCTTCTGGAGAAAAACCAGTATCATGCCGCCATCCTGGACATCATGGGCGTCCGGGGCTACGATTTGCTCGACATCGCCACCAAACGAAATATCCCTGCACTGATGCTCACAGCCCATGCGCTCACCAAAGAGGATTTGAAGAAATCCGCAGAAAAGGGCGCGGCCTTTTACGCCCCTAAGGACGAGATCAGCAATGTTGCTCTCTACGTCGCAGATGTTCTGGAGGCGAGAGCGAAAAAGCAAAACCCCTGGACAAAGTGGTACGAGAGGCTGAGCGCCTTCTGCGATAGGAGGTTTGGAAAAGACTGGAAGGATCAAGATCCTGATTTCTGGGACCACCTCATCAAATATTGAGAGAGCCATGAACATCGGCGATTTGTTGGCAAGAAATGCGAACAAGTTCCCCCACAAAACGGCTGTTGTCGCTGAAACGCGCTCCTTTTCCTTTCGGGAGCTGAACGATCGCGTGAACCGTTTGGCCGATTCGCTCCTGGACTCCGGTTTGAGAAAAGGAGACCGAATCGGCGTTCTTGTGCACAATTGCTACCAGTTCATCGAACTCTACTTTGCCTCGGCCAAGACAGGCGCAATCTTTTGCCCCTACAACAACCATTTCAAGCAATCTGAACTGAAGGACATCCTTGAGTACTCAACGCCGAGATATCTTTTCGTGGACAGCGATTTCGTTGAGCTGGTCGGCGCCCTGAAGCCGGAATTGAACTCGGTGGAGAAATATATCTGCCTGCAAAAGACCTCCCTTCCATTTATGGAGGACTACGAGGCTCTCGTTGCCCATGGACGGGGGGAGGAACCGAAAATAAGGGTGCTCGAAAATGATGTGTTGAGCATTATTTTCACAGGAGGCACCACCGGAAAACCAAAGGGCGCCATGAGGACCCACAGGCATCTCATGTCCAACGCGGTTGCAGGCGTCATTGAACTGAAGGTCGACTACGACGAGAGGGTCATGATCACCTTTCCCATGTACCACGTTGCCTGCGAGGACAACATCGTGCGCCACTCTTTCATGCCGAACACCTTTTACATCCGGCGTGAGGGGGCCTTTAACCCCGAAGAGGTGCTCGCTTACATTTCGAAAGAGCGGATAACGCGGTGTCAGTTCGTGCCGACCATGATCCATAGCCTCATCCAGGCGCCGAATATTGATCGCTATGACTTGAGCAGTCTGCGCTTGATTCTTTATGCAGCCTCTGTCATGCCCGTTGAACTCCTAAAAAAGGCACTCGCTATTTTTTCATGCGGCTTTGCCCAGCTCTACGGCCAGACGGAGAGTGGCCCGCTCACGACAGTGCTTAAGCCGGAAGATCATGTTCTGGATGGTTCTGAAAAGAGGCTCGCCAGGCTCGCGTCGTGTGGAAAGCCTGTCATCAACTACGAGATCAGAGTCGTGGACGCGGAGGACAACGATGTCCCGGTCGGTGAGGTGGGTGAGATCATCGGCCGGAGCGAGGCCATGATGGCAGGGTACTGGCAGATGCCTGAACAGACCGCCAAGAAGCTCAGGAACGGATGGCTCCATACGGGTGACCTGGGGAGGATGGATGAGGACGGCTACGTGTACATGGTGGAAAGAAAGGACGACCTCATCATTTCCGGGGGCGTCAATGTCTATCCCCGTGAGATTGAAGAGGTCCTTTATGGTCATCCGGCTGTCTCGGAGGCCTCTGTCATCGGATTGCCTGACGAGCATTGGGGAGAGGTTGTGAAAGCCGTCATTGTCGCGAAGCAGGGCGCTCAAGTCACTGAGAAAGAGATCATTGAGTTTTGCGGCAAAAACCTTGCAGGGTTCAAGAAGCCGAAAAGCGTTGAGTTTTGGAAAGAATTGCCCAAGAGTCCGCAGGGGAAGATTCTCAAGAAAGAAATCCGAAAACATTATGGATCCTAGCCCACTGCTGAACTCCGCGCCTGGGTGAGATGAAATCCCTTAAGGGAGAATTTGCTGTCGATCAGTTTCCACCGAGATAACGATATCTGCGGTGGGTCTGATTTTTTGTGTGCGGCCGAAACGAGGACCTCCCTGGCAATTGGTCAGCAGACCGCACGCGTCCGTTGTGCGCCTACCCTGGCGTTGCTACTTACAAGGGATTGGGCAGCATGGAGGATGCGAGCAGCTTTGTCTGTAAATAAGAGGAATGAAGTGGGGCGGACGGGTCACCTCCGGCAAGCTGGTCACTGCACCTGCCTGGCCAGCCCATCCGGAGTGGCTGGCGAAGTTTCTGGCAGTGCTAGTGAGGACGGGGAGGATGAATCTAGGCATCCATCCAATCAAATTGGGGGTTGGACGTTGCTATGTCGTCCGGGCGGAAGGGACCATTCTGATTGACGGTGGGGCTCCGAAGAAAGCAAGAGACTTCATCAAGGGCATCGAGACACTGTCCATCAAACCCGAGGACATCCGACTGATTGTCATTACTCACGGGCACTGGGATCATATTGGATCAGCCAAAGATATCAAGGAGATCACAGGGGCCAAAATCGCCTTACACCGAAACGAAAAAGACTGGCTTGAAAAGTCGCTGAAGCGTCTGCCACCCGCTGTGACTCCCTGGGGAAGCATATTTGCCAAGATCATGGCAATGTTTTTGCCGTTGGTTCAGGTCCCTGCAGCCAATGTAGATGTTGTCCTTGGAGATGAAGAGCTTTCATTGGCCGACTATGGGATTCCAGGCACAATCATTCCTACCCCTGGTCATTCCATGGGATCAGTCAGTGTCCTGCTGGAAACGGGGGATGCCTTCGTGGGAGACTTGGCGATGAACGGATTCCCCTTGCGCCTTGGTCCGGGGCTCCCCATCTTTGCCGAAGACATGCAGAAGGTAAAAAGCAGTTGGCAGTTGCTGTTGGAGAGAGGGGCAAAAACTGTCTATCCCGCGCACGGAAAGCCATTTTCGGCTGATGCAATTCGAAGGGCCCTGTTGTGAGAGAATCTGGCAGCGCCTCACTGCGGCTTGCTCAAATCGCGCGATTAGAGTTGTGATGGTAGAAGCAGCCGGCGATATAGACTTCGTTCGGAATAGGAAAAAATCTTAAGCTCAGCAAAATTCCACCATGCTTTTGGGAAGTCATAAGTCGTTGAGCAGCTAGAATCTCGATAGACTTGGATCAGGAATCGCTCGGTTATCCAAAGACAATCCCCTCGACCCCGGAGAACACCTGCCTCAGTATAATGCTCAACTTATCCTAACCAACAACGTTCGCTCCACCCTCTTTCGAGGAAAGCATGAAGTGGGCCTGTCTCAAGCACCTTGACCTTTGCGTCCCTAACCTTGTAGCCCGACGAAGCCCCCAGCTCCTGCTGGGGGGAGTGTCACTCGAATCCGCCCTTGAGAGTCAAGAAAAAACAAGTGCCTGGGATTATGGGAGGTAAGCCCGGCATACTTCTGGCGGGTAAAGCCTTGACCTCGACCCAAATTGACTGGGCCGCCGAAACCTGTGGAACATCAGATCAACTATTCCGTGTCCCAGATCCCTGTGCTTGCCCGCCTCTGAGGGTCGGATAAGTGGCTTTATGTCGACCTGGGATACGCCGAGAGGTTCCCCACGTGATTCTCATATGGAAAGGCAAGCAGAGCCGGCTCACAGTGAGGCCGATAATCTGTTGGGAGATTATGCTATGCATACAGCGAAGGAACCGCTATAAGTGTTTGCCTTGGACAGCAGAACCAGTGGATATGGGATTTAAGGAGAGCATATGGCAAGAAAAAGCAAAAAAAAACAAGCGGCAGTTCCGTATGAGTTTATTCAAGAAGTAAATAAGATGAGCAAGGACGAGATCGTCAAGCGCTTCATCCAGGAAGAGAACGATCTTAAAGCGATGAAAAAGGTCAAAAGAGAAGATGGACAACTCTCTGAACTCGCTTCGCAAATCAAAGATAAAGAGGAGACCATAAAAGACAAGATAAATACCCTCAAAGAGGAGATGAAGGCCATCAGGGAAGAAGATGGGGAGTTTGTGGAGCTGAAGGAAAACAAGAAGGCTCTTGAAGGCGGCTATCGCGATGAAATGAAGCGGCGTAGGGCTTATCGCGATTATCTATATGAGACAATGCAAAGGATTTATCAGGCATGACACTTTCTATTAAACCCGGCACCCTCCTGAGATATCCGTCATATGAACATCTAAGGCCATATCCCATTATCAGGGCATGTGGTATTCCGAGCTGAGGAAATCAGAAACCATGGTTCTAAGTTCAATATCTGGCCTATTCTCTCATGATCTGGCACTTGACCTTGGCACTGCCAATACCCTTGTCTACATGAAAGGAAAGGGCATTATCCTCAATGAGCCTTCAGTGGTGGCAATGAAGAAAGACGACAGGGGGACCAGAAAAGT